>Ga0208916_10000008_pt1 | contig 95775 bp, 86 predicted proteins | sample DEB19_08_DNA_5_FD_184523 | JGI IMG/M metagenome (GOLD analysis project Ga0208916, IMG submission 184523) | Aqueous microbial communities from the Delaware River and Bay under freshwater to marine salinity gradient to study organic matter... | ecosystem: Environmental > Aquatic > Marine >... | reverse complement strand
CAGAAGGCAATCGCAGAACAAACAGTGATTGACCAGGCAAGTTCCGCCGCTTCGGCAGCCGCTATGGATGCAATGACGAAGGCAGTCGAAGAAGCAGCAAAACAGAAGGCAATCGCAGAACAAGCAGTGATTGACCCGGCAAGTTCCGCCGCTTCGGCAGCTGCTATGGATGCAATGACGAAGGCAGCCGAAGAAGCAGCAAAACAGAAGGCAATCGCAGAACAAACAGTGATTGACCAGGCAAGTTCCGCCGCTTCGGCAGCCGCTATGGATGCAATGACGAAGGCAGCCGAAGAAGCAGCAAAACAGAAGGCAATCGCAGAACAAACAGTGATTGACCAGGCAAGTTCCGCCGCTTCGGCAGCTGCTATGAATGCAATCGAAGTCGCAAAGAAGGCAGCAGACGAGGCGGCCAACCTAGAACGAGTAAAAACCGACTTTGCCATGGTAAGTTCTGCTGCTAGTGCAGCTGCTATGGCGGCAATAAAAAAGACAGAATTCGACATGAATGAAACTACAGCAATATCAATCGCAAACTCTGCCGCTATTGCTGCTGCAATGGTTGCAATAGAAAACGCAAAGAAACCCGCGGTTACAATCGAAACTTCACCAGAATCAAAAGAAATCATTCCAGAGACTGTATCTGCAACGGGTAGCGAACCTGCACTTGATGAAAATGATCGAATAATGGCAATAGCATCGGCGGTTGCTGCTAATAAATCTTCGTCTCCCAGTGATAAGACCGTTGTTGTGGCAACTGTGCAGACGGATAAGAATATTGTGACAAACATTGTTTCTACTTCTCCCCCACCTACCCCACAGGTTGGTATCCACGACCATACAAAACAAATTAATGGATTACTTGTATTAATCGCTCATATATTAAAACAAAAGGGCCCACAATCCATTGTTCCCAAGCCATTGGTTGGGGCCATTCCGGTTGGGATCCCGCCGATTATTCTGCCCGAGGCCAAACCGCCCGCACAAGTTGACCCGGTTAAATATAAGCAGGCAGTTGATAAGTTTAAAAAGACTATTGCAACAAAATATCCCAAGGTTGACATCAAAACTATTTCGGTTAGCCCGGTTGCAATTGAGAAAGACGCGACAAATAACGATAAATATATATTATTTGCATCATTTGATGTGGATGGTATCAACAAAACTGAATATACACCGATGATTATTTAAGTTTGCGATCAGTGAGCAATTCAATGATTTGATCTACATACCATCATCGAAAAATCATTTTATGTAATTGAACAAAAATTACATAAAAACTCATGCATAATAAACCCAATAACACTACAATAAAATCTATATATGACATCCAGGTTCGTTATGGCAAATATCAAAATGCCGATTGAAATAAAACCCGACAATACTATTGTTCCATTACAACACTTGTCGAACGTATATGTGGTCTCTATTATCGATTCTATAAATGAAATCATCATTGACCGAGCTTTGCCAGATATTGTTTCACAAGCACATCGATTGTTTCAAGAACGAGTGCATATCAGCACAGTGACAGAACCAGAACCAGAACAAGATCTAGAACCAGAACCAGAACTAGAACATGATACTCCTATACCAATTTCGCAGCCGCAATTATGGATACGCCCAGAAGAGTTGCGTAGAACCACAGCCCAATTCAAAAAAAATACATCATTCAAGAATCGCGGCAAATACAATCATCGTGCTACTGCGAAAACTCGAGAACATATAGACACAACACACCTATAATAGTTGGTCCGTGACACTCACTGTAAATAGCCAGGTCGCTGATTCGTCTCTACCACGAGCGGTTCGGGTAATAAAACCGGCAACTTGGTCATGATAGATAAGCTATCCAATGTGCGGAGTTGGGGCACGACCGGCGTCTGGGGATTCACTAAATTCGTGGACCCGATGCCACGAAGTTGCGATTCGACGTCGCAATAATTCCCGCACAAATGAGAACGGGCATTTGATGCAGGAAGCAGTCCATTTCCAGGTAAATGATTTGTGTATGCCTCGCCTGCGGCGGAGTTTAAATACGTGCGATATGTGTCGATGCGATTATTCATTCTTTGTTCAAGAGCATAATTTCCGGGTGTGTTTTTATTGGATGTGGAGGCCATGGGAATAATAATGTATATATTACCTTTATACATTATTTGGACGGATCAAACATTGTTTGTGGGGATGGTGAAAGAGGCGGCTGTATTAATAATGTATGCACGTGCATTGCATATATGCTCTGCGTATACGCAAACCAATTCATTTATTTGCTGGCTGCATATTTGCATTGCCGATACCCCCATTTTTAGTTCAATAATTCAAGCAACTGTTTGTATACAGGCGTGTTTTCGGTGAGGCTATCCGGACTATTTAAAAAAATACAAACGCATTCATGAAAAAACGGCAAATATTCATATGCATATAAGATGGCGACACCAATTTCGTGGTCGCGCGAAAGAAATCGGGCAGCGGCCAATTCGTATAATCGTTGAAATATAGGTAAATGCTTGGTTTGATTTCGAATATATTGCATCATAAGACCAGCGGATTCCTCATCATATTCAATCTCATCGCGGGTTTCCTTATCAAAATCGTCGCCCAACTCTTCTTCTAATTGTTTGATGGAATCCGGATAATTATCTTTGTTCATTTGAAAAATTTGGCGCAAACATTGCCGATATCCGGTATTTGTCGTATATTTTGGAACAATCAGGTGTTTTGGGTACATGGTGTCTAACTATACTATCAGGTTGAATATATTTATATTCATTCAAATGAATATAAATTATAAATTAGGACTATTTATGATATTTATGGAATATGGCAAAAGCAGAGCCCCGCGTTTTAACGCTTCTTCTGGGACTTCTGTTGCTTCTTCTGCTGTTGCTGACGCTTCTTCTGGGATTGCTTCTGTTGTTGTTGCTTCTTCTGCTGTTGGCGCTTCTTCTGGGATTGCTTCTTCTGGGACTGCTTCTGTTGTTGCTTCTTCTGCTGTTGTTGCTTCTTCTGTTGTTGCTTCTTTTGCTCACCACCCGTGACTGGGACAATGGCGGGTGATTCGGGTGATTCGGGGAATGGAGGTAGGCCAGACATGTTCTATGCTATATATTAACGCAACAAAATAACTTTACTAAATTTATTACAAATATTATTGGTCGAATATTTGTAATACTATTTGTTATTGATTATGTCTAAAGATTATTTCTTGGAACGACGAGAACCTCTAGATTTACGTTGCTTCTTGGAAGACTTGTGTTGCTTCTTGGCGGATTTACGTTGTTTCTTGGCAGACTTGCGGCTCTTGCGTCTTCCACCTTTTGTTTCATCGGGCAACACTTTGAAAAACTTTGCATCAGCTGCAACATTATCAAGCTTAGTTACATCGGCAGGCAGCTTAAATACGGTATAATTAGCTCCATCAAACATGACATAATCACCGTCGGCATCCGGTTTGGCATCCAAAGCGGTTACGCATGTTTTAGCCACAGCAGCGGCACCGGCAGCATCAGCAATAGTAGAAGTATTAGCACCATCAGCATTACCAACAATAGCAGCATCAGCAGTACCAGACATTGTATCTATATATAATATAAGTATATAATTATATTTTACTAAATGCCCTCTAAATAATGGAACGAACGCCTCAACGAATCACGCCCCATCACATTCATATTTTACGAGTTTTCCTTTTGCCGTTGGTTTTTGAACGTCGTGTTTTATGTTCGCCACCTCTAAATCGGCTTGGTGTAACCGCCTGTATCAAAGACCAGTATTGTTTATATTTATTGTAAAATTCGGTTCTATATTTGCTATGGTCTGCCTTAATCTTGCCATACCATGTTTTTATTGAATCAATTAAAGCGTTGGAATCGGTATGGTCAACGTGCAATCTTTCTGCATTTCTAATGGCGGACCCACTCTTATCCAAATCACCTAACTCTGTATATAGTGTTAAATAATGGTTATACAACATGGGTTCTAATATTTTTAGATTTGCCGTCAACTTATCAAGCTGTTCATTCGCATCTTTGTTACCTAAAAAACGGTTTCGCTGACTTCTTAACGTTTCAATTAATTTATTTGTATTATTATAATATTGTTCTTGTGCATCATAGTTAGATTGGTTATTCAAAACGTTCTGCATTTTAGCATTGGAATTGAATAAAGATTTTACGGTTGGATATATTACTTTGCATAAGGTATCTTTAATTATGGTGTACTTATTAGTAGCATTGACAGTCGATTTGCAATTACTTGTATCAAATAAATTCGATGGATTGTCATATAACGAGTTTAATAACGCTGCTTTAACTGTGATGAATATTTGTTTCTTAAGTAATTGAATATAGTATTTTTTGTCGGGTTCTGTTAACGTATTTGGGTCTTTAAAATTTATTCGGTATTTTGTTGCACCAGTTGTTATAGTAACCGGATCGGCCGAGAGGCCGTCTAGTTTCGCAAGTTCAGTATATGAGTCAACATTATTTGTAAATGCTTCAATTAAATTAGAATAAGGGTCGGCAGTGGCAGTTGGAACAGCAGCTAGGGCGTTAGCAACAGTAGAAGGAGCAGCTAGGGCGTTAACAGTAGCAGCAGCAGCGGCAGCAGAAGGAACCGCAGCTAGGGCGTTAGTAGGAGCAGTGGCAGTGGCAGGAGCAGTAGAAGGAGCAGTGGCAGTGGCAGGAGCAGTAGAAGGAGCAGTGGCAGTGGCAGGAGCAGTAGAAGGAGCAGCTAGGGCGTTAGCAGCAGCAGCGGCAGCAGAAGGAACCGCAGATTGGTTGGCAGTAGTACCAGGAGTAACAGGAGCAGAAGCAGCTTGGGAGTTAGCGGCACTTGATGCAGGAGCGGCAGCCGAATCAACCGATGCAGCAGCGGCAGCAGTTGCATTATCTGGAGAACTTAAAACATTAGAATGCGTAGGAAGAGAAGCAGCAGCAGCGGCAGCAGTTGCATTATCTGAAGAACTTAAAACATTAGAAGGCGTAGGAAGAGAAGCAGGAGCGGCCACATCACCTTCACCTTCACCTTCACCTTCACCTTCACCTTCACCTTCACCTTCACCTTCACTTTCACCTTCACCTTCACCTTCACTTTCACCTTCACCTTCACCTTCACTTTCACCTTCACCTCCGTCCTTGTTATCAGTTTTAGATACTAATGCCGCTAACTCCCAATCTGCTTCTAGCACTGCCATTTCTCCGTTTAACCCGTCGTTTATTTGTTTTAACGAATTGTACATCTTCACATATTCCGCCGCTTTATCTATATTTTCGCGAGTATCTTCCATTCCTTTAGGCGCCGCGTTCATAGCTTGAGCCGCTAATGTCACAAGTTCAGTTTTGTTTTTCTCAATTTTATTTTTGCGGTCCGCAATTTCATTGATTAGACGATCAATTCGGGCATGAGTTGGGTCAGGTGCCACGCTCTGGGACCCGCCGCCTCCCCGTTTTGCTTCTGTTATAACAAAATAATTAAGAATATTTTTCGTATCACTCGTCAAGTTGGGTACAGCGGCACTTATTGTCGTATTTATTGCATTGGTTGAAATACTATCCACATCATTTGCAAGGCCGTCACCTTTTGTATTGGTCCACTTATTATAATTTTTCAAAGTATCTATATATTTATTAAATTTGGCGGCATAATTAACACTACCGAGAGGTGTTAATCCAATAGCTGTATTAATTGTGGTAATAATCTTATTGTACAAAGCTGCAATCGTGGCAACATCATCGTCATGTTCATCGTTTGCAATGTTGAAATTACCAGTGTTAGTAAACATTTTTGAGTAATCTTCGCTATTTTTTTCTTCAACTATACCCGGGTTATCTGTGCCCAGTTCAACTGGTTGAGTTGCAACAAATGACGTTTTATTATTACCCACAGCAATCACGTCAAATAATTTTCCAATATTGCCCGCATTAATCATGCCACTTAATTTTTCAATATCACCTTTACTCATTTTAAAAATATCATTGGCACCATCATTAACCGTATACGTATCGCTATCTAACTTAATTATATACTTATCGCCACCAGGCGCAGCTGTATATGTATATGTAGTTGCCATAACCTCTGTATATTATACCATAACAAATATAATATACAAAAAATACCTAAATCACATGGCTCGCTTTAACGAGTCTTGCGAGCAATTTCGCCGTTTGGCATCTCGCGTGTAGACATGCCACCTCGAACCCAGCCGTCCATTGCCGCCTCTTCCACTGTATGGGACGCGTCTTTCACCTGGTTCTCCATTTTGCTATCTGTGGGGTACAAAGAATAAGCCCCGAATGACTTCTCCATGATTGTCGACACGCTCTTCTTCTCCGTAACCGGCTCTCCCTGCTGCAATTGAGATTCCAATGCAGGGTCGCAGCTCCCTCTACCTAAATAGGGCACTGTAACAAACGGGCGAGAAAACAATTGCAATTTCTCCAAGGGGCGGTCCTCGGTCGGCTTCAACTTCAACATGGATTCCTTGTCAACCGCTGCATTGTGAATGCCATTGCCATTCGCCAACCCGTTAAAATTCATAGTGGGTTGCTGCATGGCAAATTGCACGTGATGATCGCTTAAAGTACTACTAAAATGATCGGTCAACATATAATTCGCATAATGGGTGTTTGCCCCATTACGCTGGGATTGGTCGGTGGAATCTGCACCGATTCTGGCAGTATTATTAAATGTGTAAGGACTAAGAGAAGCCATGGTATCTGCGATTTATTATAGTATACAAAGAGATAGTATTTTCGATGTAAAAATATTATCAACAAAACGTCACATTGCGAAACCACCAAATTCTGCAAAAACGACCTAAATAGGCTATCCCAAAAATATCGATTGTGCGCGTTCTCTAATTTGTGTGTCTCGATAAATTACGAGCACACGCGAATTGATTGCCCTCTTTACATGAAATCATACTACCGTAACAAAACTCGGCAAAACCCGCCTGGTCATTTGGAATGGTAGTGGACGGGTTGGAGTTGAACGGACGAAGCGATTGTTCAAACATGAGTTCACTTCCCGCATCCTTAAACAACTTGTCCGCAATATCCGGGTGGTCAGGATTGGCTTCCGTTACGAACCGCTTTGCCTGCGTCAAAATATCCTTTTCCACGTTCTTGTTGAACGCTGGCGGGGCGGGTTTTTTATTAGGGTTGTAATCATAGTCGGTAACCAACACGTTGCCGAACGGATTGCTGGAATCAGGTTCCGTGAAAATACCTTCCGGTACGGGCATGTTATTTTTCTTAAATAGTTCATTCGCGATGGGGGAGGCAGTAAATCCTTCGCCAATTCGTTTCTTTTCCAGGTTCTCCATTTCTTGTTTATGATAACTGTATAACATATAAATAGCACCCAATGTAACAATCGTAAACAGTAATGTGCGGACACTCTTCGTAATAATGAAACTCAACATTGCAAACGCAATGACCGCACGCGTAATCGCATTCAACTTCTGTTCGTATGTCATACCGGGCGCAGGGAAAAACTCAAAAATATAGGGCTGTTGGAGGAGAACATTCGGGTTCTCTCCCCAAAACGGGATTTGTCTACGAACCCGCTTTATTTTACGAGTCATAGTATCAACCGAATCCTGCATAAAATGGGGTGATTCGTCCATTGCCTTGTCTGGCTGCGGTTTGTTCTCGGGTTTACTTTCTACATTGGGTTGATATAATCCTTCTGTTATATTGGAAGCATGAACGGGTTGTGACATATGTAATCTTATTGTATATATTTATATATTATATTGTTTCATAATATATAAGAAAGAAAGTGCTAAATACATAATCCTTGGTTCTCCAATGTCTAGAAAAATGACCATATAACTTATCCGCTATTTGGTTTGTTCATTCGTTTTGAGTGCCGCAACTACGCTCCCCTTTTGTTTAACACAATCTTTATCAATGCGTAGAGTCTCGCACTGTGTATCATGTGGCACAATTTGTAGTATGCATTTCGACTTTTCCCCATATAATGGATCGGTGCACCCCGCCTCTTTGACTACAGTCGCCTTCTTCGCAAAACGGACACGCTTTTGTGTTTTATTGCCAGACTTCTTTGTGCTAATCGTGCACCGCGATCGAAAATGTTCATACCGTTCTCGCACAGTTTCATATGTAAGTCCGGACTTTTTGTGCAACATGGTGTTAATTAATTCATGTAAATCAAACACATATCTCGAGAACGACGCTCGGTTCTTCATATGCTTCATCGTGAGCGGCAGCTTTTTATAGTTTTCGCGTAGATTCGCGCGGCATTTACCACAAGGCAATACATATCTTAAGCTCCACATGAACGAGAAATAATGCATTTTCTCTTGTTTCGTGGGGTTTACCGGGTAATTAAAACTCATCGTATGTAAATAATGCCACATGCCAGGTCCCCATACGCTGGTTAACATGCCGTCATTACTGTTGTAGTCGTCTTCGTTATATACTCGAGTTATTTCGGCCACACTTGGCCTATTCGAAATGGACCGGCCAGACGCATGTCGACGGTGACCAGTAGATTTTTTCCTGGTTTGCGTATTTGTATTCTTGGTATTGGGTTTCATGCCTATGCTCGCTTCGGTTATATAATGAAAACAAAATAAAATATACTAAATCTTTGTAAAGTATTTAGTCAGTTCGTAGGCATAAACGCATTATTTTATATGCCTACTATATACACTTATACAATGGTCCATATTTTGGACGTCTTGAATAAATACGTCCGCCCATACAAACAGGCCTTACTCTTTATCGCGATATTCGCATTATTTTGTTATGTCATATATTGGTGGATGAAACAGTCCAAGATTGAACCCGCCCAATTCGACGATGTTGCGAACTCGTCTGACCGCCGCAAGGACGCCGTTATCTACTTTTTCCATGCCGATTGGTGCCCGCATTGCAAAAAAGCGGCTCCAGAATGGCAAGCATTTCAATCATCGCATAATGAAAAGGTGGTAAACGGTTATACAATTAACTGTCAAGATGTTAACTGCACCGACGAGTCGAATACCGAGAGCAATACATTAATCAATAAGTTCAAGGTGGATTCGTATCCAACAATCAAAATGGAACGCGACGGGACAATCATCGATTTTGACTCAAAAGTCACATCGTCCGCATTGAGTAGCTTTGCTAGCGTTATGTTGGCGAATTAGACAGGCGGCAATGGTTTGTATTGTGTTTGAAACAGATCAATGCCGGATTTAATAAGTTCTTCGCGTGCCGACCGTTTTTCTGCCACATTGGTAATATTGGTTAACGACCGTCTATCAAACGGGACTGCAAATAAATATCTTATTTTACACTCGGTACTCGTGCCAATTTTTTTCAGCATTTTATTTAGCAAATGTATAATATAATCGAATAATGAGAACATAGTAGTATCTATTTCCTCATTATCAATTTCAGTATTTTGAATCCCAAAAACTTCATCCGGATTTGCCCCGTTTTCGATGCACTGTTTGATGGGGTAATTCACACAAAACCCACCATCACAATATAGAATTCCGTCAATACTAATCGGTTTAAACAGAACCGGTATTGCACAAGATGAATGTACCGCATCGACCAAAGACCACCCTGGATGGGTCTTATAAGAAACATCTACTGGTTCAAATGCGTTTACGTTGGTCACCATTACATGTAGTTCTATTCCGGTTTTTTGAAAGAATTCATCCATAGTTACAGTGGGTAATATATCTTTCCCCAACAGTAGTGGTTTAAGTATTTGCTCCGTAACCGCCCGTGTAAATATGCCGTTATTCTGCACACACGAGAACAATGTATGTAAATCATAGTGAAATACCTTTTCCCATGGCCGTTTCATGAAATAGTCGTCCAGTGTATTCCAATCATAGTGCAGACATAAAATGGTCGCCAAGATTGCGCCGATAGACGTACCATAAATCGTTTGAATCTGGTCAATATTCCACAGGTTTTGTTTATTCGATTCCTGTAAAATACCATAATAGACTAATCCCATCGTACCGCCGCCGGATATTACAATGTGTCGTATATTTGTGGTGTTATTAGGGCTTGTATAATGCGCTTGGTCTGTATATTCTGGCAAAAACTCGTCATCAACTCGACCGACCGTTTTTGAATCTACTGCATATATATCCATTTTTTTGAAGAATAATTGTTATATTACTTATTAATGATATATTACGTAATATATTTATGTTTTTTCTATAAGCATATTACAATAACTGGTAAATGTCGAATTTTTTATTTTCCACGGACGAAGAAAGTACCGGAAAAGTAAACATTGATGAGTTATATGATAAATCCCATCAACGAGATTTGAAACAGCTCTCTATTTTCAATAAAATCCTGAATCGTATACACAACAAGATTAAGATGACCACGCGCGGACAGAAAAAGGATACGCATGTATGGTTTTCAGTACCTGAATTTATATTTGGAGAACCGCTATATAATCAAGGCGATTGTATTGGGTATTTAGTTGTAAAATTAGAAGAGAATGGGTTTCATGTGCGATATTTACACCCGAATGCGCTATTTGTGTCTTGGGCAAATTGGATACCGTCGTATGTAAGAACCGAAATTAAGAAAAAAACAGGAAAAGTATTGGACGAAAAAGGCAATATTATTCGCGATTTAAAGGCAGAAGAAGCCGATGAAAGCGGAGACCCGAACTCAAAATTATTTAATGACAAAAACAATAATTTGCAAAAAGGGAGAAAGGAGTATACGCCGCTCGACCAATATAAACCGACAGGTAGTCTTGTTTATAATCAAGAAATGTTTGATAAATTAGAAAAGAAAATGCGCTAATCCTCCATTTCATTATTATTGTTACGAAAATAATAATGATATTTTTACACACCCTTATTTAGCTGAACTTGCGGCTTTATTCCAAGCAGTGGTTGAATATGAGTTAAGCTGTAATAATTTGTCCGCATTTTGTTTCCAATAATCCACTTTATTTTCAAGAACACGTTCAGCAGGCGTTTTGGGATAGACCTGGTTTTGCTTGGCATTCATTCGAACCTTATCTGCGTCCGTTGCCGCCGGTTTTTTCCCAAAACAATTTACACCAAATCGCACGTATGGGTTGGCAATGTACCCTCCATTTACGCCGGGTCGTCCGCAATCATTTTTATGACTCGTTGCTTTCGGGGGGCGATGACCAGCTGAATGGGAATTTTGTTGACCAGTCGGGTTCGAAGCGCACCCTTTATTTTCATCAGCCTTTTGTAATTTTTCCCATGTCGCTTTTTGCGTTGGAAATAAAATCATTTGTCCAGCAGACCAACCATAATTACACCATTCCGCGCCATTGTTGTATGCCTTTTCAACTTGGTCATATGTGGCAAGAGTTGAATCGTACGCTTTGCATATTGCTTGTGCGTCCTCATATGTATATCGGTTATTCGAAACATTAAACACTTCCGCTTTTGGATCATCGACTGGTTCTGTTTTACATTTATCGTCTTTTGGCACAACCGCTGTGTCTGGTTTGGGTGCAGGTTTGGCCGGAGCAAAAAACGGGAATAAATCGAAAAACGAAATCTTCAACACGTATTTAAAAAAATCGATAAACAAAACGATAATAAATATTACCCATACGCCACCTTCGATAATGGACATAAACGTCGGTTTTGTTAATGAATCCATCGGTATGCGAAATAAATAAGCAATCACATAGAACATAACGATGAACGCCGCAGTTGTGAACGCAGATGCAGGATTGTTTATGTAATCCACAAAATTCGTAGCAATGCCCTGAATGAAACCAGCATCAGGGTTTTGTTGGTGAGACTGGTATACACTATACGTAATAATACCCAACATCACCAAAAATAACATGTCTAAAGACCTGCTTAAATTCAAGTTAAATCCGTCTGGATTTTCCCCCTTATTAAAGAATTTACCCAAAACAAAGTATATGATAAAATATACGCCTAAAATGCCAATCAACATACTCATATTTGCCGCAGTTGCTAAATTGGTAAATGTTGCAAGAGTACCGGACGGATCGGCACTTGTCGAAATATCCACCGGTAGTGGTATTGTAGATGCCTGAACCGGTAAAGTATCAGTAGTAGTCGGTAAAGTATTGGTATCCGTAGGTAAAGTGGCAGGGGTATTATTGCTCATATTATTTATAAATCGAATATATTATACATTGTTATTTTTTTTACGATAAAACAAACAGTATGCCGCGGGTGAAATAACTGCCTCCGGTGTATCCACAATTTCAACGTCGCGATCGTTGTAATGCAACCACATATTGTCTACATTTCGCACAAATGCGGTATAATGACCGCCGGTAACACCACCAATGTGATTGCATATTCCGTAAAGTTCATATTTATATGTAGACGCCCTATATCCACATGCATATTTCGTCAAATCCAAATCATCCAATGGGAACATTATATTATTGTTCATCTTACCCGTGCCGTCAGGTGTAAACCGGTTTAATGTAATTACCACAATTTGGGGGAAATTCCAAAATCGAATTTGTTTCTTAACCCCCTCTTTTTGTCCAGTTTTTTCATTAAACCATGCATTGTCGCCGTCCAATATTTCGGGTTTGGTATAATGATCCATACAGTCGTACAATGTTTGAAATGCGCGCGCATTATCGGCAACCGGTACATCTAACACGAAGAAGCTTTCGGGCTTGATTGATTGTACCGCACCAGTGTCATTCGATTCAATGACCGATATATACATGCCATAAAACAAATTCATAATTTCGGAATATTCATTCAAATACGTTTTTTTCAACATTTCATAACACTGAATCGCGATGTGGTCTAGGTCGTTTTTAGGAGTTCCATTAATATTCATTTTTACATGTCTCGAAATGCTGGAGTGTATGCAATCCATGAAAAAAAGTAAGAATTCTGGCATGTCGTTCTGCGCATGGCCAGTAAATAGGTCGCGCCCCTTTTCCTTTGCGATTTGTTGCACCTTGTAGACAAATTTTCGTGGCGCAATAATTCCATTGCCACTCCACATGATTTGTCGCAAATCGTTCCATTCATTCAATATGGTTGCATCAGGTATTTCTTTCTTGGGCAAATCCGCGCTGATGTTTGCGTCTAATACGTCGTTCAACTCGTATGTATTGTTAAGCACTTGCATACATGCATTTAAAAAACATGTGTTGCCTAGATTTTCTAGGCCAATTCTGCCTTTATCTTTATATTTGGTCAAATCCATTGTATTGGTAAACTATGTTATAATGATATAAACATAATTATCTTTATATTATATTACAATATGGATAATAATAGACCCCGTACAGGTAGTTATTCGCATTTTACAGAAACTATACAACATGTTGTTACAGATGCCATTCGCAACTATTTTACGGGTGGAGGGAATTCGACCGCGCAGCCAGCGCCGCCACCTACACCGCCACCGCGTAATGCGAATGCAACGACGGCGCAAATCATATCTATGATTCGCGAATTAATACGTTCAAATACGACAGTAATTGACCGATATAATGCCGTCATGCAAGATCATGTTCGAAGTACCCGAGAATTGATAGATATTATACGGATATTGGCCGGCCAACAATCCCAACCAATGTATCGTAATGCGAACCGGTCAGCCGGCGGATCTGCGTACGATTATTTTCCACAAGAACCTCGTCGACCGCCTCCCCTAAGGCAACCAACATCAAATAATCTTTTTTCATATTTGCTGTATCCATCTACCATACGACCTAACGATGCTACACTATTTCAAGACGTGGTTGTTCGCCCAACGCAGGCGCAAATTGACATTGCGAGTGAGTCATTTGAATATGATGGAACGATTGAGCTACTGAATACACAGTGCCCCATAACGATGTGTGAATTTCAGTCTGGAGACCGGGTACGCCGGATACATTATTGCCGGCATTCATTTCATGAAGAATCGTTTCTTAACTGGTTTCAAAATCATGTTCGATGCCCAGTATGTAGACATGATATTCGCGAACACGCGGCGCCACCTGCTACTAATCAACTGAATGACAGTGATGATGATGACAATAATGATGACAGTGACGCCGACGGTCATGGGGATTGGACGGACAATAATAATGGAGTTACTGGTTCGTATACTGTAAACGAGCCGACAACAGCGCCGAATTCGACCACAATACCCATTACAAATAATCGCGCAACAAGCATGAATAGTTTAGGAAATTCGCTTGAAATATTGCTGCGAGCAGCATTGGCGATTGACCCAAGTAATAATAATAGAACCGATCTACAGCAATATTTACGCAGTGCGATTGATATATCCAATACACCAGTTCTTACGTTCGAATTTCCCATTGAATACGAAGAATATTACGATTCGTCCGACAATTTGCTTGGACGCGGATTTATGGGCAGGCGGTAAACGCGCCTGCTGATCCAGTCAAACGCCCTCAAAAATATATCACCATGTAATAAATATGTATTGGACCGATAATTCAACACACTCATCTATTCGTATTTGTGTAATCATCGCATTTTTCATTATGCTGACATGGTTAACGTCTGCATTCCGCATAGATAATGCGGCGAAAGATGCATTATTTGCAATGTATGCGTAAAAAAATAAAATACTTGGATGTTTCCAAATATTTTACGTAACAATACAGTATGTATTGTGTGTTGCACTATCGTCGAAAGAACGATGTAATTGTTTGAATATTATTTTTCTGGTTATATATTTTGCTAAGAACATCGTCAAATAATAATATTTTTACTTTTGCGGAACAATATTTTTCCTTCTTTTTCATGAATATTTCTATATCTGGAAACTCTTTTGCCATCCGTTTCAATTCAGTTTGGTGTGTTTTAATCGCGGATGTCTTGCCTTGCAATTCCCATATTTGTTCCAATGCCAGACCGAACAATTGTTGTAACGGTTTCATGATTTGGTTCGTAATATAATGCGTATAATCGATTTTAAGACGGCTTTCCACAATGAATTCCGGGGTTTCTATTTTGTCGCCCATCAGCGCCTTGGGTGTATCATTTACAACAAATACAAACTTCATTCTATCTCCCGGTTTCGGTTTATTACCGGGGTCTCGCTTTCCAATACGTTCCGCCAATACAAAATGGCCGATTTGATTCGGGTTTTTATATCCACTTCGCAACGCCTTTGTAATGGCCAATTTGTCCATACTGACATTACCCGCCACCAAATCTGCCAACGACTTTTCGAGGAATGTAATCGCACTTTGAATGTTATTTTCTTTCATCAAAATGTTCAATATACCGCCATACACGTCTTTCAAATAATCACACGAATCACGACGCTTCAATGACAGTCCCATGTATTTCAAATACCCTTTGTTTGGGTTATCTTCATATAATATGCCGACGTATCGTTTCTTTGATAACAATATAAATGGCATCAACGTCTTTTCATACTCTAGCCCCATGGGCGGTTTCAAATAACTCGTACATAATCGTGCCGCATCTTGAGCAATTTCAATCGTAGTTTCTAATGCCGGCTTACCGCGAATTTTCTCGCCCGTTTCGGGATGCTCCAAATTAAATGTGAAGAATACGGAATCCGTGTCGCCATATACATATTCGGCGCGCGTACGCACTCTGCCATTTGTTTTTGAATCGTATATTCGGTCGCCATAGACTTCTTCGATAATTCGCTTTGCATACGTAATCATCATACGACCCGTCGCAGTGGTAGATGCTGCGACGTCTTTATCGTAAAACGTAGACGTACGCGATCCACATTGTCCATACAGCGAATTCGCGGTGACCTTATAACCTAATTGACGCTTGTCCAAAATGTTTTGCATGAACGGGTCTTTTTCGGTTTTAATCATTTTACGTGTGTCTTTTCGCGCTTTCAATAATTCCTCCAAAATAGACGGCATAATCCCTTTTTTGTCGTCCGGAAATTGCGCCCATCTACAAACCATTTTACCCACTTTGGTTTTATCCGCTTTTGAAGTTGGCGTTTTGCGGATATAACGGTATGTATCGAATTCAATGTCAATATATTGATAATCCGGCAAATTGTCGTAAACGAACTTGCCGCGCTTGTCTCTTTCGCCGCGAACCTCAATCAAGTTCCCCTGTAAATCGTATTCTTTGGACCACACCTTACTGTCGTGTGAATAGTTTTGACTAATCATCGCGGACGGATACAATGATGCATAATCTACACATGCGACGGGTTTGTCCATATACATGGAGCATTTTGGAGGTAACACAATTGCGCCCTCATAACCCTCTGCAATCTTCGTTTTTTCCAGGTCGGGCATAAGAGTGTCTTTTTCACGGCATTTCTTTGCAACATAACTGGTTAGTTTAATGCCTTGTCCACGAAATACGAGAAAGCTAATCGGCACGCTACAAATGCGCGACATTTCTACATAACCGGTAATCACATCGATTTTATTCATTAAATGATGCACCAAGTTGCAATCCTGAACGCAGTATTTTGCCACAATAGCGCGGTCAGCCGACGACCCTTTCGCCAATCGAAATATATCTTGTGGGGTAACATCGTCTTTTGCCATACCCCATTTAATCGATTTGCTGTTATCCAGGTCGTAGTGTCCGGCAATCACAATCACATTATATGTGTTTGGTTGTTCGACGCCTTTTACTTCATGTATGACTTCCTTATTATGCTGGATATCTACCACTTTAAACTTTTTGCCATTGTCGTAATAGTCCGCAGTGAATCCAGTCAACTCAATGTGAATAAAATCCCCGACATTTAATCCCATCAGGTTATTACTACATAATTCTGTCACGTCACCGTGCTGTTCGCTTTGCGATTTGCGCACATATTTAACAGAATCGCTAATAAACTGACCTGCGACATCGTCTAATTTATACGACGACAAATTAAAGTCACGTCGAAAATAGGCATACATATCGATTTGTAGTCGACCCGCAGTTTTAAAATACCGCAAATCATATTCACCACTGGCGATTTGCATTGTGGTATGCTCGATATTCAATTCGCCCGGGTTTTCGCGACTCTCGGTTGCACATAGTTCGTTTATTTTCCGCGATAACAACAGAAACTCACGTTCGCAGTGATTTTCTTGTGCTCGGCGAAACATGAACTCATAATCAAAACCGAATATATTGTATCCAATAATAATATCGGGATTTTCGGTTTGTATCAAGTGAGCCCATTTCAATAACATTTCTTTTTCCGTCGTCGCGCACTCCACTTTTATCCCAGGAATATCATCGCATGTACCGACCGCTAAACAATGGTTTAAATATGGCTCTTTTTCGCCATACTTTAAAAATGTGGAACCAATGAACGTCACTTCGTCCCCTTTTAGCCGCGGGAATAATCGTGTGAGGATTTCATTCAGGATTTGTATTTTCTCATCACGATTGTACTCGGTACTCAACAATATATCCAATATGGTTGCGTTGCGCTTGACTTTGGGTTGACGCGTAGATTTATATCCGGCTCTGTATCCACCGGACTCATGTTCAGCGCCTGCACCGCCGCCACCACCGCCACCACCACCACCCTCATCATCGCTGTCCCCGTCCCCATCACCGCCTCCACTGGCAAATTGTTGATTCTCCCTCATTTGCTCAAAAATGCTATCAATCGTCAACAAATATCCGGACTCGACTTGTGTCGTCGCCTTTTTTACCGTTTCCAATGATTCGTCGAGGAGTAATTGTATGTATTTATCCAAATAAGAACGCGCGGGCGGTTCCTTTGGATAGACTACATCAACGTCTTCAAACTTACCGAATCCAAACGCGGCCAGAATCATTTTTTGTAATAAATGTTTCGACATGGCTTCATTGGTTACCTGCATTTGTTTTAAGAATATATCCACTACATTTGCAGCAAACCGTTTGTATGTTTTAATTGGAATCGGGAAATCACCATGACTACTGCTAGCTTCTATATCAAAACTACAGATCTTGTATGGGACGATGGTCTCTTTCTCTGCCTGGGATACCAATTCACTTAATGGACATATGTATTCATATGTACACGTGGTCGTATGAATGGGCGGTTTTATGACCCGGCTCGTATTGAAACAAACCCATCCAGATGGACTGATGTTATGAATATGAAAATATCGCAGTAGCGGTGGTATATTACTCTCATATAAATCCATCGAATTGTTTTGGAAGATGATATTGTTTCGGGTGCGATACTCGCCGTCGTTGGTTTCCTCGTCGCGGTTGTAGGTGTACCATAAATTTTTGAATTTATTCATTGCAACCGAATTTTTGAAGACTAATTTCACAAACTTGTCTTTTCTTCCACCCGAAAAGCCATATAATTTATAATGGTCGACCAATTCATATGATAATATAGAATTCTTGAATCTTTTATCCAATTTCGGGTTGTTTTGCAAATCGCGTACAAACTCCCCCGCGGTAATGTTGGTCCAGTTGTCCCCGGCTTTCACATAAAAGAATGGCAAATAATCATTCACGTAAATACAGCACGTCTCTCCCTTTTCGTTTATGCCAAACATTTGAATAACAAACTGTAGTTCGTCGGTCGTCGGCTTGTAACGTTTCGACGGATTCTTGTCGCCATCCGAGCCGGAATCACTATTTTCCTCTTTTTGCGGGGCTTCGTCGTAAATATGAAAATCAATCAACCGAAATGATTTGACAATTGTCGGTTTCTTGGTTTTCAATTTCAACGGACCGGGAACCGAGCCGACTGCACTGACTTGTTCCTTTGGCTGTGCCATCTTATTGATTTACACGAGTTGCGTTTAGATTATTTTGTTAGATTATCAACCAACAGAATAATTCGGTTTATTTCAATTTTACAACCTTTTCATTTCAAATGCCGATTTTTATAGAATAAAACAATTAAGATGCTTATTTTTCTTCTTTTTCCAATTCTAAATAATATTCTATGTCATCACCTGTCCACCCATTAATGCTATATTCTTTCCAAAGTTCTTCAAAACAAGATTGACACCATAGTTTGTCGTTTTCATCCTCCTTTGTTAGAATGTATATATTATCTTTATTGCAATTTATTTCACTAGTACATTCCTCACACGTTTCTATATCTAAATTATTATCTTCTTGAATAACTTCTTCTGTGCTCATTAATAATGTAATATAATTAATTATTTTTATATAATTTTCACTATATAGAAATAGACATTTCAAATGATAAAAGGGGTATTATGCAACCAAATGTCGAACCCATTCTAATAATTCAGGTGCAGTTCGACCTCCGCCATACATTTCAAACTTGCCGTTACGTATGCTTCCAATTGTGGGAAATCCACGATATTCGAGCGGTTTTCCGTGCATATATGTTTTAGATACCATTGGCAGCTTTTTGTCGAGCTCGGCACTTTCGATTTCTTCAAATATAATGTTTTGGTTCACGTTATTATCGAGCGATTCTTTCATTGTCTTCCATTCGGGTTCTAACCGTTTGCAGTGCCCACACCAGTCGGCGTGTATTAAGACAATAACCGTCTTCTTATTGCTGTCTTGGGTTGCATCATTACTGGTCTCTGGAATTTGCACAGCAGACTCGCTTTTGGGGCTGAATATATTATTCCACATCTTTTCAATTTGTTCTATTCTCGGTTGTTTGTGGCTCTTTGATGATTTTGATTTTTTTGACGAATGTTTGCGTTTTCGCGTACTACCCGAGTTCTTATTTTTCTTGGAACTTCGCTTGCTACGAGTAGGCTTTTTACTCGGCATACTAATATAGTATTTACAGATATAATTTTCTAAACGTTCAAATATTTATATCCGTAAAAATATATACAGATGTCAATTTCCAAACGAATCTTTCTATTGTTTTTAATATTTACGTTTATATTGGGCCTTTATGTAACTATGTATTGGAACGTTAGCATAAATATGTCCACAAATGAACCCATGGGAAATAAAGATGATAGTTGTCCTAATTTGCTCATTCAAAAAGGGAATGCATTGCTATTATACAATACAAATAAGCCCGAGGATGAAAATAACCCCATATCGTTCTTTAATTTAGACGAGTATATTAACTATTTAGAAATACAAAAGGACAAGGGCAACTCGTGTCCGGTTCTTTATTTGCAACAAGAAAATAATGCACAAGGGAATGACGTATATCGAGTGAGACCAAGTCCGTTTGATAAGCAGGGCGGGTTACCGGTCGAAAGCGCGGCCGCGACGAGTCAATCGGGTGCGGGGTCCAATGTGATTCAACGTGCAGATGCGAGCCGGGCAAATCCTCCCTATAACAAGGACCAATACAACGGGTTTGACCCCACTAGCCAATATGTAGGACAATATACAAATATAGATGCGATACACGACTCTACCAATGCAAAGAAAATTAGCGACAATCCAATGGATTCAAAATGGGCCGGAATTACATATACCCAACAAATGGTGGATTCTGGTAAATATGTTGGCAATGAGATTACAAAGCCTTCGTTCTTTAACCCGAAAGTGGCTTTTTATCCATCCATACCTTCTGTAATGCCTGGACCGAAGGATATCTTATAGACCACCAAATATAGGCGAGAAGTGTTAGAATAATTGTATAAAAATGCGTAAAATTGAGAGGAATCTTTGGCTATATTCTAACCACATCTAAACATACGATTCAAATCGTCTATCAATCCACATTCAATCATGCAGCGTATACAAAAGGCAATGCCTAAATATTACATATATAACAATCAAAAATATTCGACTTGTTTCCCATTGGAATGGGCAATAAATCATTTCGAACAAACCGGCCCCGACGAATGCGAGGGATGCTTTGAATATGGATGCGACGATTCCATATTCAAACAATATTGCATGGATTGCCAGGTGTATGAGTACATGGGTAGTCGGGTCACTGACGAATATTGTCATGCAGCATCGCGTCAGCCGACCCATCCAGCAGAAGTACAGAATTATTTCTATACGAGCGATATAAGCGATATTAGCGACGGCGAAGATGCATGGGCCGACAACCACTATCTCGATGCAGATGGAAACGCTGAATACAAATCGTCGGTCAACACAATAATAAATGAAACATTGACTGACGACGATGAACTATATCCCGAGCATTATTCTAGTTCGGGGCGGGCATTCGCAACAGTCGCGCCCATATTACATAAATATCCGGCAACAGTGAGCTTTGATCGCAATTGTTTGGATGCGATTGCTGGACAATTGCATTGCCCCCCATTCTATCCACTAAAAAAAAGAAAGTGATTATGACGATTGCTCTGTCATGTCCGCGCCCTCTGTAGATTTTGTATCCCCTTGTATCTTTTTTTTACCATCAAATATTGGTATACCAACAATGACTGTAATATTTGGTGGGACTTGAGAACGGTCTATAAATCGCGCAACGTCTTCTGCGATATAGAGTGTATATGGAACATCGGCATTATTTACTGTGCATTTACTGGTCCATTTGTCCAATTTGAGAACATCGCACAAACCCTTGATACGTCCTACCATACCCAAGTGCGGGGTTGGCCGTTTTCCAGGTTTTCCATTCGTATGTTTGATCCGCCATTCACATGACAGTGCGTTTTTATGATCTACAAATCCGGTGACCAATGCATATATCTCCCACCCTCCGCCGCGGCCATGTGTATATCTTGCACCGCCCACAATTTCTTCATTATGTTGGCGCAATCGCCGATACGGGTCATTCGTTGACCCGTTGTACGTTAGATGACTATATTGAGATTGTTTATTCCTCAATATGTAACAATACCATTGTTCGCGGTTCTCCATTACAGTATGCATATATACGGATTCTGTTATTTTGCGGCATTCGTGTTCATCAAATAAGACCTGATACTTTCGATGGATTTTTTGCTGATTTTACGAACTTTTCCGTTGGTTTCTGTTGTCAGGTTCTCGATGCATGCCGGATTTTTTGCTAATTCTTCTATAAAATGAGTAAAGTGATTGAAATGTTTCATGATAGCAATCGCAGTGACCGAACTGATTCCCGGTATTTGACACAATATAATTTCGCCAATGTTTTCGGGGGTAACGTTCTCTTTTTTCACCTTTTTAACTACATGACAATAATCGGCGGCGGTTTGGACTGGTTCTGTTATTACGTGACCCGTGTTTTCACCAGAATGTAAGGGCGTTTCGGTTACATTGGTTGATTCGTCTGCACTTTGTATAGTTGGTTCTCTGGAAGGGGGTGTAAAGTATTTCCGGAATGGGCGTGTTAAATAATAAGGAATCACCCCCTTCGAAAAATTTCGCTCGATTTTTTCGGCAAAATGCAACAACCATTCAGCGGATTCATGTACGGTGGACGTGCGCTGTACACTAAACCCTTTAAAGAATTGCATAGTAGTGATTGCCGACATGATGATTTTTTTCTCGAGTGGTGCACGTAATTGGGCGAACATACCTTCCACTAAATAAAACACGGAATGGGGTGGGAATCCACTCGAATGAAGTAGGCGATAAGATTGCTCTTCGTAACGACCATCTTTGATAGATGCCAATAAATCTTGAAATGATTTACGTTCAATAAGGAGAACCTCTTTGTCGTCGTCGGTTTTTATCAGCACATCCCCTAAATTCAACACTTCTTTTGACAACTCTACACTGGACGGAATGCGACTACTACGTATTAGTGATTCACACTTCTCAAATAGCTCGGTTTCTCGTTCATCAATAATTACTTTCATTTACAGGTTCTCAACAATATAATAATAACTGTCACATTATTATATTGTTTCCATAATTGATGTTATGTTCGATGTTATAGTCGATGTATAAATAAATTAAACATTCTTGTAGTAACGTCCGTTGGCGGGGGTTACTCCAATGGGGCGAGAAGGTCTCACCGTGGTCGTCAACGGCATTTGCAAGATGCTCAACCTTTGAGATGTGCCGTCAAGTGCGATGGATGACGACGCAGTGCGGCCGACTAAATAAGGCAAACCCGCCTTTTTCTCACCTCCTCCCTGAGCCCGATTTGTAATGCTAGAAACAGATGCAGTGCGCTTTGTTTGACTATAAACCATTCTTATAATATATACTAACTAAATATTTTATTCTACACCCGATAAATACTAAACGCAAACAATATAAATGTTATGGGTGTATATTATTATACAACTGTATTCATCTTATTTACAGAATAATATGAATATAGACGACGACATTCGAGTTGAGAAAAATCAAAACGGCGTGGATACATATATTTTCGATCCATACAACCCCCTAAATAAATTAATTACAAAAGAACAAGTAGAAACATTTTTGCGGAAATACGGCATTAACACCCCGATCCACAATTTTGAATTATATAAGCGGGCGTTTATTCACAGGTCGTATATCAAGCGCCCCCATTTGGAAAATAATAACAACAATATTGTAATTGTACCTAAACCCGATAATTGCATGCCTCTTTTTACCAAATCAAATGAACGCTTGGAATTTATTGGGGACGGTGTATTGGAATGCGTAACCAAGTACTATTTGTATCGTCGATTTCCAAAGGAAAATGAAGGGTTTATGACCGAAAAAAAGATTGCTCTCGTTAAGAATGAATCGATCGGTAGAATGGCACACGAAATGGGGTTATACAATTGGGTAGTATTATCAAAACATGCGGAAGGAAAGCAAATCCGTACCAATTTGAAGAAGCTCGGCTGTTTATTTGAAGCGTTTATTGGTGCGATGTTTTTGGATTTTAATCGCATTGAAGTCACGGATGAGGAAGGCTGGTTTAAGAACGTCTTTGTGACGGGCCCTGGATTTCAAATGGCACAAATATTTATTGAATCGGTATTCGAACAACACGTCGACTGGATAAGTTTAATTCGCAATGATGATAATTATAAAAACATTCTGCAAGTAAAAATACAAAAGGAATTTAAGGTGACACCGGATTACTTGGAACTCGCAGTGCAAGATGGCGATGGAGGTTACAAAATGGGTGTATTCATGTGTTTGGGCCAATCCGTTCACAATCTTACCCCAAATAAAGCGACCCCAATAACTCATTTCAACAATTACAATGATATACATCAATTCATGTCGAAACAGGGCAAGGTTTTTATATTTTTGGGTGAAGGTGCACATAAAATTAAGAAAAAGGCGGAACAAATCGCGTGCGAAGAAGCCATCCGGCATTTGGAGTCATTTTAGACCATTGAAGAATTAAAATGTTGGCGGGTAAATATCTTTTGAATTGATATAGATACAATCGACTATAATTATTAGTTATGCCAAATATATTTGCCGACCTACACTCCGCCGGATATGTTATACTTCCACAAAAATTGTCCGTTCCTAAAACCATAGTGCATGAATGCCGTACATTGTTTGCAAACAAAAGGGTGACTTATACATTTAATGGTCCGTCGCCGGATGCCAATGATAAAAAACGATACCTAGCAAACATTGTCTCAACATCTCCGTTGCTACAAAAAATACACGACGTTTTGGTAAAAAATAGCGTCATTACAAATAATTTACAGTACGGATCTACGTCGGTATTTTTGTCAGTCGCCGGTTGTGCGCCGCAACCGCCGCATAGTGACTATCTTAAGACGGATGATTTTTTAGCGTTGATTGAGCCCCCAAAATCATTTGAAGAGTCTGCAATAAAAAAGGGGGATTCTCTACTTTATACGAAAGATTCACAAAATATACTTGTTAAGATTAATCAAGTCCACAAAGACGATTATCCAAATTTCTATTACACAATCATGTTGCCCGATGGAAGCGAAAGGCAAACCACATTTAAATATTTAGCTCCCATGGCCGATACAGCGCATATTGTGAGTACTCGCCAACAAAAAATACCCATTATCGTGTTAACCGCCATTATGGATAATACGTGTATTGATGTGTGGGAAAACAGTCACAATTGGATGCGACTGAATGACAACCAAAAATTCGACCCGCCGATAGTTAAGAAGACGGTCAACCTGAAAAAGGGGCAAATATGCGTGTTGCGCAGTGACGTAATTCATGCAGGCGCTGCATATGCAGAAGAAAATATCCGTATTTATAGTTTTTATGACAGTTTTGTGGTATTGCCTCCCAAAAACAAAGTGTATCTAATCGGCAACCAGACTGAATGGGAAAAAGAGGTTATTTCGACCATATGATGTGAGACTCCAATTACATGTTGATTGGTAAACGCTGTTACACCATTTTACATTTCAAACGCAGATTTATATATATAATTGATTTAAAATTAACATGTTATAACTTCTTATATATAAATCTAAAATGTCGCAAGAATATTGTGTTGTAATAAATAAGCGTAAAAAACGTTTATGCAATGAACCACATAACAATCGGTCTATATACATTTCATTACTGGTTCTCAAATATAGTATCCCATTCCCACATAATAATATCCCACATAAAAACAGTTGAATAAACTTGTGCTGGTATTTTCCGAAAAAGGACATTTTAAAAATGTCCATTTTTGGAAAGTGAGGCCACTTCTTTTTCCGAAAAATATGAAAAATCAGTTTTACTGCATAATGCTTTAAATCCCAAAAATATAATTTCAGGTTGACTGCATACTTTTTTTTGGGAAAAATCCACGCGGAAAGTTTAGGCGTTTTTTATGTACTCTAAATGTATACGTTTTCGAATACAAATGGATACAATGAAAGTCGCACGAACACTTACATGTGAAAAATGCAACTTTGTATGCAGCAATAAATATGATTTTAATAAACATTTGGGCACTGCAAAACATAATAGAATACAAGAAAACACGCAAAATGCGACAAAGATATATGAGTGCGATAAATGTAAAAAACAATATAGGTTTCACTCGGGACTATGGAAACATAAACAATCATGTAACATCCAAGAATATACACAATCTATTAATACGATTGATGCAGCAACAGTGGTAACATTGTTAAAACAAAATCAGGATTTCAAAACCATGATGGTAGATCAATATACACAACTACAAGAGTCGAATAAGCAAAATATTGAATTGCAAAAGCAACTCGTCGACGCAGTAAAAAATAATCCAAATATGATTACCAATGTGACAAACAACACAACGAACAACAACCAGAAATTCAACCTGAATTTTTTCCTCAACGACACATGCAAAGACGCAATGAGCATTACAGATTTTCTCCGTAACCTGAATGTTCACATTGATGAGCTAGAATACATTGGCAATCATGGATATGTGAATGGTATGACCAAGATGATCATGGCCCGCCTCAAAGATATGGACATTACCAAGCGTCCCATTCATTGCACAGATATTAAGCGGGAGACCATGTACATCAAAGACGACGCCGGCTGGAGTAAAGATACAGACGAATTGACAAAGCTGCGCAGAATATTGAGCAGGATATCCATGAATAACTACAGAACAGTGCCTGTATGGAGAACCGCGCACCCGGATTGTGAAGTGATGGAAACCAGAACATACGAATTCTGTTACAAAATGATGAAGGAGATTCTGGGTGATGTGGAAGAAGAGCAAATTAAGTTAGATAACAAAATTATAAAAACGATTGCGAAGGAACTCTTCGTACAGAAATAATCCAATGCATGGTATGGTGTAAAATATGCTTTTCCATATTTTACAACGATTTATCAAAATCAAACAAAACTATTTAGACGCCAATATATTATTTTCAACGGGTTGTTGTCATGTTACGTCGAGTATTGTTTGATTTGCGTCTTAGATTCTTTCTAGTGCTTTTACCACCCTTAGACGCTTTCTCATCTTCGTCGTGATCTGCACTTGAAATACTTTTCTCATCTTCGCTCACATACTCCTCAACGTGATCATAATTCGAATTGCCTTCATCTGCGTCTTTTTTATTGAGATAATAATACTTATTATGATTGAATCGTGTCCTAACATAAAACTGTTGGGTTATTGTACCCAACGGTTCTGTACCAAATACTATATCTTTATCGCTAATATATCCATCGTGAAGGACCGCATTATCAGAATCTAATGATGGCGGTGCTGGGGGCATTGGACTTACTTTTCGCGCACTTACTTTTCGTGCGGTTCGGTTAGCCTTATACTGAGTAATATTAGGTTTAATAGCTACATACATTGCTATCTTTTTTTTTGGATCATGAATTATATTATATACCCAAATCTTATCGTTTACCCCCCATTTTATATTAAGTTCTTTTAAAGTAGAACTCAATAATTCAGCCCACGCAACGTGGTGTAAAATAGGTAATCCATCTTCATTCTTTTCAATGGCAGGATCATCTTTTACTTTCGTCTTAATTTTGTCAAATACATCTTTATATCTTTCTGATGATTTCCTATTTTCAGCAGATTGATTAAAATTGGGAACATGCAATGTATATTCCGTTCAGTCTTTCGTTTTAAAATTATCAAATTTTTTGTCTTCTTCTTTATGCCGCCAGGTGGGTCCGTGTCCTTTCTTTGTTGAATGCGCCATGTAATATATATATTACACGAGAATATATACTGCTAAAATTGTGTAAATTCAAGTCAAGTAATTATGCAATCATTTCCGGCAGTTTCATATCTCTATATATGTATATAGGGTTGTATATGAGAATATTGTCTTGGAATATTTTAGCATCAGAATGGATAAAGAAATCATATTATAAGGACGCAGACCACACCATGTTATTTAATCGACCACAGCGATTTACAAAAATAACCGAATTAATACGGAAAGTGGACGCAGACATAGTAATGTTGCAAGAAGTCATGCCACAAGAGCATAAAAAGCTGATTGCAAATTTTGAAAAAGACTACATCATATCCGGATTAAACAAAATCGTATGGCAGTATAAAAGCGACAGTAAAAGTGGTAATGTTACAATGGTAAAGCGAAGTATGTTCGCACACCATGATGTAAAACATCAATCGAAAGATTATGGATTATACACGCAATGTATACACAACAATATCCATTATGATGTATTTAATATACATCTCGACGACCTTTCGCGCAAAAAACGATATGATCAAATGGAAGAAGCGTGTAACACGTGTCGATCCAACAAATGTGTAAATATTATTGCGGGTGACTTTAATCAGGTATGCCGAGCGGGCAGTAAATTCTATGATATAGCCGGGTTCATGGTACATAATAAATGTCCAACATATTACAATGAACGCAATATGAACATCGATAATATATTGACGCGCGGTACAAAAAAACAAATACCGTCCAAATGTTATGCCAGCCCGACCACATTTGACGAGGGAATGAAACTCTATGGTTCAGATCATTTGCCAGTAATCACGGATATTGCAGAACCGATGTAAACAACATTTTTTAACATGTTGACGTATAACCACCTGTAAATATTTTGTAACAATATAATATATTTATAACGAATAATGAGTAATATATCCTATCGACGTTTAGACGAATTATTAGAAAAACGTCCGTTACCGATGAAATTTGGTCAGGTACATTTGGGATTGGCAAAGCCAAAGGAAGAAATACGTGAACAACGAGAACGTCTCGCAAATGCCGAGGAACTAGATATCGCCGAATTAGGAACAGACGAATCGAAAGATTCGAATGAGCCAGTCGTAGCAAAAGCCGGCATTGATGTCCCGCCAACAGATAGTGCCAAACCCGGATTCAAGATTGTGGATAAACGCAAAACCAGCATGATGGATAGATTGGCGGTATTGAAACGAATCCAAAATAAATCGATGGGTGTGGTGGTCGACGAAATGGAAGATAAAGTAGTCGAACAAGCAGTGGCCGAACAAACGATTGTTGTACCAACTGTGGATGTTGCGCCAACTGTTGCTGCACGGTCGACTGCCGTGCCAAGCTCCATCGCGCCGGTATTGACTGCAAAAACAGTGCGGCAAGTAAAACCCCGACCCGCAGAAGCCAAGCAAATCGATGCGTCCAAATTGTTGATTGACGAACCGGTTCAAGCACCGGAAGAGGCACCCGTAAAGAAGCCACGAAAGTTGAAAATCACAGGTAAGCAGGGTGAGGCCGAACCAGTCGCAATCGTTGACATGACCACCGCAGTTATTCGCGAGCAAAAAGTCATCGACCGGTTGCCCAAGGACCGCGAAAAGGTTATTGTAAAAGCTCCCAGTTATTACATGAATAACCGTAAAATGTTCGTACAGAAAATGGCAGAAATATTTGCACCGTATCAGGTTGAAATGCGCGATGCGGCTGCATCGATATCGTGTGACACCCAAGCAACGAGCAATACATTCGATTTGTTAACCCACCAAAAAATAGTGCGCGACTATTTAAATTTATACACGCCATACAGAGGATTGTTATTATATCACGGTTTAGGTTCCGGTAAAACGTGTACATCTATTGCAATTGCTGAAGGCATGAAAAGTGATAAGCGTATATTTGTAATGACACCTGCGTCGCTGAAAATGAATTTTTTCAGTGAAATGAAGAAATGCGGCGACGAGTTGTATAAAAAGAACCAATTCTGGGAGTTTATTTCGATTGATGGTAACCCCACATATGTTGGCATATTAGCACGCGCGCTGTCACTGTCGTCACAATATATAACCGAAAACGGCGGAGCATGGTTGGTAAATATCAACCGGGAATCGAATTACACGAGTCTATCGGTGGCACACCAAACTGCGGTAGACGACCAATTAAACGCGATGATTCGAAGCAAATATACGGACATTAACTACAACGGCCTGAATGAACGAAAAATGAAGGAATTAACCGGCGATTATAGTCGCAACCCATTCGACAACGCAGTCATTGTCATAGACGAAGCCCACAATTTCGTGAGCCGCATTGTAAATAAGATAAAATCGCCAGATTCGATATCCCACAAACTCTACAATTATTTGTTAAGCGCGTCCAATGCGAAAGTGGTGTTGTTAACTGGCACGCCGATAATCAATTACCCCAATGAAATCAGTATATTATACAACATATTACGTGGTTATATAAAGACATGGACGATTCCAGTGTCATGGGAGAAAACCGAAAAGTTGAACCGAGATACGATACTTAACATGTTGGACGATGCGAACCTAAAAACGCACGACTATTTGAATTATAGCGACAATAAACTCACGATTACACGTAATCCGTATGGGTTTATTAATACAAAGAAGCGCGGTGCATTAAAGGGAACAAAGAAGGTGCTTATTAAAATAAAAGGTGGGGCCAACAAGACACGCCGAAATCAATCCGGCGGAGACAGTGAAGCGTTTGAACGATATAACGGTGTTCGTCTCGATGAAAGCGGCAATCTCACAGACGCCCAATTTTTAGAAAGCGTCTTGCGAATATTGAAGAGTGCGAAAAATGGAATCGCGGTAAAAGAAGCGATGATTGAAGAGGTCAACAATAAGGCATTGCCCGATGACCGCGACGATTTCTTCAATAGCTTCATAGATGTTGATAAGGGACAAACCAAAAACATCAATGTGTTTCAGCGACGCATATTGGGATTGACATCGTATTTCCGCAGTGCTCAAGAAGAATTACTGCCCGAGTTTGAACTAACAGAAGCGGGGGATACATACCATGTAATAAAAACACCCATGACGCCACATCAGTTCGGCATTTACGAAAAAATAAGAAAAGAAGAGGCGGACCGCGAAAAGAAATCTACAAAGATGAAGCGTATGCATCAAGGGAAGGCCGACGAGTTATACAACGTCTCATCGACATATCGAATATTCTCGCGTGCAGCATGTAATTTTACCTTTCCACCAGGACTTGATCGACCCGTGCCAGGGCCAAGAGCGGGCAAAGCAGAAGATGAAGAAATCGACGAAAATGCGATGGATAATATGGTGGCAGTTCAGCAAACCGATAATGATGATATGCAAGACATCCCCGACCAGCCGAAAGAAGTCGACGACACATATGCCAGACGAATCGACGCGGTTATGGAGCAAGTAAGCCGAAAAATAGACGGAACCGAAATAAGCGAGTACTTATCAAAAGACGCGCTGCCCGAATATAGCCCCAAGTTTGCAAAAATCCTAGAAAATATAATGGATCCTGAAAATCAAGGATTACATTTGCTATACAGTCATTTCCGTACAATCGAGGGAATCGGTATCATGCGGTTGATACTGTTAGCAAATGGAATGGCCGAATTCAAACTCAAGCGCGAAGGTGAAGAATGGGCATTGGATATTGCCGAAGAAGACATGGCAAAATCCAAATTCGTATTATATACCGGAACGGAGACACCGGAAGAAAAAGAAATAATACGCAATGTATACAATGGAACGTGGGAGTTTGTGCCCCAACCTATTGTAACCGAATTGCGAAAATATGCCGAAAACAACATTTACGGTGATGTGATAAAAATGATAATGATTACATCGTCAGGCGCAGAAGGCATCAATTTACGAAACACCCGATATGTGCATATTGTAGAGCCATATTGGCACATGGTCCGCGTAGAACAAGTGGTCGGTCGTGCACGACGTATCTGCAGTCATCAAGATTTACCGGAAGCCCTACGCACAGTAAAGGTGTTCTTATATGTATCTACATTGAGCGAGCAACAGAAAACTGACGAAAAGAACGTAGAGCTCCGTATTCGCGATATTAGTCGTGTAGATAGAAAGACACCGGTCACCACCGACGAGTCATTGTATGAAATTGCGAGTTCCAAACAGCGAATCAACAATGAAATCTTACGCGCAATAAAAGAGACGGCGGTCGATTGCAATATATATACCGGATTAAAGCAAGGTGCAAATGCCGAGCCGTATGTATGCTACGGATATGGACTCGTAGAATCGAATAATTATTCATCGTATCCATCATTCGAGATAGACAGTAATGTAAAAGAAGGTCTGGACGTCAAAACCGTAAACTGGAAGGGTGTGAAAAAGCTGGTTAATGGGGTGAATTATGCCATGAACCCAAAGACGAATCAATTATACGATTTGGAAAGTTTTAAACGCGCACAACAAGGGCAGGGACAACCCATTTATGTGGGACAATATGCCATGCAAAATGGTGTAGCAACCATAGTAACCGGAAACAAATAGAAACCCGTGTCCAATCGCGCATATCATGTATGAATGTAACAATACATGATATTATTGTATATTTAGAATCTGCGACGTTGAATTACAACCCCTTCTAATGTATACCAGTATTCATCAATATTATCAAATACTTTGAACGATGCCCCATCATCAAATACAATCTCGATTGATGCATTTATTTGTTCGCCTGTAGCCGTAATGGTGTAAGCGCCCGTAGTGTTTACCTTGCTTATTTTTTTACGTTCAATTGGCGAAGTACCATCTGTTGCAAATATAGTGCCGTTACTATCGGTATATATGTTTATTGTAACACCTGAATACGAGCCTGCGCGCATAATATCTGTTATATCATTATTTAATTTGGAATAATTATTTGTATTGAGTTGTGTTGCCATTATATACTAAATAAATATATATTATATTTACAAAATATAATTATATCAATACCAACAAGGTATGTTCCTAAACAAATCGCCATAGCGGATAGACGATATAGATCATCGATCGACCCCCTCCCGCCGCGTCAGATGCATACGGTTGGTGAATACTAGGCCTGATCTATATCAAACGTATTATTCACAAACATTGGGAATATTTAGGTACAACCGTATCATTCATTGTATACGCGTCCGTGTAAACAATATATACAAATATCACATTCGAATCTGTTATTGTGCCTAGAATTTTGAACGAATACGCCATAAAAGTATAGAATGTGCGTTTAAATATCCGGAAAATACATTTAATCGAATAAAATATAAAAACAAACGCACTAATATGTTATTATACCAGTTCGGCCAAAATGAATGAAGAAAATAATGTAATGACTATAAAAACCGTGCAGATTCAGCCAATTCGCAATATGATCACTGCCATCAAGGATATTTTAACCGATGCGACGATTACGTTTACCAAGGACGGAATGAAGATTATCAACTTCGATAAAACCCATACTATTTTAGTCAATGTGACGCTCAACTCATATAAATTTGAGCAGTATGATTGTGAACCAGAAAAAATCATTGTATGCGCGAACACACTTCATTTGTTTAAAGTGATTTCGACCATGTCGAATGATGATACGTTGTCCATGTATATCGACAAGGCCGACTACCACGACGGCGTTGTATCCCATTTGGGTCTACAATACGACAATGGCGATATTAAGCAATGTTATAGCCAGAAGTTGCGATTAATCGATCCGGATATGGAGGAGCTAATCGTACCGGATGTGGAATATTCGACCATCATTAATTTGCCGACAACCGACTTTCAAAAGATTATTCGCGACTTGAATGGAATTTCCGATAGAATCGAGATTAAGTCAGTCGGCAATGATTTGATATTCTCATGTGAAGGAAATTTCGCCAGTTCCAAAATATATCGGTCAGAGTCTGGCGGGAACATGGAGTTTATTCAAAAGAAGGACGCGTCGGTAGTCATTCAAGGTGAATTTTCGCTAAAGAGCTTGAGCCATTTTATTAAATGCACGCCGTTATGTACCCATCTAGAGATGTATTTGGGCAACGATTTGCCACTTATTGTGAAATATGACGTGGCATCATTGGGGTCGATTATGTTATGTTTGGCGCCATTGCCACCTGCATAAAGAATGACCAAAAGCATGACCATAACCATGAAACGTGTAATACATATGAAAAAATGTAAAAAATTGAAATAAGTATTTATTACAATTTTTTATGCATCAAATTAACAAGAACAACATTAATACAATGAGTGATAGCGAATCCATACAGTTTCTGTCGTCTGCATATGAGTTTATCAACGCCCATCCACTGAAGCCTTACATTATCAAAAATTACAACCGTGCCGCGCACATGGACAATTCATACCGCAGATGCTTTACCGATTGGACCAATGACCGCGGTTTTAATGAAAATGAAAAAAATGCGTTTTCGGCGATGTTTACATTCATTGTCGAAAAGTATGATACGGGAGCATCATTTGGATGTGCGAACTGGGCGATTGAAGACATGGTCAATAAGCATTTTGAATGGGAGACATTTGTCGGTAAAGGCAATCCGTATGCCCAATATGACCAACCGACCCAAAAATAAATCAACCAAAAACCAAAAAATAAAAACCAAAAAATAACCCGCAAATAAAAAACATTAGCAACGCCCCACCAGCGCTAGCTATCATGTTTTTTATTGTTTTTCTACTGTCCCGCGCGCCCACTATTTTGTCCCACTACATCTCTGGCTCTGGTCAAAATGCGCCTTTGCACGTAAGAACTCAATCCCAGTGCCAGGTGCATACATCACATCGTCATATGCCAATCTATATCTGTCAATAATCAATACGAGTTTATTGTATAAATCACTCGCTTGTGCCATAGATGATACTTCGATCGCATTGCATGGCCCGCCATAATCAATATCTCGCTGACGACATATTGATTGCGCATCGTTTAATAGTTGACGTGTTATCGGCGTGTCTGTTAAAACCGGTAATTGCCCATACAAATAATACCGGCCTTTTGCCCACGGTTCGCGTGAATTTTTCTCATACTCCGCCAATACAGTCAGGTCCAAATCAATAAAATACGCACGATGCTTCTTTGTGAATGCAATCAGGTCCTGTAATGTAGGGTTATCATGGTTTAATACGTAATAATTTATAGCAGTAAATTCGCTCATTGTTGTAAAAGATAATTGCACAATACAACCTGTATAGTTGTCAATTTTTTACATTCTTTACATTTGATTTATATTAAAATCACAGTTTGATTTACGTATATAGTCTCATTTTCATTGCTTTTTGGAATGTATGTTATGCAAATTTGAAAATAAAACCATTCGTTGATTTTATTTTATCTTTACAACATCTATTAATAGATGAATATGAAATATTCAATGCATTTGATGCATCTATTTGGGATTTAAATTCATTTAGTTTATTCATATTAATGTCATATTGAACAATAGATTTCGTATTAGGATGTAATCCAGTGTCATGTGCATGTTGTGAATTTTCTTTATTGGAACACCATTCAAGATTACTTGCGTGTGTATTTATTTTATTGCCGTCTATATGATTAACCTGTTCTTTATTTTCTGGATTTGGAATAAATACTTTTGCAACTAATCTATGTAATAAATATTGTTTTGGTGATATTGAAACCCATAAATAACCAGATTCGTGATTTGAACCTTCAGTAATTTTTCCTTTATGATTTTTAACTCTACCATAATTAGATATTTTATATCCCTTTATTCCATCAACTATTTCACAAGGAATCTCTTTCCATTCTTCATCATTATATTTATTTTCATTTGTATCGTCATACTTCCATTTATATCCAAATGCCGTATTTCTTTTACCTCTCGCAACAGCACATATTTTAGTTTTTATGTTATTGCCATTATTAAATTCAGTTATCGACGTTAATTTATTATCAAAAATCCATTGAGAAGCAAATCTTATTGTTTGGTATAATTCAATTGTTTCATTAGTATCTTTATCAACTCTCCATACGGGTCTTGAAGAAACCAGTTCTAGAATTTCTTTTTTGCATTTTCGTTTATGATTGTTTTGTTCTGTAGTAGTCATCCATTCTAAATTATTTACGTTATTGTCTTCTCTATTATGATTTTTATGATTTACAGTTTCTTTATTTTCAGGACTTGGTATAAAATTTAATGCAACTAAACGATGAATTTTAACTGAATGACGAGTAAAATTTCTATCAGTTAATGATATACATAAATAGCCTGATTTAACTGATGGTTTCAATATTTTTTGATTTTCTTTGTTTTTAACATTACCATTACTGCTAATTTCATAATTCGAAAATCCGGTTATTTCTTTCCATATTTCATTATTCATTTCTATATAATTATTATATATTTTAATTTTAAGTTATTTCGCAGAAAGTTATTAATTCCCTAAATATTTTCATTCCTTTCATTCTCATCATGTTTAAGTTTTTCTTTTCTTCGCAAATATGCTTGATGGTTATATTCTTTTCTCTTATCTTGACACGTTGGGTTTGATTTCATTTTATCTAATATTTGCTTCTTATTCTTTTCATAATATGCTTTTTTATAAGAAGGTGCTGTATATTTTTTGAGATGTTCTCTAGTTGAGTGTAATTCTGCTTCAAGAATAGCATTCTTATCTTCTAGTTCCTTTATTTTTGCATCTTTATCCATTTTATTACTATATATAATGAAAAAATATTTATATAATTTTTATTATGATTAATTCCTACATTACAGTGCGAACTAAATGGTGACTGTCTTACCGTTCTGCATTGTTACAGTACCCATTATATGTGTTGGACTAACATTTTGAATGGTCGTATATACGACAGCCACGTTTTGTTGGGATTTATATCTGGAATGTTGTTTGCATAGAATGGCGCCTTGTTTTACAATATACATGGTCTGTTTTTTGTCAAATTTAATATCTGCCGGCATGGATGCAATTACATGACACGATGATTGGTCTTCAATGTGGAACCACATATCGGTTGCTTTCGCATCATTGATGGCTTCAATATTTTCGAGTGCATTTTGGCCAATCGTGAAGCCAATTTCGAGACCGAGTGGGGCAATATATCGAGTTTCGTGTTTCATTTTATGTGTAGTTTGTGAATTATTTTATAATTCATAAAATATCAATTTTCTCGCAGCCATTTACTTGATGCAGACCTAGAATTCAGGTTCGTGCTTTTTAAACAGGCACCCCTGTTTCAATAAATTCGGTATAGATATAATACTATTTGGGTCTTGCAATTTCGTGTTCGACAGCCAAATCTTAATAATGCAAAAGTTTTTTTTTGGTGAAATGGTGATACCATTTACATACGTACTATGTTCGCTCTTTACACACAGCGATTCTCCGCATAACCCGAAAAACAGGTTCTTCCATACTTCCGGCACGTGCTTGTTGCTGACTTTATAGGAAAAACACCCCCCGTTTCGGTTTTTGGGGTCTTCCCACATGGGCGTAATCCCATCCCGCATCACAAAAAGCATACAGTTACGAACAACATGTTCATGTAGTTGGTTATTCAGCGCAATAACCGATTCAACACTGTCGATATTGCCCATCAAAACCGTATAACTGGATAAATCCCAGTTCTTATTTTCTGGTAAATGGTAATACATATTCCATTTATCATTCAATGAATGGAATTGGGTAGGAATACTCACTGTATCCATAGTGATTACGCCCGTATATTATATTGAGAAAAATCTTTATACCCTTTCATGATACATTATCCATTACTTTGCATATTGTTTTATGGCATAGTCTTTCTGGTTGAGTACAATATAATCGCCGGGCTTCAACTTAAACATATTAATATTGCTATCCATAATATCTACTACATATTCGTTTGTAAACTGAATGTCGACATTATGATAATCGAAATATCGCTTCAAGAACGTCTTCGAAAATAGTTCATTGTTGACATACATCCATGATTTGTCTACATCGATGTTATATTTCTTTCGATTCAACGTGAGTGTTACAGATAAAAATGCGACTTTTGACGGACGATTAAAATCATCAACCAAACATAGTTGGGCGAGTTCTGCTGACTGGACTCGCACTATAGAAATTTCATTCAACCTTGCATATAATAACTTCTCGTTGTAAATACAATTCAACTTTATTTTACTTAATGCAAACGCACTTTCATTGAATTTGCGAATAAATGTGTACATACTAGATTGCGCATTGTCGTCATACACAAACGTGTAAGAATCGAGGTTGTGTAATGTATATGACGGTTGCTCAATGCCCGCCATCAGTAGATGATTTTGTGATATCCAAATGGGGTGAAAGGGCTCGATTCGTAGGTTCCAGTACGTGGCAATCGTCCATCTATACCAATAACTACATATATCTATGCTGTATGTAACGTAAGGGTCACATAAATATACTGACGTCGCTGTCCGTGTGAATTTGTTCTTTAATGCACTATATCGGGTAAGTGCAATGAGTGCATACGAATTTACGGTTGGTTGACAATACTTCTCATAAATATTGGTGAATAATTCCATGCAATCTTCTGGCTGGATATTTGCGATTACCAGGGCACCGCAACCCGTTGTATATATAGCTATTAAAAACCAGTAAAATGGGTCCATTTAATAATTTATGTCGGCATATTTTTATATAGGTTCTCCATTACAATTGTTGATTTGAATAATATGGAACAATAAATTGTATATGTATTATAAGTTACGCCGATCATGTCGCCGCCAAAATGCCAAAACGGGCTGTTTATTTTTCATCGCGATTTTCGCATAAAAGACAATGTTGGATTGATCGAAGCATGTAAAATGAGTAAGAATTTATATACATGTTTTATTTTTACTCCAGAGCAAGTAAGCGACCAAAATGCATATCGTTCTCAAAACGCCATACAGTTTATGATAGAAAGTTTAGTTGAATTACAAAAAAACACCCACGATGCAGGAGGAACGTTGATTACTATGTATGGTTCTCATGATACCACAATAAAATATTTAGTAGATGAACTGGATATAGATTGTGTGTATTTTAACAAGGATTATACGCCCTATGCAGTTGAACGTGATAACCAGGTTCTCCAATTATGTGAAAAAAAAGGGATAAGATGTGAACATTTTGAAGATTATTATTTATATCCACCTGGTACAGTGAACACTGGTTCGGGAATGCCATATAAAAAATACACTCCTTTTTATGACGCAGTGCTACATATACATGTGCAGCCCGTATCAAAGTATGTGTGTTCCAATTTTGCACGAATGAGCGGGCCAATGTTGGATAATTTGAAACACACAATTGGTCTCGACGTTGCACATCGTAAATATGCTAGCAACAATGAAAATATATTGGTTCATGGCGGAAGAACAGATGCATTAATCAAATTAAAAAATGGATTACGAGAACAAGCAAACTACGATGAAGAACGCGATTTCTTTTTCAATAAAACGACACATTTATCGGCATATATCAAGTTTGGTTGTGTATCTATACGCGAAGTATATTATTCGTTTTTAAAAAAATATGGATTAAATCATGGATTAATACGAGAACTGATATGGAGAGAATTTTTTGCACATGTTCTCTATGGATATCCAGAAGTGGTTGGAAAATCGCATCAAAAACGGTTTCAGTCATTGAAATGGGAGAACAAGCGTGCACAATTTGAGAAATGGAAGTCTGGAAATACCGGGTTTCCATTGGTGGATGCATGTATGAGACAACTGAATACAACTGGATATATGCACAATCGAGGGCGTATGACGGTAGCCAGTTTTTTGATAAAAACACTGTTAATAGATTGGCGATGGGGAGAACAATATTTTGCACGTCAATTAACTGACTATGATTTGGCATCAAATAACGGGAATTGGCAAGGAATTAGCGGAACAGGTGTTGATATGAAACCGTATTTTCGCGACATGAATCCATGGATTCAAAGTGCCAAATTTGATAAAAATGCAGAATATATAAAGAAATGGGTACCCGAATTGGAGAACGTGGAACCAAGTCATATTCACAAATGGCACACAGAACATGCAAATCCAGTCTATAAACAGATAAAGTACCCGGAACCCATTGTGGATTATGATTTGCAGAAAAAGAAGATGTTAAATATGTATGAATCTGTGTAACTGAACAAACGACCAGTTTATCCGGGGAAATAATTAAAAATATTAAAGTCCAATTTTTAATTATTCAATTCACCTGATTGTGCGATTTGACAAAAGGCCGCTGCTGTTTATATCTGGCTTTTATGTGACCATACTTACCACACTTATGATGTTGGTAACTAATACAATGTGTTGTGGCATATGATGGCCGTATAATTAAACGACTATCTCGATGATACGGAGGAGAGAAAGTATATTTTCTAGTATTCATTTTTGAAACAATCCTTTATATAATAAACGTATTATCTTTTTATTCTATTTTGCGTCAACATAAATCGCAAGGCAACAATACAAATATTCGTGTAAAAAATGTAAAAAATTGAATTAGAAAAGTATTTGATAGAAAAATCATAATTACAAGTGCGTATGCATATTTAAGATACAACTCGAAAAATGAGATATTTATACAACATGGAAAACTTTTTGGTGGTGAAAGTCCAGGCGAGTATCCGTCAACAGATGATTTACCGCGCTATGGTTGAAGAGCAGGCCATGACACCAGTACTATTTGGACCAACGATTCACATAACGAGTAAACCAGTACCTGCACCTGCACCTGCACCTGTACCTGTACCTGCACCACTACCTGTACCTGCACCTGTACCAGTACCAGCGCCTGTACCTGTACCAGTACTTGCACCCGCCCCAAATAATCATGCATCATGGTTGTTTGATATGCATTTGTCTCGCGTACACAGCGATAGATAAGTCATTGCAACCAAATATAAAACATAAAAAGCGTGAATCTCCCAGCAAAAAATATACAATTGCACATAACTGTATATTTTTTTACACCTTTTCTCATTTACACCATTGAAGATTTAAATCCGCACGCCTCTGGCGTGCTATTTATATCATTCAATGGAAACGTTGCCGATAAATGAATTAAAACGTATAACCACCGAAGGTGGTTGCGCGGATTTAAATCTTCATCGGTGTATATCATTCAAAGGTGTAAAACGCAGTTTTTTGAAACAATTATAATAAAATGTCCCACTTTTCCGGCCCACATAAAAACAGTGAATAAACTTAGGGTCGCATTTTTGAATTTTGGACATTCATTTTCCTTGTCCATTTTTGAAAAGTGACCCAATAAGTTTTTCTGAATATGTAAAAAAACCACTTCACAGCATAATGCAGCAAAACACGAATTTCCATGAAAATATTTGTGACTGTTAAATTTTTATGTTTTTTGCGGCAGGACTTTAGGCGTTTTTTCTCTTAGTAATGTATATTTTTTATGACTAATAAACCGCCGCCAGTAAACGCCAAAAAATTCGCATGCGAAAAATGCGCATTTGAATGCAGCAAATTATGTGACTATAATCGTCATTTAGCGACTGCAAAGCATAAACGCCTAATAAATGCTAACAATGTTAGCGCCATGCAACAACCAGAGATATACAAATGCATATGTGGCAATGAATATAAACATGCGCCATCATTATGTAAGCATAAGAAGACGTGCACCTATAATTCGACCCCACCATTAGAAAATACTGTTATATATAATCAAGAACAACCAACACACATTGCAACCGAACCGGCATCAGATAAATTATTTGTATTAGTAAAAGACCTCATGCTACAGTTGGCTATAAAAGACAAACAACATGAGGAACTTATAACACATATGGTTACAAAAGATAAACAATTGGCAGAACTTCAAAACACCATGAAAGAAATGATTCCACATCTCGGGAACAATAACAATATCAACAGCAACAATAATACCACATTTAACGTTCAACTCTACCTCGAAAATGAATGCAAAGACGCGCTAAGTATCCAAGAATTTGTCAAAAGAATTGAAATTAGCATGGATCATCTACGAACCATCGCCAAAGATGGCTATGTGGATAGCGTGAGTAATATTCTCATTAAGGCACTTAATAATATGGCCATAACTGAACGGCCGCTGCATTGTACCGACCTGAAACGAGAAACCGTCTATATTAAAAACAATGAAACTTGGAATAAAAGCACCGCAGACGAACCACTGATGAACGGTTTGATTAACACCATAGAAAACAAACATTATGCTGTTGTAAAACATTATGTACAAACAACCCCTGCAGCAAGAGAACTGGACACACCAGAATATAATTTCTATGCAAAAGCATGTGTACACGCCCTAGGAAACTACGAAGACCACGATAAACTCAACAAGAAAATCTACAAGAAGGTATTGCCGGAAATAAAACTGGACAAATCCGTCATATAGTAAACAAATATGAGATATCAAATGACAAATACCCAACTCGCATGATCATTTTTGAATATTTACACCGATGAAGATTTAATTCTTCAAAGTATCACTGATTTACATATTTTAATTCGCCCTTGATGGCGAATTAAAATCTTCCATGGCTTAGATATCCAATGAAATCACATTTTTATCCGACTTGTTTTTTCTACGATTTGTACGCTTGGGCATGTTCGAATTTTGCATATCATTCAACGACGCAATTGATATCATCGAGTCATCTCCCTGATTCGGGGCTTCACGTGTTTCCTGAATATTGATTGACCGTGTCTTCAAACCAGACAAAATATTGTCAATGTCGCTGTTTTGTGGCCCTCTCATTTCGGGGCGTTGACTGGGAGTTGCAATCTTCTTGGGAGCCTCATTGATTCCCTGAAAGTTGTTATTTAGATCTACTCCGGGCTCGCGAAACATTGTTCCGCGGCTCGCTGCAATATCGGGTCGGCTGTTCGGCGCATCGGTAAACGTCATACCCGGACGCGGAGGTGCAGGACGTTCCTGGGTATTTACGGGCGCGGGCGGCGGAGGTCCGCGAGGCTTGTTGTTATGGTCTTGCATCAAATTCTGCGCAAACTCAAAACTGGGAGACTGCTGGCTCATGCTGCTGACAGTTGCGTTTGTGAACATCTTCATCAATTCAGGGCTCTGTTTAATAACATCGTTAAATCCAGGTGCAGCGCTCGATAACGCCTTGTTAGAAAAGTTCAACACTGCTGCACTAAAACCCATACGTAACAACAGCGACAATTCAGGCGCCATCTTTCCGCCCTTGTATTTGTCATGCAACTCCGCGAAAATTTCCTCGTAACTATCAATATCTTCACTAACTTGCTCACCCCACCCATCCAAATTCAAATCGAATGGATTAAACACTGCGTTTCCGTACTCAAGTGAATTAACAAATGTCATTAACCACCATCCCTGCAACTTAACCGCGTCTTTTTTACGTTTGTCGTCCATAACGGATTCGTATTCATCTTCAATCTCTTCATAAGGCGAATCGATGGTAAGCTGTGAACCCTGCTTTAATTGTCCCTTTGCATACCATTCTTCCATCTTTTTCAACATCAAACGCTTCTTGCGACGTTTTTCGCGCTCATTTAAGTTGGCGGAAGAAGACGAAGACGCTGGACCGGAAGCAGGAACATCATTCATCTTGGAAAATCCGTCCCACGTTTTTGTGTTGCCTGCACTTTCACGAGTCGCATATCCCAAATTCGCGTCAGTCTTTGTATACTCGTTTGTCGGCGTTGGATCACGCTGCATGGGCTGCGCAGTCTCGGGCTTGCTGCTCATAAAACCACCCAAACCAAATAGACTGGCCGCCATACCCCCGAGCGATTTTGTATTGTCTCCCGATGAATTACCACGTGAAGCCGCGTTTGCTTTACTCGACAATTCATTCATTTCTTGTTCCAAATCATCCAAATCGCCTAAATCCAGCTTCATGTTATCGCCAGACGCGCTTCTTTTTTTATCGTTCATTAGTAATTCTATTCCAGACCCAAAATTAACAGACGGAGTCGCATTACCGCTGTTAAAATCCAAAGAAATAGGTTCTAAATTATCTAAACTGATATCGATAGATTCCATTGTTATGATATTTACACAAGTTTTATTTTTAAATCATCCGCATAACATATAATATTTTGTTGTTTGAAATACCACATGCCTTGTAAGAATGCATCTGCTAAATCATCCTTTTTACGGGTATTCATGGATAAATTCCAATGCGTCAGTATTTCGTTCTTTTCAAGTATTTCTTGACAGTATGTAATGCCGTCACTTTTATGGGCCTTATAATGGGGATTTGTTTTAATGGATTCGCCAGCACCAGCACCAGCACCAGCACAGGCACTATCCTGTACTATTGCATTCGTCGGTTCACGCAACGCAGCAATTTGCTTGAACTGGTTCAGCTTATGCGAAGACGAAACAAAGTCTATGTGTATATTGTCATTTTTCATAATAAAATATTGTGCCAACATGCCCTGTATTGTCTTCATTCGGTTTGCAATCGGCGAGATCTGGTTCTCAATAAGTACATTTGTAATGGAATCAATATCCGGCAATAGGTCAAATAATCGTTTGATAGACTTGCCTATGTGAATCAAATCGATTTCATTCGCATTTTTCGATTTTATTGCGACAATGGGGTCGAAACACATGTGTTTATAAAACCCGGAAAGTATTTCAATAAGTTGGTCCTTTTTGAGCGTTTTTGCATCACGGTTCAATAACAACATATGTGTATTGCATAATGCGACCAAATCGGGCACCTTTTGTTTTTTGATAAACGCCGATGAGTGTTTTTTGGTGGGAATAATATATTGTTTATAGATTTTGGCATGCCGATCGCAAAAATATTGGTCATTTTTACTATATTTCGCCGCTTTATTACACATTTTGGGCTCGGTTTTTTTATTTTTCCCGGCAATCATGCAATTACACGGAAATACTACAGGCGCCGCCTCCTCGATCATACTCAATACATTCCAATCATGAATCGTTATCGGCGCGTCGGCATTTTGCGTTGACGACAATACGCAATACGCCATATTTTTTATCCCAATATCAAAACTTATTACCTTCATGTATGAAGTTAATAAACGTGTTATTTCTATATGCCCATATTCAAAAAATACTTATGCCTTAGGTTGCGGCGCGCTCATAGATTTGATAAACTGGTCTTGTGTAATAACGGGGGAGAATTTGCGGGATTGTAGGTCTTCGCGAGTCAAATAGTTTGTCTTTAAATCGCTAATCGTGCGACCGAGAACCGATTTATTGTCTTGCGCAGACATATATAGTGCGGGACTAGACGCACCGACAAACTGATTGGATTGAATGTTAGGCGCAGCGGCAAATCGGCTATTATACCCTAAATCATTGGACGATTCTCTAAAATTTTGTTCCATCACGCCTGCAGAATTCTTTGTAAGAAATCTACGGTATTCCCAATTCGACTTAATCTGGTTCTCTTCAATGAGTTTCGCATTCGTAACAGCATCATGTTGCCATGTAGCAGTGATTGAACGCCCGTCATTCATGAGCGGTGGGAATTGAGGATATTTGTTATTGGTTCTATATCCACGCTCCGATTGTGGTACGGTCTCTTTTATCACCGGATATGCACATTGTATAGTCTCTGGATGAAACGACATAGTTGATTGCATTATAATATAGGAATAGAATTATATATTATACTTGTTTTTTTTATTTGGATAGTATGAAATAACTACACTAAATATCACTGGATTCGATTAAATGAATCAAATCTTGCTTTTTCATTTTACTTGGGTCGCTGGCTAACCCCTTTTCAATAACATAGGCTTTCAGTACAGGGAGTGTCATTTTCTTGTAAATGTGGCTGTTGTTTTTCGACTCTGCAAATGAACTGGCAATAGACGAATCGTCTAAATGAGGTTCACCTGTAGGCAACTTTTCCACATGTAGCTCTATTTCTTCCATATTTTCGATATGTGAGCCATCATCGTCGGCCTGATCATCTCTGTTACCGTTTTCTGCATTTAGGTCCTCCACTGTTTCGATAATATCGAATTCTTGTTGATTGTCCAAATTTATAATACGAACGGTATTCGAATCATCATTCGTAACTTGCATGATAATTGCGTCGTCATCACCGCTTTCATTGACATCATGAACAACCTGATTATCATGATCGTTTTCACCGCTTTCATTGACATCATCATCATCATCATCATCATCATCATCATCATCATCATCATCATCGCTGCTCTCCTCATCATCCCCATCACCATCACCATCATCGTCATCGTCATCATCGTCATCATCGCTGCTCTCCTCATCATCATCGTCGTAATCACTCACTTCATGATCATCGTCACTAATTGCAACGTTAATTTTTGCATGTGCAGCGCTTTCTTGTCTTGGCTGCACCGGCGCTTGTGCTCCTCCTAGACGAAACGCACCACGAATGTTACCTAATTCACTCACGACGTTATTAATAATTTCAAACGTGGTATCGCACTTATTTTCTAATATTGCAAGTCGCTGTTTAAAATGATATACTAAAAACAGAACTAATACAAAGGTAATCCCTAAACTCAATATAAAAAACGACTCGAGCATTCCAATTAAACTCATTATACTAGGAATACAAATTATAACATATTAATAAACGAATGTCTAAATTCTTTTTGTAAGAATATTAGTATATTAGTATAATACGGTTCACAAAAAAAAGCTTGTTATAATATATAATTATGAATCAGTCATTTGAAAATATTCAAAAACCAATAACGCCGAGCGCGACCGAACCTACTGTTGTAACCGGCGATATGAATATGTTTAGTGGAAAAAACATGGTTATTGTTGTGTTAACGGTCTTACTCGTGCTTTCCTTTTTAGGTATAAATCTGTTGGCATACATGAGTAACATGTTGCAAACAATTAGCAATATATTTGGTCCATTATTTACTCAAATATTATCAATATTTGGATATACAGCGGGCACCGTAATTGATAAATCCACCGGCGTAGTTACAGATGTAGCCAAATCTGGTATTGATTTGACCGGCGATACCATTCAATCGGCTGCGGGTCTATTGAAAGACGCAAGCCGTAGTCATGTTGACGCTACCGCGGTGAATCAACTTGATCGTTCGATTAATAGTTCAAAGCCAGGCATGAATCAACCCGTCCCAGATGCGAGCGTTGACCCAATCCAAAAGCCAATTACTGCAGGAAAGGTGAACTGGTGTTTGGTCGGGGAGTACCAGGGCAAGCGTGGATGTATAGAGGTAGATGACGATAGCAAGTGTATGTCAGGCCAGGTGTTCCCATCACAGAATATGTGTTTGAACCCGACACGCAGTGTTTTTATGCACTCACATGCACAATAAATTCGAAGTAAATTCGAAGTAATTTCGAAGTAAATTCACAATAATGGCAAGCCTAACCAAATAAGTTATTTATAAATTTTAAAAAAAATAATATAGACTTTCAACTGTATATTATTTACGTTTCGCCCAATGTTTTTATTGCACGTTTTATTATTGACCGAGGATAAACTATTTTTACATGGATCATCGACCAAGACAACTGACGATTCTGTTATAATGCTAGAATGTGAAATAATGCACGAATATTTGCGTAAATATAAACCGTTACGAATACTAGAATCCATTGTTTTGCGTCAAACATGTGAGATAGATTTTATTGTAAAGAAACACATGAAGTGTTATGGGATTGATAATGTACGAGGTGGGTCGTATACAGCGTTTGAGTTAACTAACGATGAAAAAAAGTTCATACAGCGAGAACACTTGATGACTATAGACAAAATGGAGGCAAAATGCGAGGCTATGACAAGTGTTTTCAATGAATATAAGGATATACGTAAATGGTCATTGGATAAAATAAGGACTGAAATGGCATTGGTAACCAGACAACAATCATTATATGACAACGAAAAAACGATGTTGAATAAATTAAGCATCGGCAAAAATAACATACAAACCAACCGAATTTTCCTAACTGATTTAAGATGGATATTGAACCAATGTGCAAAAAATACGAAACAATCAGTGGATTCAAATGCACCGGGATGGGTATATTCTACAAGCAAGGATGTAGTTACCAAATATAAACAAATATTGAATAAAATGAAGGCATTGTATGCAATATTCTGTGAACATATTGATGTCGAGATAAAATATGACCCCCTGATTCATTTATATGCACCGGAAACACTACTCGACATGTTTTTTTATCATTGTCATCAAGTCCGTCATTGGGAAACATATATGGGGCAGGCAATCAATATGATTGAATACTATGAATATATATTTTATTGCGTCATTACCAAAATCGATGAATATAAATTTGATGTAAATACATATCCACCCGATTTTGAGTTGACGAATCGCTATAGAATTAATTATTTACAAAAGTGCATCGATTCTAACGACTCTCGCGGTATAGTTTGAGGCATCGGGGGTCTTTCATGGCATCGCCATACTTGATGTTGAACTTTTTCGAACACATTTTCAGGTGATCAATCCACTTTAGTTTTGGCATGGGACTATCAGATGCCTCAGCAGAGGCCGCTGCAGGAGAAGCAGAGGCGGCAACTGGGGCAGGGCTTTTCTTGGCGGTCTTGTTTCTCTTTAATGTATTCTTGGAACGTTTATGGCATTTCCCTGTTTTGGGAGGACATCTGCGAGAACCAGGGGGGCAACGCGGCATATTATATAGTATACGCGTATAAATTATTGTTTACGTAAAAAATTGATAAATGTTTTACATAAATACGAAAAGTAAATGAATCAAAACAAAACGCGACAATGCCTAAATTAACAAGAGATGAGATGTTTCAGCGTGCGATGGCCGAGTTTTTGCAGACAGTGGAAGTCAAGCTTGCCAATGGTGAAATAAAAACATTTCACATACAAACATACACTCTTACAAATAAAACGGAAAACAAAACAAAATTTGAACATGAATATATATTGGATATGCCCAAAGATGTCGTTATTGCATACCGCGATATCACAAGCCACATGGAATCGAGCGAAGTCGTATGGGAAGACAGTGAACCCATTTACGGAATACAAGAGTTGCCGTCGATTACCGAATTTATGCAATCGTTTAATGAATATTTCAATCCATACAAATTGTATTTGCAACATACGCTGATGTCCTATGTGCGTATATTATGCCCACCGTCAAGTACAGCCAGTACAAGTAAAACCCTCTATATTAGGGTAGTTTACCATAAGACGCACACCCCATTTCCGCGCCCATTGACGGAGTTGGAGGAAAAAGAGAACGAAATTAACTTCTTAAAAGCAAAAATAGATTCAAAAACCAGAAAAATAATTACATTTCGAAACATTTTAAATAGAGAACGCGAACGGGCTGCACACAATTATAGGCGCATGCAAACCAAATTTCGGGCAATGTATGCAGCGGAAAATAAATACGAAGATTGCCCTGTATGCTACGATACTATTGCCCCGGAAAAGTTAATCATACCGAGTTGTTTTCACTACATATGTGTATCATGTGTAGTGAAATGCGAATCATGTCCGCTGTGTCGAGATGATTATGATCGATACATTGAAAATGACGAACCCGTCCATGCACTTGCGTGAATTGTTCAATATATGGGTATGCCAGTAAAAGTTACTTCTTTAGCTGGTGGCGACACCAATATTGAACCAGGCTTTAATGTACAATTAACCGACGGTTGAAGTGTATATGAACCGGAAAGATTTGCATATAATTCAAATACCGTTTTTTCTCGAATACTTTGTTCCGCAATAGATTTATCAAATTGATTAGACAATGTTGATACGGCTTCTTTGTTCAAACTATAATTAATATTAAACCCGTAAACAAAGCCAGGACTAGTGGTGAGTACAATACCACTTATTTTTAATATTCCAACATAGACTTCGCAAAAATAATCAAACGTGCTGATTTGCGGTGCAGGTAGTGCTGGCTGTGCTGGAGGCGATAATGTGGCCGAAATAGAACTATTATTTAAGAATATACTTGTTAGATCGCTATTATTGTCTAATTTATTATTATTATACGTTGCCCGAAAGCTAAGAGCCGTGGTTGGAATCGGGGCAGTTATCGTTGCACCTGCGCAGTTCATCGCCAATCCAGTACCTCGTATTCGAAATAAAACAGGCGTTTGATAAGTAAATCTTGTATATGCTTGTTGTATTGGCTTTCGAATAGTTAGCTTCGCAACCTCCGTATATGTATTATTATTTGCACATATTTGATTTGTACTCGTGCTAAAAACCCATTGAGTATCGTCTTCGTATAGATTTTCGGCGTATGCATTTGTATCTTTTGTGTAATTATATAGGGGGATATCGGGGTCTTCAACTAAATACATGGCGGGTCCAGGCACTCCAGCAGCAGTAGTTAATACGGGGATTTTATAGTCATTTGGGCATACTACTCTTGCAGCGTTATACCCCCCGCGAAATGTTGCTGCTAGCCGTTGACGTTGTGTAAGTCTCGGCCCTTGCGTCGAATTTTTGTTGTATTTCAATATTTCAGTTTTGCGTCGCATATTTAACTGCGCCTGTGTAATTGTCCCATTGTAAGGAGATATTGGTTCGTATCGCACTGGAGGTATATTATACAATTGAAATTGCTTACGTTGTTCGCATATAGCGTTTATGTCTCCCATTTAACATAAGCATAGAAATAGTTTATGGTTATGTTATATTCTATCATATTGCGAATACATTCATGATAGCGTAACTAAAGTTTGGCAGTATACCAAGACGTGGATAAATAGTTGTAATTGGCGATTTCTTTTTTCGCGACATTAGTCGTGTTTGGACCAGATGCCACTATTTTTGATATTTCAAAAATATTCAGCGCATGGTCATAATATCGCAAGTTGGATAATTTACCTAAAAATCCACCATTTTTGCAAATATTCACATCGTAATAGTTCTGTAATGGAACTTTGGTTAAATTTAATCGACCCGCGACTGTGCCGTTTATATATACGTCCATGATCGTATTTTGAAGGCGAATAATTACATTTACCCACTGTTTCAATGGGATATCATCAACATCGATAAACTCGGTACTACCCGATGTAGTAGTTGACATGACGATTCTTATCGATGCAAAAGTGGCAGAAGCATTACCAGTTGGACTAACTTGCGCTATATACAATCCGGGTCCATTGTTGATTTTCGCAATACCAGTGACTTCGTCAAATTCATTCGTACCCTTATGAAAAACATGTCGATACTTATTATCTGTGCCGCTGCCTGGCAACTCATCAATTCGTATCCAAGTTGACCATGTGAATTCAATGCCACTCGATTCGTTATTTGACCTACGAACAAGGACTGAACCAGATTGTTTCGGGTCTTGTGACACGACTGTGCCGCTAGTTCCATCAATCATTCCATTCACTAAATATGGACTACTCGACGGATTCATAAAATATTGAATAAGTAAAACCCCTAAATTCAAGAGAAAGATGAATACAATGATAACTAGGATAAGAAATGCGAATTTGGCAATGATTGTATTCGACGACAAGAACCCACTAGACGCTTCTACCCCAGTCTGCGCTTGTTGTGAAAACTCGCTAATACTAGAGCTGACCGTTTGAGAGATATTATTCATTGATTCGCTTATACTATTGCCTATATTTTGAACACTTTGCGGTATTTCTATGCGCGAAGCGGTTGCTGGCGGTAGTGTATTCATAATCGTTTAATATATTATATAAGTATAAAACGATTTGATAAAAATTAGAATATTGAGTATTTGGATTGTTCTATATTGTCCTTAATAATAGACAAGTCAATACCGTATGATGATATGAAATTCGTTACACTGCTCTGACCATTGCCACTCATATATTCACTCCATACTATTTGTGGGTCAACCGGCTCTGACCAATGCTGAAATTTGGAAACGTAAGCATCAAATGTATTACCGCCACCAATGATCATATCCTTGCCGGTTGGAGTAGCAGGGCTATTTTGCCCATCAACCATTCGCCCCGATTTGATTAGTTTGCCATCTAAATATGCATCCACATACTGGTTATCTACACTTACTACTACATGTGCCCACTTTTGCAGAGGGAAGTTATCCGTTATTTCGAGTGTTTTTGTGGCGCCTCCATTCATGGTAATATCACACTTTAACACTGGTGCAGTCGAATCTAAATATAGCTTAATGTTATTTGTTCTTGAAAAAATGGTTTTACGAACACCCGTGTTCCATGAGTTCACATAGATCCAAATTCCATACGCATATCGCAAACTAGACGGATTATTTGTAATAGGTATTGCCGGATTTGATGCGTTTAAGCTAGCTGATTTAGATAATTCAGTCGATTTTAACAAGAAGAACTTGTATAATATGTAAAATAATAGTACGACAACTATGGCTAAAATAATAGCAACTGTATTCATTTAAGTCTATATTAAATCATTACAAATTAATTGTCGGCGGTGTTTTTTTCATAAATATATTGTACATGTTCGCAATTCTATGTTTGGTGAGCGTGTTTGGATAATACCGTATATTGCTAATTGCACCATGCAGTCCGTCGATGCTACCGGTCGTAATCACATCGGCTGCATTAATTATCGGCATTTTTCCATTCGCAAATGAAAATGTTCGTTCTAAATTGCCATTCACAAATAAATCCGCATGGGTTGAACTATAGTTAAATACTAGGTTATTCCAGCGTTGCATGGGCATCTTCAACTCGTAATACGAAGACTCTTTGTCTTGGGTTGTAAAATAAATGCGATATACCGGCGCCGCGTCTGGATTATCGCCTGGAAAATACGTTACTTTGGGTTTGCCCTTGCCATAGTCAAAAATAACAGATTCTTTATTATATGCAATTTTATTCGTACTATGTGCATTTACATAGGTCCACATGGAAATCGCATAATTTTGAAAAGGCGTTTTGTTTATATTTCCGGCCAGTTGAATATCCATATCCGGCATAACATTGCGCCCACCAAGAGAAAACGTTTGCGGCGAGTTTAAGAATACGCTGCCTTCAAGTACCGGGATACCTTCTTTGTTGGAAACATGGTTGATTAGCTTGGGTATGTATACATAAAACAATAGCAGCAATAGTTCTACAACGAAGAGAATCAAAACTGGGCTGGTGGTTAACTTGAGCTCGGTAATAACATACTGTACAAAAGACAGCAACAAGCAGGGTATGTAAAATAAAAGGTAAACGAAGAAACCTCCCCATCCAGTAAATGATTTCAAATAGTTACTAAATACATAAAAGAATAAAGCAAGCCCAACTGCCAAAATAAGCGTAGCGAGCGCCCCAGTTAAATATGCAAAAAAGGTAAACGTTTGTATATCCACCTTTATAAATGTGTAAATAACCACTGCTAGTAACATAAAAGCGCCGAATGTACAACCGACAAGAAACTGATTATTATTAAACCGAGCCTGCAATTGTGTAAACATGAAATAACCTATACCAATTAATAAGGCAATGACGGCAGTAGATACGTTGCCCGAAACAGATTCGTTATTGTTACTATTCTTTAAACCATCGTTAATCGATATTCCTGCAATAATGATGGATATAACTAATACCAAGTATTTGTTGTATGATTTTATGAATTCGATACCTTTCGTTATTATAGGTTGTTTTGTGGTATCTATATCTATCATTCTATAAACTGACTGTAGATTATATATACATGCATTTTTGATATTTACATATACCAAAAATACCATACAATGCCAGCGAATATTAGAGATTTTCCATGGTAGTTTTCTTACCGTGACACTCGCGGCATAATGCAACTAAATTATCTATATGATTACTTCCTCCATATTCTAGACGTATTTTATGGTCCACCTCGAACCAAGCTGTTAATTGGTGTTGACAGTCTCCGCATTTCCAGTCTTGTCTAGATGCCACAAACTTCTTTTTGGTTTCACTTACAGAACGCTTTGTCGCCTTTTTACCCGATTGCATAACGCGTGCCTCTGCGGTTACATTGGATGTATCTGGCATAGCTAATACTGGCCGCATATGATTTCCGCCATCCATACTATGACCATGTTGTTGTGGTTGTTCGGCAAATTGCTGTCGGCTCGTAAAATCCAAAATAGGAGAAATCATGTTGGTGGTATTACGGTCAATCGGTAAATATCGCAAATAATCGTTTGATGCGTTCAGCATTTGGTGCGCACGCATTGGGTTACGCTTAAACAAAATATATATCATTAGTGCACCAAATGCAACCCCCGCCATTTGATAATATTTTTTTCCGGTCATGAGCATTTTCGCATACTTCCCATCCGTGTATATGTTGGCGATTATGAATCCGGCAATAATTATGATATACAACTCTAACCGCATCTTTTATATTATCTAGAGAATATTTGTGTATGTTATTCATAATACATGAATATCAAAAATACGACGAGAACTATGAAAAATGCATACAAATAGTGCCGGCGTAGATTGATTTGTTCTGCTAAATATATCGGTTTCGGCTTATAATGCGAGCGATATTTGGCTAACGCCTCTGGTAAAGACAGTTCGGGTTTTTCAAGCGAGACATTGATCTTGTTATGAATAAAATGCATCCAGCGTACGAAAGACTGTTTTGAACACAAATACGGAGTTACTGGATATTTGTCCAACAAGCGGCTAAATTTGTCGCCGATTTCGCTTATTGGAATAAATAGTGGTATATTTTGGATTAAATCGTAATATTTACGTTTTAACACTTCGTTGGGATTTTCTGGATAACATTCGGCAACTGTATGTAAAAAAAACCAATAGTGAGGTCCCCATACGGATGGTTCAAACAACATTGGCGAATATTTATATAAAGACTCGGTATTATATTTACTAGGGATTTATCGTATTACTATAAAAAATGGCAGATAATTATTGCAATAATTGTGGCAAATACGGTCATGTATATCATTTATGCAAGCTACCGATTATAAGTATAGGCGTCATCTCGTTTCGCATTGTCGATTCGAAAATACAATATTTGACAATACGGCGAAAAGATACATTTGGTTTTATTGATTTCATGCGCGGAAAATATTCAGTGCATAACAAGGACTATATCATGAATATGATTATACAAATGACGAATGTAGAGAAACAGTATTTGCTTACGAAAACATTCGCCGAATTGTGGAAACATATATGGGGCGAGAACGTCATTAGCAATCAATATAAACATGAGGAAAATGGGTCTCGCGATAAGTTCGAAATGTTGCGGTCGGGTATAATGAGTAAAGGCGATCAATATTCACTTGCGTCGTTAATCGAGGATAGTAATCAATACAGACAATGGGATGAACCTGAATGGGGGTTTCCAAAGGGCCGGCGTAATTTTCAAGAAAAAGATTATGATTGTGCCATTCGCGAATTTTGTGAAGAGACCGGGTTTGACCGTAAACATTTACACAGCATACATAATATTTACCCGTATGAAGAAATATTTACGGGATCGAATTATAAATCGTACAAACATAAATATTATATAGCCTATATTCCGCACAAGCATAGTGAAAATCTTGCCAATTATGAAATTACGGAAGTAAGTAAAATGGAGTGGAAAACGTTTGACGAATGTATTTCTATCATGCGGCCTTATAATTTAGAAAAAAAGCGATTGCTTACAAACATTCATAATACATTGACCCAATATTACATGATGTATATGTAATTCGGTAGTAAAGTAAATAAATGAAATATATGTGTAAAATATATACATATATCTTAAGACATGCCGAAAAAGACGCGCAAAGAACCAAATGACACATCGCCGTCTACGAATAAAACGCGCAAATTAAAGATTAAACCGCCGCAGCCGCAACCGCAACCGCAACCGATTGTGAATACGATTGTAAATACGCTTGCCTCGTTAAATCCGTTTCACAATGCACCGGTACAAGTAGAACCAGTAAAATGGCAGGCACCAGCACAGGCAGAACCGGTACAGGCAGAACCGGTACAGGCAGAACCGGTACAGGCAGCCGCGACTGATGCAAAAATATCATGCGAAGACAAGCGATGCCCGGTTGGATATAGATGCGACGATGATAAGGTATGTTACAAATTAAAAGATATTGAATTAGTTTCAAACGGTCAACGCGTTGTTTTGTCGGTTGACGACCACCGCAAAAAAACGTATGACATTGACATGTTAACTCGTAATTTTGATAGAGTTTTTCAACTCAAAAATGGTAAAATCGATGATAAACGTATCACCGCAACGCAACTGAAACAAGTTGTTGCTGCAGTAAAATCGAGAGTAAAACAAGATACAAAGTCCACCTATTTTGGTACGTTAAACGATGAAATCATTATTCAAATTATTTATCTAGAGGAAATGGAGCGAAATGAGAATGCACCTGTAATTGCACAACCACCAGCAGCACTTGTCGAATCGACACCGCCCGTAACTGAGCTAGAACCCGAAGCAGAAACCGCGATTATTGACGACCCGACCTCTCGTGCCTTAATGGACGAATCGCCCGAACCAGTCATGCTAGACGAAGGCCTCTATAAATTACCCGAAACAGAAATAACATCTACTGCAAACGAAAATGAGCTGCAAAATAAGATGGGTATCCCACCAGACGATGTCGACTCGAAGGAATATAACACCTTTATGAAAGAAAAGGAGTTGATTGAGCGCAAAAATATTAATTTGGAAGACACATACGATTTTTTATATCCGGAATTAAACGACCCCAATTTCAATATTAAAATTGCCAAACGAAAGGAGTTTCAGGATACCCAATACGACGGAAAAATATACGACATAAAGACACAAGCTGAAAAGATGTGCAATGCCGAATTTGAACTCATGCCGCACCAATTGTTTGTTAAAAACTTTCTCTCGTTTCAAACCCCCTATAACAGCTTATTGTTATATCATGGGCTGGGTACGGGCAAAACGTGCAGTGCGATTGGGATTGCAGAAGAAATGCGTAGTTATATGAAACAAACTGGCGGCAATCAACGGATCATGATAATTGCGTCACCAAACGTGCAAAACAACTTTCGACAGCAAATATTTGACGAAAGAAAATTAATGATGGAAGGTGGCAATTGGAATTTGAATACGTGCATCGGGAATGCGTTGTTGAAAGAAATCAATCCATCACAAGTGCAAAATATGCCGCGCGATAAAGTGATTTCTCAAATAAATTCCCTCATTAATCAATACTATACTTTTATGGGATATGGAGAACTTGCAAATTATATTAAGCGAAATATTGCAACCGATGGCGAGAGTGGGTTATCCACAAAACAACAGAAACAACAGGAAATCGGTAAAATACAGGCGCTATTTAACAACCGTCTTGTCATAATTGATGAGGTGCATAACATCCGTATCATGCAAGATAATAAGGAAGCAAAGAAAACGGCGAGTTTATTAATGCGCGTTTGCAAATATGCGGAGAACATGCGGCTGTTGTTGTTGTCTGCTACGCCTGTATTTAATGACCCGCGCGAAATTATTTGGTTGACGAATCTATTAAATGCGGTGGATAAACGTGGTCAAATTGAGGAAAAGGACGTCTTTACACGCGAAGGGGAATTTGCAAAGTCGCGTACATTACCAGATGGGACACAACTCGAAGATGGGCAAGAATTGCTTCGCCGCAAATTAACCGGGTATGTTTCGTATATTCGCGGAGAAAATCCATATACGTTTCCGTATCGTATTTATCCGGTGGATTTCGCGCCAGGTAGACAAATACAGCTCGATAGTTATCCGTCCACGCAAATGAATAACAAGACGATAGAACCTGCAGATAAACCCAGTAAAACGCCATTGTACATGGACCCGTTTGGAGAATACCAGAAGTCCGCGTATAATTTTATCATTGAGCATTTGTTGCATACTTCTTTTTCTACTACGGATATTTATGGTAAAGAACGAGAAATGCCGTCATTCGAAAATATGGAATCATTTGGATATACACAATTAAGAGAACCGTTGCAGTCGCTTAACATCATTTATCCGTCGCCAGCGTTTGATGCAGTTGTGGGCGAAATGGAGAACTCGGTCGGTGAAGCCGACGAAAAAGTCGAAGAATCGCCTGAAAATACGGAATCTGTAGAAGAACCGACCGAAGAACTGACCGAAGAATCACCTGAAAATGCGGAACAAGTAGAAGAATTAAACCTTGTAGAATCGCAGGCAGCGAAGGAGTTTTTGGGAGGAAATGGCGAAAATAATACACCGACAACTATACCAGTTACTGTTGTGCCAGATGAGGTTGACGACGAATCAATTGAGGCAGAAGATGAAGACGATGATGAGGACGAATCAATTGAGGCAGAAGATGAAGACGAATCGAGTGAGGGCGAAGCTGAATCCGCAGATGAATCATCGGCCGAATCAGCAGTCGAAACCGTCGACGAAGAAACGTTGGCACAACACGCCGAAATTATAAACAGCATGATTGGTAAAGAGGGCTTGTCAACTATAATGTCATACGAACAAACGAGAACCCCATTTGAACTTCGCCACAATTTCAAATATAACCCCGAAATTATGTCAAAATATGGCAAAATATTTCATCCAGATAACATTCAAAAATACAGTGGTAAAATAGCAAGCATATGTAACAGTATCAACCAATCAACCGGCATTGTCATGGTTTATTCGCAGTTTATAGACGGCGGAGTGGTACCCATTGCGCTCGCATTAGAAGAAATGGGATTCACTCGTTACGGTTTTGCCAGTCACACCAAATCTTTATTCGAAACTGCGCCCACCGCACAAGTCGATGCAACTACATTTAAAACATTGGACGAAACTGAAGATAAAGCAACGTTTCACCCAGCAAAATACGTTATGATTACGGGAGACAAGTCGTTCTCGCCGAATAATTTGGCCGATTTAAAACACGTAACTGGTCCTGGAAACAAGAACGGAGAACAAGTCCGTGTCGTTTTAATCACAAAAGCTGCCGCGGAAGGTCTCGACTTCAAAAATATTCGACAGTTGCATGTTCTCGAGCCGTGGTACAATATGAATCGAGTCGAACAGATTATTGGAAGAGGAGTGCGAAACTTGAGTCATTGTATGTTACCATTTGAAGAACGAAATGTAGAGATTTATTTACATGCGACTGCGCCTGATGGTGATGCGGAACCCGCCGATTTATATGTGTATCGTTATGCAGAAAAGAAAGCAATACAGATTGGTACAATAACACGAATATTAAAGGAAATATCGGTTGATTGCATTTTGAACATCGGGCAAACATCATTTACCCTCGACAAATTAAATGCGCTAGCGGAGAACCAAAACATTAAGTTGAAGCTATCTAGTAATCAAGAAATCGAATATAAAATCGGCGACAGAGAAGGTAGTGGTATTTGTGATTATATGAATTGTGATTTTGTATGTTCTCCAACTACCATTGTTAATCCTGAAGATATTAACAATAATACATATAGTGAACATTACGTCAAGATGAATTACAATGCCATTGCAAAACGAATTCGCGATGTTTTCAGGGAACAGCCGTTTTATAGCAGAACGCAGTTGTTAGCTTCTATACAAATTATGCGGACTTATCCACTTGAACAAATCGACTATGTATTGTCCATGTTCACCGAGAACCCGTACAATTATATTGTGGATAAATATGGCCGTAGTGGCTATTTAGTTAACGCGGGCGACTATTACGGATTTCAGCCACTCGAAATTACAGACGAACAGTCGTCGGTGTTTGATAGAACTGCACCCGTTGACTATAAGCCGAATGAAATGTACATGGAATTGCCGTTGGAAAAGGAGGGGGCGCGCAAACCGCCCGCGCCGGTTCTCGAAGTTGATAAACCTGATATACCCAACTTTGGTAAAATAGAAAAATCATATGATTCATTGGTGAATGAACTAAAATATGCTTTCATGGAAATTGATAATGCAAAAGTGAAGCACGCAAAGCGGGAGGTGTTGCCGACCGCTGAAAGTGATTGGTACAAACATATGGGCTATGTTTATGACGAATTGGAGAACAATATAAATATACCTGGCGATGTGATTGATAAATACACCGTGTTTCATTGGATGGATATGCAATTGATTGAGCATAAATTAATCATGTTATATCATTTGTATAAGGCAGACACATATGTACCTACGTATATACACGAATCTAGCATAAAGTTATATTTCGATGAAAAAATGTTCAGCCAAGGTACCGATAAATGCATTGCACTGGGTGGAAACAATCATATCGAGTTGTACATTCAGGTGTTGGAGACGCGACAGTGGAAAAATGCACCCGCTGCTACAGTTCGAAAATACAAGGACGAATTGCGCAAAAAATATCACATTGAGCAGTCACAATTGCAGTCGTTTGTCGGGTTTATGCATTTGTTTAAGAAGAATGAAATGACATTTAAAATGAAGGAAATTGTGAAGCAGCCGGTCGCAGGTAAACATGCCTATTTAAATAAAGGATTCAAATGTAGTGTCATGGGAAAAAGCGAAATCGTCAAGTTCATGAACAATAAGGTTTTAGCCAAAAATCCGTATTTCAGTGGCCAAAATAAAGACGGAATGATTAAATACGATGTAAATACGAACGCGAAAAATATAATGCGAATAGGACTGTGTGTTATGATGGAAGTCATTATGCGGTATTTTAATGATAGCCCGAATTCTGGAAATCAAAAATGGTTCTTGGATGTAGAAGAAACATTGGCGAATGATTTACCAAAAATATAATACATATAAGTGTCGTTGGAAAATTGAAAATATATTTCTACAAATAACATAGAAATATATTTTGTATCGATATAGTAGTATGAATAAACAAGCCGACAATAAGAAAATATATGGGGTATTTAGTCCGGCGATTTTAACCCAAAAGGTGATGTTATCGATTACCGAAGTGGGTAAAACGGTGAAGCAGAACCTGGAACGAGATATTTCGTATCGGGTTACCGGGAAATGCATTGCCGAAGGGATTGTAAAACCAAATTCAGTGCGCATTATAAATTATTCGAGTGGGTCGGTTCGTGGACACCGTGTGGAATTTCAGGTAATGTTTGAATGCATGGTTTGCCATCCGGTTGAAGGGATGTTGGTTGAATGCACAACGAAAACCATTACGAAGGCGGGGATTCATGCGGAGGTGGTAGACGAAGACGGAAGTGTTCCAGTGACCGTGTTTATTGCTCGCGACCACCATTTTACGGATAAAAATTTCGCAAACGTAGTTGAAAATGATAAATTGGTGGCAAATGTTATTGGTGTACGGTTCGAGTTAAATGATCCGTATATTTGCGTTATTGCAAAGTTGCTTGAAAAAAAACAGACCGTTACCGGACCCGTTCGGGATCGTGGGGCGAAGAAACCAGCGTTGAATATATTAGAAGATTAAAAGTTAGGGTTTTTGATTAGAAAATTATTTGCATGTATTATTGTAAATAATTTTTTATTGTATTTGGATTTTACCATTGTCGAATAGGACCACTAATATAAAGCCGGGAGTTCATGGACACGTCGCCTCCAATAGATAGTTTTGCGTTCATGGAGGCATCGTTCCCGACCATGAGTGCGGTATTTATGGAAACTGCTCCGGTAGTGTATATACTTCCCATTGTGCTAGCGCCGGCAGCGGTTAGACCACCAGCGTAAAGTGAGCTGGGCGTTCTAATTTCACCCGTAGCATAAACTGAACTGGCTGTTGTAATTGCACCGTTGGCGTATAGAGTACTTGATGTAACTGCGCCGTTGGAGTATAGACTGCCAACTGTAACTGCTCCACCTACACTTAATTTTTGGTTCATAGATACATCTCCGACTACACTTAACTTCGTATTCATGGATACATCTCCGCCTACAATTAACTTTTGGTTCATAGATACATCAGCTGTAAAAATATTGCTACCGACGCCGCCTATAATAGCCGCTTGCGGAATTGAGTTGTTAGGATACTGTGCATATAGATTGCCGCAAATATCGACCCGGGTACCCGTTAAACCCATGGATATATCACCTCGAAGTGCGGTTTTACCAAGAACCAAAACGGTTTCTCCTGCAGTTCCCAGAACGATTTGATTAGATGCAGTTATCTGTGCATATGCACCGATAGCAGTAGAGTTATTGCGGATACTACCATCACCACCTGTACTATAACCTAAAAATATATTACGTTCTCCGATCATCTGATTGGTTCCGGCATTATTGCCGATTGCAATAATTTGATTAGAAGTAATAGAATTAAGTAGTACGCTGTCACCAATTAAAATGTTTTCATCTCCTAAATTAACATTGGTAGATGGGTTAGTGCCAAATAGAAGGTTCTTTCGTCTTCCAGCTCCTCTGCCAATAGTTACTCCATACACACTAATATCATCAGTGCTACTTGTTGCACCGTCTAAAATAGTCTGTCCTTTCACATATAATTTGGAATTCATGGAAACATCACCGCCAACTGATAGTTTTTGATTCATGGATACATCAGCTGTAAAATTATTGCTACCGACACCACCTATAATGGCGGATTGTGGAATTGAATTCAACGGATACTGTGCATATAGATTGCCGCAAATATCGATGCGAGAACCCGTTAAACCCATGGATATATCACCTCGAAGTGCGGTTTTACCAAGAACCAAAACGGTTTCTCCTGCAGTTCCCAGAACGATTTGATTAGAAGCTGTTATTACAGCACCCGAACCGATAGCGGTAGAAGTTGATACCGTAATTGGGTTATTAGATGTATTGTATCCTAAAAATGTATTATTGCTGCCGGTGTTAGTGTTTCCTGCATTTTGTCCAATTGCAGTGTTGTTACTGCCGGCAGTGTTATTTTTTCCAGCGCCTTGTCCAAATGCAGTGTTGTTATTGCCACCAATGTTTTCTTGTAGCGCGCTGTTGCCAAATGCACTGTTGCCGAAACCGACATTGTTAGCTTGCAACGACGCGGCGCCAAATGCGCTGTTGTTGCTGCCAGTGGTGGTATTAAGTTGCGCAAGATTACCAAACGCACTATTATTGGTTGCACCGGAACCGTTATTGTTTAGCGACTGCGAACCAAATGCACTATTGCTTGCTACATTGCTACCCCCCTTACCAATAGTTATGCCATTCACAGTTAATTTTGTACCCATGGATACATCTCCTACTACAGTTAATTTTGCATTCATGGATACGTCTCCGCCTACAATTAACTTTTGGTTCATGGATACATCAGCTGTAAAATTATTGCTACCGACACCACCTATAATGGCGGATTGTGGAATTGAATTCAATGGATACTGTGCATATAGATTGCCGCAAATATCGATGCGGGAACCCGTTAAACCCATGGATATATCACCACGAAGCGCAGTTTTACCAAGAACCAAAACGGTTTCTGCTGCAGTTCCCAGAACGATTTGATTAGAAGCTGTTATTTTTGCAAGTGCGCCGATTGCAGTAGAATTCGAAAAATTTCCGGCGGTTGAATCGGCTTGATATCCTAAAAATGTATTGGATTTGCCGGTAGTGTTATTTTTTCCAGCTTCATTTCCCAATGCACTGTTTCCAGCGCCGCTATTATTAGCGAATAGCGAATTTTGACCAAACGCGGTGTTATTGGATCCATCCGTGTTATTATATAGCGCATAGCTACCACCGGCAGTGTTAACTGAGCCAGTAGTGTTAAGTGGCAATGTAGAAGATCCCAAAGCAGTGTTGTTTGAACCAGTAGTGTTAGTTTTTAGAGCATCGAACCCAAAAGCACTGTTGTTACCGAAGCCAGAAGCCGTGTTATTTTTTAGCGCACTCACACCAAAGGCACTGTTCTGTGCGCTGCTACTGGTAGCACTCAATGCATCGCGCCCAACTACAGTGTTGTCGACGCCGGTACTCGCCCCCTTACCAATAGTTATGCCATTCACAGTTAATTTTGTACCCATGGATACATCTCCTACTACAGTTAATTTTGCATTCATGGATACGTCTCCGCCTACAATTAACTTTTGATTCATGGATACATCAGCTGTAAAAATATTGCTACCGACACCACCTATAATGGCGGATTGTGGAATTGAATTCAATGGATACACTGCATATAGATTACCGCAAATATCGATGCGAGAACCCGTGGAACCCATGGATATATCACCTCGAAGTTCGGTTTTACCAAGAACCGAAACAGTTTCCGTCGCAGTTCCAAGTACGATTTGATTGCTAGCGGTTATTTTTGCCATTGCGCCGATTGCGGTAGAATACGAAAAATTTTCGAGGGTTGAATCGGCTTGAAATCCTAAAAACGAATTGTATTCACCGATAGTGTTAGTTTTTCCTGAGTCATAACCATATCCGGAATTTCGAGTCCCCGTTGTATTAGCATTTAACGATCTAACACCAAATGCACTGTTCCAATTACCAGTTTCGTTAGACGATAGTGCAAGTTGACCAAACGCAGTATTCGAACCGCCCGATGTGTTAGCAATTAGCGTATCGCTACCGAATGCACTGTTGTATTGACCTGTAGTGTTGACAATTAGCGCCGAGGAACCAAACGCAGTGTTGGTTTCCATATTGCCGCCCCCCCTACTAATAGTAATGCCATTCACATTTAATGTAGTTGCAAGTGTAGCCGCGCCAGCAACATACATTTTTGAATTCATAGATACGTCACCGCCTACACTTAATTTTTGGTTCATGGATACATCACCAGTCACCGTCATCTTTGAATCCATGAAAACATCCCCCGCAAATGTATTGCTACCGACACCGCCTTGAATTGCGGACGGGGGAATGCTTTCATTTGGGTATTTTGCACGTAAAAAACCGTTAATAGATACATCATCGTATACAAATACCCGACCGTTAATATTCGTGGTACCTCGAATCGTAGTAGAACCGCTTACATCTAAAAATCCTTGAATATAAGCTTTGTCTAAATTGTTCGCATCAGTTGTTGCAGGCCAGGACATTCTATATACATCCGCGAGATTATAATTGACAATATAACCCATATCTTCTAAAAATCCAAGAGTAACTCGACTTAATGGGGTCGATACCGGTGAACTATCTAGCCATCCACTCATCAGTTCCGTATCTAATCCAGGATGAAAAATTCCATTAATATATCGATTATCCGCAGAAACGCCGCCTTCGGGTCCTTCCTCGGGATGAACCCCGGCCGTTCCCCCTCCCCCATTATCTTCAATCGGTATGCCAATGAAGGAACTGCTTCCCATGTCAGAAAAATATGCCTTATACTCGCGTAATGCATTTGCCCCAGTATAATAAGATTTCGTTATGCCATTATCTATATAATTCACTTTCGGAGTTCCGGCATAACCCCACAAACTACCAATTCCTAAAATATGTCCAATTTCATGTAATAAAACATAATAATAACTGGTTTTTCCGTCGCTGCGGACATCATTTTTCATTCCGTATAAATAAGAAGAATTCATAGTTAGATCTGCAGTTAAAGGAAATACATTTCCATACGTTTGACTGCCAATATAAACAATGGTTTGAATACTCGCCCCTCCTAACATGCCTGCTTCGAGTACATCTACAGTATAACTGACTGTAATTGTATATCCCGGCCCTAGCCGGGCGTCTAATGTCATTATATTATCCCACCTATCAAATGCGCTCTTTATAATTACATAATCAACCGGTTCAAAAACATAAGACGAATTATTTGTGATCGTATATGTAAACGTGCCGTTGACTGATGTATACTCCATGTTATTATCCATCCTATTAAGTATTATTGGAATCTATATAAACCCAATATATTAAATTACGTAAAGAATGGACAAGACTGAATTGCTAGAGGGGCTGAAAACCTCCATCGAAAAAATGAATAAACATCACCAAATCGAAATTTTGCGCATTTTATCCAAACATCTATGTAAATTGAACGAAAACAAGAGCGGGGTGTATGTTAATCTAACATATATAAACGATGATGTGATTGCCGAGTTACAAAAATATGTTGCATACACAAACGAACAAGAAGAAACGCTGACATTGACCGAATATCAAAAGGCGGAATTCAAGACTGCATTGTTTAATGATAAAGAAGATAAAGATAACATCACACTATCATATAGCGAAGCCGGCAGATAATGACCGATATAATTCAACGTAAGCTATTTTTACCAATGGCAGCTACAACAGTAGCGGGCGAATCTATTACAGATATCATGTCATTACTAAACCCATATATGCTAACCATAAATAATAAATCAATTGCGCAAAAGAAGTCACTTGAATCGCAAGTGTCGACTGGAGGCGATGTACCAGAATGCAAACCAGTTGTCGAAGAACCATGTGATAATAAAATAAGCACACTTACTCCGGCCCAGGTAGACTCGTTGTTTTGGTGTATTTATATTGCAATTCACAAATACGACGAATATTTAATGCTTCACAATAAACATAATATGCTCGAGCTCGAGTGGAAACAAAAACTGTCCAAACAAATAACCGATTGCCCATCCAAACTGAAACAATCCAACCACAAAGTGACCAAAGCAAACATTCAAGAAATTTTGTCAGATTTTATGACGGCCCCGTATAAAACAAACATGCTATGTGTTATTGCGATCACGGTGTATTATAATATTAACATTATCATTATGAATTCCACCAACAATATGCGAATGGAGTTTACTACAGATGCACTACCTACAGATACACATCTGGTCGATACATATGTTATCTATAAAAATGAAAAAAATCATTATAGTATTTGTCCGGAACATGCATCCGTCGATGAACTTGCCCGCATTCGTAATAGCAGTTTTTTAATTGAAAACAACGAAAAACCACTCAAGTCAATTGGTTCCTATAAAGTAGACGAACTGATTCAGTATGCAAAACTGTTCGGTATATACAATGACCATGAAAAATATAAGAAAAATGAACTGCATGAGATTGTTGGAGAATATGCTGCAAAGTATAACATAACGATATAGCTATATTAGCGATATATTGCAACCAAAAACAAATTTATTATTTTATTCTTAAAAAATAACAAATTATTGATTGACTGGAAAATTGAAATAATAATATATCTCCTATTTATATACAAATATATTATTATGTCCAGGGAACCTGTGAAAAAAATGGATAAACCACAACATAGGCAAGCAAAGACGCAAGCGGAACAAAAGACCGGTATTGAGCGCATAGTTCAACACTATTTAGAAAGTAATCCGCTCGTACCGAATGCTGGCAAGACTAGTGAGTTGGAACTACGATTTGGCACGAACCCGCGAATTTCAAAGCCTGTTTCGAAAATCGACTATGACAATGTGGTCAAACAACTATATGCTTGTGGATTTACCCCGGACACGGATGATGGAACCCATATGTTACGCATACAAAACGAATATACAGATCCTCGAACGGGTGAAAAAAAAATATCCAATATGCGCGCCGAAATCATTGGTCTAGATTTGATCCAGGAATATTGTCGCACAAATAGTATGCAGCGATTGATTGATATGCCATCTACGATTTTCAATAAAATAAAGTTCACACAAAAAATGACGGCTACTACCAAATCCGGCGAAATGATATACAAGTTCGATGTAGAGGATTTTAATTTCCGCGTTTCGTATCAAACCGAACAAGATTTTCATGTTCAGTCGCAAAACAGCCGAAAAATCATTGACAAATGGAACGATTCCATGAAAATATTTCGTTCGATGAACCGTGTCCGGTTTCGTCACCCCGATTTACCGATTTTTGCGGATTTGACCATTGTGAAATCGTCGAAGAAAATGAACAAAGTGGAAATCCCCCAATATACGATACAAGAAGCCGAGGTGTTTACTGGTGTAGAACATTACGAGATTGAGTTGGAAGTAGACAACTACCGAGTTGGTCCTGGTAGTGATTTTAATACAATGCCAAAATTAATGGTCGCGCTACGAAAATGCATTCGCATTGTGTTAAGTGGAATACAGGGTACAAAATTCCCGATTTCATACAAGGACCGCGATGGGATATTACAGTCTTATATGCATTTGTTGCATGGACCTGCTGACCCGGCAAATCCCACCGACAATAAACGGCGAATCACGTCGTCAAATTTTATTGGCCCCGGTTCGTTCACGCTGCAGTTAGAAAATGTGGTTGATAATACCAACTCAAATATGCTTACACCCAACATTCGCAACAATTATACAGTCACGGATAAGGCGGATGGCGACAGAACGTTGTTGTATATTCACGGCGATGGACGTATATATTTGATCGACACGAATATGAACGTCATGTTTACCGGAACAAAGACCACCGAAAAAACATTGTTCAATAGTTTGCTGGATGGTGAACATATCAAATACGATAAACACGGGAAATTTATTAATTTGTATGCGGCATTCGATGTATATTATATCCATGAAAAATCGGTTCGGGAGTATCCGTTCTTACCGGTAGCAACAGAAGAAAAGAAAGAACTAGAAGCCAGATTACCATTGTTACATAAATTTGTAGATTTATTGAATCCTGTTTCAATATTGGACGATCCGGGCTCTGGTGAAGTGAAGCCGTGCAAGAATAGTAACCCATGCGATTTCCGTGTGCACTGCAAAGCATTCTATTATGATACGGAGAAAAACACCATATTTGATGGTTGTTCGAAAATATTGTCGAATACACGCGATGGCATTTTTGAATATAATACGGATGGGTTGATTTTCACACCGGCCAAGTTCGCGGTTGGCGGTTCATCCGTTGGCGGAAAGCCGGGGCCTAAGACGAAATCTACATGGGACCATTCGTTTAAATGGAAGCCAGCGGAATACAATACAATCGATTTCTTGGTGACTATTAAAAAGAACAAAATGGGAAAAGACGAAATAAGTCATATTTTTCAAGACGGAAAGAATTTACAGGGTGTTCAATCTGTATCTCAATTCAAAACATTGGTATTAAGATGTGGGTTCAGTGAGCGCATGCACGGGTTCTTAAATCCGTGTCAAACAATGTTGGATGACAGTGATGTGAAAACAGATGGTGCAGTCGATGACGAAAATGAGTATAAACCCGTTCCGTTTTACCCAACCGACCCATACGATAAAAATGCGCACTTGTGTAATATGATGTTACAAGATGTAGACGGACGGTTCTTGATGCAAACTGAAGAAGGCGAGTATTTCGAAGAAAATATGATAGTTGAATTCAAGTATGTCATTACAAATCAAGACGGGTGGCGTTGGGTTCCTTTGCGTGTTCGTTACGATAAAACCGCCGAATTATTATCGGGAATAAAGAAAAATTACGGAAACGCGTATCATGTTGCAAATAACAATTGGCATTCCATACATAATCCCATCACCGAAGAAATGATCAGTACCGGACAAAATATCCCTGAGCGCGTGGACGAGGTTTATTATAGCAAAACAACGGACGAAACGACTACACAGGCGCTGCGAAACTTTCATAATTTGTACGTAAAGTCGAAGTTGATATCGTCGGTGTCAAACCGCGACGATACACTTATCGATTATGCGGTTGGAAAAGCAGGAGATTTGTCGAAATGGATTTATGCGAAATTAAAATTCGTGTTTGGAATTGATATTGCAAAGGATAACATACATAATCAGCTGGACGGCGCGTGCGCTAGATATTTAAAAGCAAAAAAGAAATATACAAATATGCCAGCTGCTCTCTTTGTACATGGTAATAGTGGTGTAAACATTCGTTCTGGAACTGCACTGTATACGGAAAAAGACAAACAAATCACAAATGCTGTGTTTGGCGCAGGTGCGAAAGACGCGACCATGTTAGGAAAAGGAGTCTATCGTAATTATGGTGTAGCGGAACCCGGATTTCACATCAGTTCATGTCAATTCGCAATGCATTACTTCTTTGAAAATAGTACCACACTTCATCATTTCCTGCGTAACTTAACCGAATGTACGCGATTGCAAGGATATTTCATCGGCACATGTTATGATGGACAAACAGTATTCGATTTACTTCGAAATAAGCGAAAAGAAGAAAGCCTTAGCATATTCAAGGGTGAGCGTAAGATATTCGAGTTGACCCGCATGTATGACCAGACCGGATTTCCCGAAGATGATTTGAGTTTGGGATATGCGATTGATGTGTTTCAAGAAAGTATCAATAAGGTATTTCGCGAATATTTGGTGAATTTTAAATATTTCATTCAGTTGATGGAAGATTATGGTTTTGTGTTAATATCAAAAGACGAGGCCATAAATATGAATCTTCCGGACAGTAGTGGGCTATTTGGCGAGTTGTTTGCACAAATGAGCAAAGAAACCAAAATGCGACCCAATACGAAAGCGGACTACAAAGATGCGATGTATATGTCGCCGGAGGAAAAACAAATATCCTTCATGAACCGGTATTTTGTATTTAAGAAAATACGCAATGTAGACGCCAAAAAGATGGGCGAGGTGATTACAAAGCAGAAAGAAATTGTCGAAATAAACGGGGAAGAAAATATGCAAAAAATGGAACAGCGCGACCAAGTTGAGAGCGAGCAACAGGCCAATGTTGCCACCGAGAAACCGGCCACTGAACAAAAGATGGTTATTAAAAAAACACAAAAAAAGATATTGTTAACTAACTTTACACCGGTACAAGAAGAATCGGCTAGCGATGCAAACCCGCAGCAACCCGATAAAAAACCAAAACTAAAAATAATCGGTAAGAAGTAAGGCGCGATTGTACACATAAAAAGAATAGACATATTCATGCATAACCACAAACAATATAAATGTTTTACAATATTTATATTATCAAAAACATGTCCTATTATTTATTGCCCAAGAACCCTTTTTTAATACATAAATATATTGATTATATCGAATGTGATACCCCACCGACTGCGGCAATATCGAACTCTTTATCCACGTATTTATCTGAAATTAAACAGAAAATCGATTATAGGGAGAAAGATTGGGATATATTTAAAAAATATACAAATCCATACGAATATGTTCATTCAACCGTACCTTATAAAAAGTTAAGTGTTGCAAAGGCGAAGCCATTGTCTCGTTCGTTTTTTAAAATGATAGAAATTTTACAAACATTTCAATTGGCAACAAGTTCCCAGCCGATCAACACATTTCATTTGGCAGAAGGGCCGGGTGGGTTTATTGAAGCAATTTCTGCATTACGTAAAAATAAGAGTGACATTTACATTGGCATGACGCTAATTGACGAATATAATGACCCAAATATACCAGGATGGAAAAAAACGAACACATTTTTAAAGCAGAACCCGAATGTTTATATTGAACGAGGACTAGACGGCACCGGCAATATTTTATCTGTGAAAAACCTACTCGGTTGTAAGGACGCGTATAAATCATCTATCGATTTTATTACAGCGGATGGCGGTTTCGATTTCTCGTTCGATTTCAATAGTCAGGAAGTATCCATTGCGCAATTATTGTTTGCGCAAGTTTGCTATGCAGTAACCATGCAAAAAAAGGGGGGAACATTTGTGTTGAAGGTATTCGATTGTTTTATGCAGCATACCATGGACATATTGTGTATATTAACCTCATTTTACGATAAAGTATATATAACAAAGCCAAACACTAGTCGGTATGCTAATTCGGAAAAATATATAGTATGCAAGAATTTTTTATTACCAACATGTGAAAAGTTTTTCCCATTTATACAGAAGGCGTTTGAGAAAATGATAGCGCCACCCGGTCTCGTAAACAATATGTATGTGCATCGGTTTTTAAACATTCCATTGCCGCTATGTTTTGTATCGAAATTGGAAGAATACAACGCCATATTGGGCCAGCAGCAAATCGAAAATATCCATTACACCATATTGTTAATTGATAACAAGCATAACCAAGACAAAGTTGACATTTTAATTAAAATGAATATTCAAAAATGCATGCAGTGGTGTGTAAAACACGAGTTACCTTACAATATAATAACAACGAATCCAAATGTATTTTTACAAATGTCATAAAACCCGGCATCAAGTCAAATATTGATATATTCAATGGTGAATACATCAATCGTTATACATAATCATATTTATTCACAATGCTCTGCAATACAGTGCAATGAATGTACTAGTATTCTGGAACAAAACGTGTGAATATTTCTCCACGTTTTTCCCATGTGCAATTGGAAACATATGCTTGTTGGTTAGATAATAATTCTTGGTTATAATCACTGTAATAATTAGTTACTATTTCAATCGTCTTTTCTACAAATTGACGATGATAACTCTCCGCCATTTGATCGGGTTGAATGGGGTGCGTTAAACAATAATCGGTTGAATATTTATCATGAAGCACATCAATATTGGGATTATATAAATTTGCGAATCCATTCGAAGTTTCTGGTATAGCGCCCAACTCTGATGAAATTACATTACATCTATGCGCCATTGCTTCTAATATCGAAGTGCAGCACGTTTCTGCATATGTATTTGGGTAAAATAATACCATTGCAGTTTTTACATGGTCAAATAAGACCTTTTGTGGAACCGATCCATAGAATTCAATGTTTGGGTCTTGAATTAATAATTCATATAATGATCCATAGTAACGGTCAAAATCGCTATCACATTTATCATTTATATTAGTGATAGGCAGATACTCGGTTTTAGTTTTGGCAATTTCACGTCCAAAACATGAGAATACTTTGAATTTAATATCAGGAATATATTTTTTAATTACTTGAAATAATTGATAAGCAACAGCTAACCCTCTATATGGAGTGCTAAAATATACCAATGTTTTTTCTTTCGAAAGATTTTGCAATTGATCTAATTGAATAATCGGTGAAATACCGTTTGGAAGCGTAACGCACTTATTATGTTGCAATTTAAACCGTTGAATAAATCGATTTTTTTGCCAGTTGCTTACAAAAATATATTTATCAAATGGATAATTAACAACTTCATCTGTAATAAATGCAACCGAAATATCATGATGGATCCAATTCCATAACAGAATATTTGGATTTATATTTGTAAAAAATGTTCGAGGAAGAGGACATTTTCCTTGAAACACAATAATATCCGGTCGAATCATCATTATTAATTCTTCACTAAGAGGTATGTATTGTAAATTGGGGGGGACAAATAATGATGTCATAGACCCGGTCATAACGTATACTGAATATTTATTAGCTAGGATTTTTGACAGATTATATATAGCGGATTCCGTTCCGCCAAGCGATCGCTCATTAATCGTGTTATAAGTCCAATCGTTATAATCTACAAACAATATTTTTTTGGGAGGTAGTTGTGGTACAACTAACGTATGCAATTTATATACCATTTTTTTATGATAGTCATGCATTTCATCTATGTTAATTGTATCTCTCGTAATCGTATCATATGGAATAATAATTAATTCAGTGATATCATATTTTTCAACATGCTGTTTTATTAACTCGCGCTTATATTTATCATCAATTTCGTCATTTCGTATTTGAATCCGGAGATCATATCTAATTGATGCGCTTTGTTCATTAATAGCATTGTATAAATAGATGTAAGGGTCAGATAAATGAGTAATAATAAATTCGGCGTTCTTCGTTTCTTTATACAGTATAATCGTATACATAAAATCGTCATATAGGTACATTCGCTCGTCATATAATTTTTCATATTTATCCAATATTTTTCGATTTGTGCATAGCAGACGAAAAGGCGTTAATAGTAGGTCATTATACTCGGGGTGTATATTTTTTATATTTTTCGACTCTTTAATGGCATAATTACAAACCAGGCTATAACTGTGTTCGGATTGAGACGTGTCGGTGCTGGTTTTATCGTATGCAGTCGATGCGTGAACTATCTTTGTATTTCCAGAAAGAGTTATAATATCACATTGTCTTGCATTTTTAACATTATTTATCCGGTCTAATGCATATGGGAATAAAAAATCATCCCCGTCTAACATAACAAGGTTTTCATATCGGTTATCTTTATGAAATATGGATAAAACCGAGTTATGTCCCTTTCCTGGATATCCATTTGATTCAGTTCTTACTATTTTCTTCAACTTCGAATATGTATGATAATTATATTCGCGCATAACATCTTGGTAAAATACTTCATTTTTTGTATTTACTATAATATATATTTCATAATCATCGAAATTCTTTTGATTGATAACACTGTTAACTGCTTCATGAAGAAGTCGAATATTACTTGAACATAGAATTCCAACTAGATATTTTACCATAATACAAACAATATGACATATTATTCATATTGTTTCGTCGATTATTATATTGCATTTGCAAAACTTGTAACAGAACATTGTTTCATTTCATCCGTGTATTTTGAAAATGTGGGCGTTTTCTTCATTGGGTATCCAAGCTTATCTTTTACTGTATATCCATTGGATGGAACACCATATGCAAGTGCATTTGCAACCGCCCCGCCAAACGCAGTGCGATATGCAGCAGATGAATTCGTGATTGAATTGTACCTTTTACGTGTTATTAAGTCACTTGAATTGACACCACCTTGTTGAGCAAACTGCGGATTGCTTGGTTTATAGTATAATTTCACATATAACGGTTGAATGCCAGGTGAAAAACTAGATGTAGACACCTTATATAAATCAGCAGATGTTGTGCTTGCAAATGGATAAGATGCCGCATTAAATCCCACTGCAGATTGGAATATGTTATTTGATATAACAAACTGGGGATATAATCCAGATGTACTCGGCACGCCCCACGTTGCAAAACCACTACCTGGAGTTGGCACTGTAAAATTACTCAATGGGAATGCAACTGCATCAATTCGATATGATTGCAATTCAATTACATTCGCGTTGTTGTTATATGCAATATTTAACGCATACGTAATATTATCGTTATAGTATTCGGTAGTATTGCCAGCTGGGTTTTTTATAAAATAATGTAAATTTGCGAACATGGCTTGTTTGAATAATCTGTTCAAATCATCCAACGTATAGTATCCAGAAGGAATCGCAACGGAATAAACGTTTGTGTCTGCAATAAGCGTACGTGGATTACTTGTATCATATTTGTTTACCCAATTATAACTAAACGATGTATCTTGTGCAATAAAATATTTTGAACAATGATTCAAGCCATTGGGGGAATATACGTTAGCAGAAGACAAACTTGATCCAGGTTTCGCCGTGGAATTTCCTTGTCTTATATAGTTATACTGGTTTTGCGCAAATGTACGGTTACGACTATTTAAATATTGCGATGAGGATGTGTAATATGTGTCATTGTTTCTGCCTTCGTTAAATTTTCGCTTAATCATTCCGCTACTACGCACACGATTTCGGGCATTCGCCGAAGGTGATAACACCACACTGCAGTTTCCATAGTCTTCGCATTTATTATTTGGCGTTGTATTGTCTAATGTGTTCACTAAATCCTTTACAGTCGTCGCAATGGTATTATTAATTGTTCCGTTTGGGCGATTGAATATATCAATTCGCAATGATGAATTAGATGCACATCCATTTGTTGAGGTACTCGCAATCTCACGTCTATATATCTTTAATGGATTTGCCGAAAATAAATTGGGTTTATCGGTATGTATATTTCCGTTTTTTTGGATGGATGAATGTATTTGGTTAAACGTTCTCCCTTTCCATGGAATAAGTGGTATAGGATTTAGATTTAATAAAGCAGACATAAATATACTATATACTTATAGAATTATTATTTGCAAAAACCCTAATAAATACATCTGTCATATATATTGTAGTTGTCATATGAACCTTAATATACCAGCATCCAATTTTATAACCCACTATGTGTCTTGGCTAGATACAAAAAACAATACCATCATGGATGGAAATTTCACAAAATTATGTTATATTACACCACATATGACTATGAACGGGCTATATTTACATTTCCCAGTTGAGGTTGTTACAAATGAAATAGTCGACGACAAAACACAGATAAAATTTCATCCAAACTCGCAATATAATATCGATTTAATCAAGGATTTTACCAAGATTGAACATAAAATGTTAGATAATTATATTCAAACACAACAGAAACCATTGAAAAAGGTCCAATTATTATCAAAACAGTTGATGTCTGGATTTATGAAAGTATATAAGGAAAATAATTATACTGAATTATATCACTATAATGACTATTGTGTAAAAATATCAGGCGTTTGGGAAACGCGCGACGAATGCGGGTTAACGTATAAATTATTTGGTGGGGTTAGAATGGTCAATTCATAGAAACATTTGCATTCTAGCGGGTTGCCTTCCAAAAACGGTGTTTCCTGTTCGTAAATCATGGACTGTGTTGTTTGTCGGATTATTTACAGCCTCTACTTTGAAGTTTGTAATATTAATAAACTTGTTATCCTGATCGATATTATATACAAGTTCATTTATTTTTTGCAATCCGTCGGTTGTATTCATTCTATACCTCTCAAATTCTGTCCGGTTGACTACACGTTCTAATCCATCTTTCATTTGCAAAATATTTTTATCCATTATTGGATAGAACTGTGAGCGATCAATATGCAACCCGCAAGACAGTACACGTGCTTGGAACATGTTATCTTCCCACCCCCATGCCCATAAATTAGGAAACCCGTTTGATTTTTCGTAATCACTTCCCTTTATGGACACAATTCCACCCAACGCGAATTTATATCCATAAAAATGCTTCACAATCCCGTGCGCTGTATCGTATCTCAAAAAATTTTTCGTATAAGGCATTGTATCTACATCATTGAATATAAATGTTATATTTTGGTAATCATTCGGGTATTTGTGTTTCATAGCGAGAAACCCGATATTTTTCATTGCGCCACGATTGAAATCGCGCTTATCACACTGATGTGCAAAGTAGATTGCATAGTCATCCTTGTTTATGTCTTCTAATACATGTTGCATTTGTCGAAGAAAAAAGGATTTTTGTTGTTCGCGGTCTCTATACGGCACAATGAAAACCCACTTGGGAACTATATGTGCAACAACTTCATCAACCGGTTCAATATCTAATTTGATATTTTCGTCGTACATGTATTATATATTAGTGCTGTAAAAATATATCCACAATTCAACACTATAATACAAAATTATGTGATAAGTTTGTGCAATGGGGGCGATTCATAAACCAATAAATATAAAAAATATTTATTGGTATAATGTAAATTATACACGTGTGTTTTACTAAATACATCTGGTATTTATACGACAGCTTTGTACTTTTCGCGGATTACCGCTGGAATGAGAGTATCCTTAAAAGTCTCTAGTTTTTTGAAACACTTATTGATTGTCACCTCGCTAACCCCGGAAATGACTTTTATATCGTGCTTTGTGATACTATTATTACAATTATGCGCTACGAAAAATATAATTCCGGCGGCAATTGCATGTGGTATGTTATCAGTAATCATGTGTTGCTGCTCAATCTTCTTTGTAATGAATTTGGCTAACATGGTTTGCTCTGGATTAAAACTCAATCGGCTACAATAGCGCTCTATAAATGAACTCGGTAGCGTCACACATAACTCTGTCTGGCTGCTCGGGTCTAAATCGCGCTCGATATTATGCAGAATATTTACCGCCATGGAACAACCCGTCGTCGCACTCGTCTTGTCCAAGTTAAATATTTGCGCAATCTCGTGTGATGTACGAGGGCATCCATTTAATCGGCATGAAATGTAAATCGAGGCCGCTTTTATTCCGTCGCGGTTCAAACCGCGAAACATTTTTTGCTCTGATATATCTTTATGGATGGTCATGGCATTGTCAATAAAGATTTTGGGAATTCCTGAATTTTGCGCCATCACCGTAATGAACTGGAATTCGTCATATAATGATTTTTCCTTATGCGGCATCGATTGCCATTCGGTCCATTTGCGGATTTTCTTCATTTCATATGACGATGTATTTGACGATAAAACTTTGCAGCCAAACGATGATTGCACTAGCAATGGATTGATTGGGTTTCCGCATCGGGTTGGGTCATTTGCGTTTTTATCGTCTGCCCCGTAAAACCGCCATTCAGGAGAATAGTCCAAAATATCCTTGTAAATAATACCACACTTATCACTAGTGCATGTTGGGAATCCATCGTCCATAATCATAAGCGGCGAGTTACATGCAAGACATAAGTCGTTATCTTTAGGCGTGGTGTATACACATTCTAGTTTATCAGTAGGAACTGCATCGGTCTGGGCAGTATCCACTTTGTCTAAATCAAATATGTCCCATAACTTTGACTTTTCTCGATATGACATGTCTGTCTTCTTTTTTTTGGTTTTTGTATTTGGATTAACATTATTTAAGTGTTTTATTTCATTATATACAGGCGGCGCTGGTTGTACGACTTTTAATTTATATTTTTTGGGTGAATTCATATGATTTGGTTGTTGCATTAATAAATTATATTACTGATATATTGTAATCAATTTTTTTGTATCGATAATATAAACGCATTAATGGCAACTTGGGTAGCAAGCCTTCTTACAAAGACTATTAGAAACCAACTTGAACTTATCAAAGTCAACGAGGAGTATGAAAATGTACTTAAACCCAGAATAGTCGGTTGCGCAACCGACTTCATTGATGCGATTTGTGTGTATATAACAAACCAACAAATACAAAATTGCAAGCCAAAGATAGAGACATCATCTAAACCGACTGTCGTTAAAAATACAGACGATTTATTGCGGTCATATTTCGATCATAATAACAAGATTGACATGTTAGCATATAAACCACCAACTATTGAAATGGGGGGAGGTCGCAAGTTGGACGACCGCGCGCTTATTATCATGGGAGGGGGCATATTCGGCTCTGCGGGTCCGGCTGCTGGTCTTGGTACTGGTGTTGTTCCTACTGGTGCTGGTATTGTTCCTGCTGATCTTGGTGGTCTTGTTCCGGCTGGCGCTGCTGCTGGTCTTGTTCCTACTGGTACTGGTCTTGTTCCTACTGGTGCTGCCGGTGCCATTCCAGATAAAATCATCGATGCAACGAATGTAACATCTTTGATAACATCGACCAAAGCAACTGATGTTATGAACTTTTATCAAGATGAAGTAATATCCAAATTACACTGCGATAAGAATATGCATAAATATATTAACGATCATATTATACAGCCGGTATTTGCAGTTGCATCCAAACACATCGCTGAAGTTGGGTCGCAACATTTAACCGACCTTGCAAAAAACACAACCGAATCCCATTTGAAGAAATGTGTATTGTTAATAAAAGGTCAATTAAAAACATTTGATTTTATATTAAATAGATTATCTAACCCACCTGCCGATAATGCGATTCCACAACTAATCATCCCTCAATATATTCATTTGTTATTTGAACTGTTTGTATATAGTGAATATGGGTTGATAGTCGATATGGCCGTTGGCATTACTCGCGATGAGATTAAAGCGTATATTACAAATTTAAAACTGTTTAACGTGCAAATCGATAATTATATAAAAGACGATAAGTATCCAGAAGGTGTAATGCCAATGAACGGTCTCAAAATGCCAACAGAATGGAACGCCGATGATGTTAGCGAAGCCGACAAAAACAAGATGATCACAAAGGACCTTGTGATTGCCGAATTTAAGAAGTTATTTAAACCAGTTGTGGTGAAGGCGAAAGGCGGTAGACGTAAATCTCGCACCAAGAAACATAAAACCAGATATTTACCCGCGACGAAACATGGCTCTCGTCGTAAGCGCCCATAAATCTCCCCGTAAAATATATTATTATACAAAATAATATATTTGTTATGCAATAAATGGGGTCTAACATCATTATTTGTTATGTTTTCGCTTCATGGTTTGACGGCTGTTATATTTCAACGGTTTTGTAACGTCTTTCATTAGTTCTTCGAATAGTTCAGGATTGATTGGTTTACACGCGTTTTTTTTAAACATTCTTGGAGGTGGGTCAACATACGAATGCATATATAATCCAGCTGGGATTACCAGATCCGCGAACCGTTGCATTGGATCATTTTGGAGTGATCCTCCGGTAATTGCGCGTTCGGTTCTCATTTCATTTTGCACACATGTGCTTAACGGTATTCCGGCGACAGGACTGCCAAATTGGTTATTAAATATAACCTGCTTTGCAAATGAATCAATATACTGCATGGCGTACTATTATATTGTTACATAATTTTTTGAACAAACCCCCCCCATTATTCCGTTTTTTTGTATGTTCGCTTAATATCACTACATGTCGATATTTCTCGATTGTCTTTTAAGTATTGCATAATATAATTGACTTGCGCTTTATCTTTGATTAATTCCGCTAAACATCGTTCCACATACCCAAATGTAATCGATGAATACTCTTTTTTTTCGTGTATTCGTAATTCTCCATCGCTAATATTAATTTTATTTTGGGCCATATTGTGCGCAGTCATGTAATCGCATATTTGACTGTTTAATTGTGACTTCATTTCGCGCATTTGCTTTGTTTTTTCGCTGACTATCTTTAATTGACTGTCTAATGTAACCCATTTTTGCACCTTTTCAATCAATTCTTGTTTTGATTGAATTTGCTCGATAATATTGTCACTCATGATAATATTATATAACAGATTTTTATGTCGATATATTCGCATTTTGATTTTGCAATGGTTTACATACCCTTGTCGAGCTGTGCTGGTCCTGGTGCATGTGCCATCGGCGGGTTCTGGTGAATCGCGTTATTATTCGCACTCATCGCTTGTTGTTGACCAATGCCACCAAAAACATTTTCGGCATGTATCGATGCATTTCCGCCCTTAAATAGTAGCTTCTTCATCCAATTGCGACGAGTTAATACAGCAGAATTACTATGCTTGTTGCTAACGGACCTGCTGCGACGATTTTGCTTTCGCGTGGATTTGCTATGCTTACGTATGTTGCTATGCTTACGATTAGATGATCTCGATTTGCTCATTATATACTATTCACATATATTATTTGTTGGATAAATTCAATCGTTCACATATATTCGTACGTCTCGAACAAAGCTCAATATTTTCAACAACAAATACAGGTTTGCTAAAACGAGCACAAATAAAAATATACTATAAAAGCAAATCACCCACAAATATACATATACTTCATTGTAAATAATCTCGCCCAATGGAGTAAGTATTTCTTTGATGTCTTTACGAGTGTCTTCATTGTAAAAAAAATGAATAAACGAGTCTTTTATATTTTTCATAGCACTTACATTAATGAAGAATACATTGAACGTGGACGAACGCAATTCGTGTAAATATAGCAATATATTTGTAGATAAATTGTAATAAAGGTTTATACACATTTCAGTGTAATGGACAATATACACGAGCCGACAGATAACTTCTCGTTTGAAACCTTAAAATTATCGAAGCCGGTCACTGCTCCCGGTGGTAGCTACTTTATACGGTTCACTGTCAATAACGCCCCATTATACATTCAGCCGCCTAAATGTAAAACGAAACAGGGCTTCTTGAAAACCGGTAAGCGTTATTACACCGATTTGATATTTACAAGCGACAATGATGAGTTCATAAGATGGATGGAAACTTTAGAAGCAACATGTCATACTCATTTATTTGCGAACCGCGACAAGTGGTTTGAAGGCAATATGGAAATGCCCGAAATCGAAAATTACTTTACATCGCCTATGAAAATTTACAAGACCGGCAAGTATTACATGGTCCGCGTAAACGTACAAACCAATTTAGGTGTGCCTGCACTGACGATTTACGATGAAGATAGTCGCGAGATATCGATCGATGCAGTGGACGATAAAACGGATATTATTACTATTTTAGAAATAAAGGGCATCAAATGTACTGCGACCAGTTTCCAAATCGACATTGAAATGAAACAAATGCTATCGGTTAAACCGGTTGAACTGTTCACAAAATGCATTATCAAGACTCCATATCGGCCTGCAACCAGTGTACCTAGTGTAGCAGAAGCATCCGGGATTGTAGAACATAGTGTGGCAAGTAGCACGGTCGCAGTTGCTGACGATACATCAGTTGAACGCGTATCGCCGATTGCAACGCAAGCAGATATGTTTGTTGCGACCGATGCCCACATTATTGCATCTCCACCGGTCGAGCTGGTAAGTTCGGTCAAAGATTTAGACAAAACGTCTCATGTCGAAGAACCCAAGCCAGTACAAGAACCGGTTCGAGAGGTCGCAGTCAATGAAAACATTACAATCAATACAGATAGTTACAATGTAGAAACAGATATGGGATTAGAGGAATTCACTATTGATTTAGATAGTTTAACGGATCAGGAAAACGTGGTTATTAAAAAAAGCAATGATGTATATTATGAAATGTATCGCGAAGCCTGCCGAAAGGCCAAGATTGCACGAGATTTAGCACTTTCTTCTTATTTAGAAGCAAAACGCATAAAAAATACATACATGTTGGAAGATTTGACCGACAGCGATGAAAGTGATTTAGAACAAGATTCTGTTGTAGAATAACTCACTTTTTATATAAGCAATTAAATTGTTATAAGTATTAGGCTTATCGCATGGAAACGTTTAGGTAAAAATGAGTTTTTAGATAAATAATTTATCAACCGTTATTATATAAACGAAATGTTTGGAAAAATATTTGAACATGCTTTAAAGGGAGTGAAACAATTCTTCTCGACCGAACGTGTCGTCATCATTGTTGTATTCTTATTGCTTGTTTGGTTACTTTCCCAGTATGCAAGCAGCAAGACATCTGTTGTCGATAAGATGGAAGACGGCAGCGCGCCTGCCCCCCAGGGTAAGGCGGATGAATCCAAGCCGAAGGAGAAGCCCAGCTCTGGCAACACCGCGTCTGGTCACGGATACACAACAAGCGAGGTTGCTAACCCTGCCGACCTCCTCCCTGCCGACGAGAACAGTCAGTGGTCCGCGTTGAACCCCAATGCCGCCAATAAGGGAGATACCACTATGCCCGATTTATTGAAGGCTGGTTACCACATTGGTTTAGACACGATTGGCCAGACCCTCCGTAACGCCAACTTACAGTTGCGATCTGACCCCATTATCACAAAGGCAACTGTTGGCCCGTGGAACCAGAGCACCATCGAAACCGACTTTGCTCGCGTGCCCCTTGAAATTGGCCCCATCAAGTAAATAGTTTACCCAAGCGTCGAAAATATAATAAATTGTACACGATTATTTATTATATAGCATTGATTTCATTGGCATAAAAGATAATAGGCTCATATTATATAATTATGGACAAATATGATATTTTAGGATTCGTGGCAACAGGTATCGTCCTTGTTGCATGTTTATATATATACATTGATAATTACGGGGCATTTGATTTGAAATGCATCGTATCAACCGTAGACGGCAATGAGTACTGCGTACGCGAACGTAGTCGTATACAAGAAGCTGCGGACCTATTGGCCAGAGTTACCGACAAATGCAAACGTTTAGTTGATTATGTACATGAAAAATTCCCAGATAAGGAGAACGTGCAGCGACTACACAGCGGGTTTAACCCAAAAAAAGTGATGGAAACATTGCCGACCAGCAAATTTACTGCATACAGCGAGAACAAGGGCGAGAAAATTGCGTTTTGTTTGAACCGCGAAAAGACGAAAAATGAGGGACTAATTGATGAGAGCACACTCACATTCGTTGCCATACATGAAATATCACACGTTATGACGAAATCTATTGGTCATAAAAGTGAATTTTGGGAGAACTTCAAATTTATGTTAGAACAAGCAAAAGAGGCCGGCATACATAATCCGGTCGATTATAAGAAGGAACCTCGCGAATATTGTGGTATGAAAATACACGACAATCCTTATTATGATGCTTAACCGACGATTTTTACATTTTACGTTTTTCATATTGACGTTTGGAACAATATGAAATAATAGACCCACTTATGCTAGATAATACACGACTGATGTTGTGAGTGCCAACAAAATACCACCCCATAACGTATCTGTTATTGCGAGAAACGGTGACCAATGCTTAAACACAGCATATGTTGTTGCGTCATATACACCGTAAATCACTATGCCCAATAAAAACGCATCAAATACTGACCGGTTCTCCTTCAGTATAAAATAATACAGACCGACTATCAAAAACAAATAACATGCCACCACACCCGACATTTTTATGTTCAATGCAGTTCGTTGTACTTTTGCGACTTGTTCTCCATAAAGATTGCCCATTGTATTCAAATATAGCCCGTCTAACATTAACATTGTAATTGCCGCAACGCCGACTTGTTTTATCATTTTGTATAGACTATACATATATATTTTAGGGTGGGGTTTTTATTAAAAAATAACAGTTTGCATAAAATATGGGGGTATTTTAAAGGATATGGAGCTAGGACTCCGGGGTTCTAATGTAAGGGCAATTCTTTTGTTTGAAAAAATAAGAGAACATCATGGTGCCATACATTTTGTTACGGACCTATCTGTCGTGTTTATGCATTTTGCACGCGACGTATTTTTATCGTATTGCGATATGATTCTAACAAATGACGCGTCTTCTAATTATACATGGATCGTCGCATGTGAGAATATTAAGGACAATGCCCAAAAAGACGTAGAATCCTTACTATATGTAGCAAAATGGATGTCATCTAAATATGCATCTCGACTGAATCAAATACAGTTTCAACGTCCAACGAAACTTATACACACAGTACTGCATACTAACTGGACGTATTTGAGCGAGAAATTGCAAAATGCAATTGTCATTGCAAACGAAAGGACTGGGACCTAAACAAAATTATATGTGTAAAAATAGACATATAATTTATACGCATCTGTATATATGGAAACACAAAGTTCGGTTCAATCTATTATACAATATAAAGAACCTATCCCAACACATGATATATTCAAGGTTTGTATTCTAAATGAGGCAAATTCGATTCGTAAAATGATTGTTTTTCAAGGTAGCGATAAACCGATTGCGAAAGACAGTGCAATATTTAGTGAGGTTGAAACACTTCGAAGTGATCAAGCCGAAAATATTGAAATTCAACCGTCTACATTCCAACTCCATCCAGACGATTCCATTCACGTACTAAAAATGAAGATTTTACACGAATTGGCATTACCTTCTGTTTCCTACGGCGAATTGTATTTGTTCTCGAAAAAACGTATCACATTGCACTTGCATGAATTATATATGGAAGTAACGAAAAATGACACTGTGCCATTAACAAAACCAGTCATCGGTCAATTGCTGAATAATCTTCAAATAGTAGACACCGATACACTGAAATATTTTGCGGAAATGAAAAATCCATCTTACACCTACGTGGAATTTATAAATGGGCTCTCCAAATATATCCGCAACATGGAAATTTCCATTCCGGTTGGACATCGTTTCGCAAAATCAAGAGAACTTCTATTTGCATCCAATCCGTACGATGTAACACAAGCCAACCCATTGGTTTTCCAATCCGGTGCGATGAATCCGCTCATCTTATTTGAGAACCATTTATTATTAACATATGGAAATTTAGTAAATAATACACTTTATTTATGTTTTGCCGATGATGTTCTCAAATATGGAGAACGCATGACCATTGCAACCGATTATTTTATGAAATTGTATTACCCATTGTTGGCAAAACGCGATATATATTCGAATGACGATTTAATTCAAGCCCGGCCCGCATTGATGAAACTCACCGAGAAAATGATGAAACCCGCTTTTTTTCAAAAATACAAGAATACGGATGCGTTTTACGATATATATAACAGCCGCATGGGAGAATTGCCCTATTCGAAACAAGGCATTGAGAACTTTCATTTGATTTTACATCCGGTTTCTACAACCGTATTTCCTCTGGACATTGTGTTTAAACAAATGCATGCGACTGCAAATGTACCATTTATTAAATACAATCCTGGTTATAGAAGAGAACCTCTATATCGTCTCTATTCAGTGAAACGAACCAAATATGGCAAAAAAATACCAGAGTTGTCCCGAACGCAAATCATGTCCTACTCCAAAGTAACCGGCAAACCCAAACAATTATCTTTTGTTGTGAATTATATGCACAAAAATGCGGAAGAACACGTGTTTGTCCACATTAACACAAATGGAGACATTGTAGTAAATGGCGCATGTGCACACACAATGACCGCCGCGGATTTAACGCGGGTTCTCGTTGAAACAATTAACCCGCTGTTAACTAAAATGAACGACGTGTTAGATGCGTCTGGATACAAAGTATCCATGTTTGAAGATGTATACGACGAACGAATCGAGTACATAAATTTGAAATATACGTGTGGCATAACTCGTAATTTTAATATAAAACCCACTGAATTGACAACAATATTGTCGAATATGTTTCACGTATATGAAGCGGATATTAATAAGGGTGCCATTCTACGTTTTAAGAATGTGGAGAACTACAAAGAAATGAATGCAATGAATGCGCTTATTACACAAATATATAAGACTACGAATGACCTTACTCAAGTTAAAAAGGCAATTATGGAGAATTTTATATTAACCGATGACGAGGCCCGCGAACATATTAACAAGTATTTAAACGAGCATATAATTATAAATGGGAACTATGTAAATAAATCGATTGATGTTGCAGAGAATCCGGGATTTCCGTGTTTAATGCGTACGTCGACTGCATATGCTACGCCTGAAATCATCATAGAAATTGCCGAAATTAATTCCATTCAGTATATTGATGTTATTCATCGGTATTTGGACGTATTTTTGCGGGTTACGCAACACGGTGATAAGTCGACTGTAAGTAAAGACAAATTACTGAAAATGATGGCAAAAACGAAAAATATAGAAGACGATTTCGTGCAGGAAAATGTAATTGCATCTACAACCCAGCCTATCCAACCGTTTGCATTAAAACCGATTACCGATGTTCAGGATGAAGACGGGGACGGCGATGAAGGTATGTTATTTTTTGATGACGATGACGAAGATGGTGCGGGCGCAGGAAAAGGAGAAGAAGAATATAAAGAAGAGGATGGAATTGGCGATGGCATATATGCCGACGACGATGAACCAGAGCAATTGGCTAAGCCCCCGAACAAACCTGGTCTACTCTTTCAAGATGACGACGATGGTGATGACCCATTTTTTGGGGGAGCCAATATGTTTTTCAATAAGATGAAGAAGCTAGAACCGACATTATTCCGCACAAAAAAAGAGGGGAAGTTTGATTCTTACGCACGCACTTGTCCAAGCCAAAGTAGCAGACAACCTGTTATTTTAACAAAGGAAGAGTTAGATACGATGGACGAAGCTGCATATAAAGTCGCAATGCCATATGGAACAGATAAAGATAAACAATATTGGTATATCTGCCCGAGATATTGGTGTTTGCAAACAAACAAGCCTATGACGAATGCGCAGGTTGCAAATGAAGAATGTGGCGGTAAAATTATAAAAGATATCAAAAACCCGGAACCAGGTCATTATATATATGAATTTACGGATGAACGACAACATAAGTATACCGACAAAAGCCAATATGATAAAGAAGATGGTGATTATCGTAGACATAGACCGGGATTTTTGGGAGATGACAAACACCCAGACCCAGATTATTGTCTACCGTGCTGTTTCAAAGAAATGAATACAACCCAACAAATTACGCGGAGACAAGAATGCGGTGTATTGGACGCGAATTTACGCGGCAATACAGATGTTATCAATAAACTGATAAACCCAAAACCAAAAGAACCTGCCGGAAAAAAGAAGGCGGAGAAACCAGCCGGTCCGGATGAAGTGCAAGGTCACGATGACCAAGAAAGCGAAGATGACCAAGATGGTGAGGCTGAACAACGTGGCGATGATGACAAAGTTGATCACGATGACAAAGCTACCGAGGTTAAACCTGCGCCGGTAGCAACAGTTGTAGTCCCTGCAAAACCTGGTCGCATCGGTATAAATGTAATGGGGGTCGACAAGGTCCATATTGATAAATCTAGATGGGGATTTTTGCCACTATCAGTAGAACTATTTTTGAGAACCGATAACTCGACTTCTATAAACAAAAACAACCCGGCATTGATAAAAACGACGGAAACTCCCCTGTTGCGATATGGTGTGGAATATTCGGATAAACAATCTTTCATTGCATGCATTGCGGATTTGTATACGTATAATAACAATGTCCCTGTTCCGTCTATCAGTGAAATGCGTAAAATAATTGTATCCCATATTTCATTGGATGTTTATGTGAAATCGAACAACGGCGCTCTTGTATCTATATTTCAACCCAAAAAGACCATTGTCGACGACATCACGGTAGAGAAATATAAAACGACCGAGCTGTATAAAAGCATTGACGATTTGTCAAATGTGGCCAAGAATCGCTTTTTAAAAGATACTATTGCGTCTTACCAAAACTTTATTGCGTTTATGGAAAATGACGACTCGTTCATTGACCACACATATGTGTGGGATATAATCACATCGGCGGACACTGGCATTTTTAAAAATGGCATCAACATTGCATTGATAGAAATTGTCGACAGTGATATTACAGATAACGTGGCAGTGTTGTGTCCATCCAACTCATATTCGGCCAAACCATTTGATTTGGCAAAAGGAACGTGTATTCTGTTAAAGCATGATTCGTTTTATACACCCATTTATTTGCATGGAAATACAAACGCATCGAAACTGACAAAGAAGAACGCAGTCAAAATATTTTCCCAGCAAAATACACCACCCAATTTGTTAAATGTATTTGAAATGATTAATAAAACGACCAGTAAATACTGCACCCCCCGTGCAAGTTTACCAAACGTATATGATTACAAACCAAATCTGTCTGCGTTGGAAATTTATGAAATATTGACCGAAAAACGTCTCATTATCAAAAAACAAGTCCATAATTATCGAAATAAAGTCATTGCATTTATCGTAGCTACCCGTGCGGAAGATGAAACCGGAATATATGTTCCCACTGCGCCCTCTGCTCCTATCAAAAACGTCCAAACTATTTTCACAGATGCGGTTGTGTGGCAGGAATATAATGTGACTCGTGACCGACTTACACAACTCGCGAATAAAATGGACGGCAAACTGTTATGTAAACCCGCGTTTAAGGTAGTTGAAGATGGGCTAATTGTTGGCATATTTACAGAGACGAATCAATTCGTATCCGTGAGTAAACCCGCAGAAAATATCATTGAAGATGGTATTCCAGAATATCAAGTGCATGGATATAAGGACAATCAATATTACGCGGCAGACACCGCATTTGCAACCGTTTCAACGCCTGATTTGGTCCGCGCACAAACCATACGAAATATATCACTAGAATCGCATTTCTATAATTTGTTTCGAAGCAAATTGCGAAACACGCTTGCCGATTATAAATACAAGGCCGCTCGTGATGAAATTATACACATCATAAACAACAATCAATATTTGTACAAAACGAAAATGAAGAAATTAGAAAATCTTATTCGCCACGTGCTAACGCCACGGATTTCGTTCATTGAATTCGATGAAGAGGTTCTCAAACACGTCAACGAAATGAATGCCATCATAAAACCAGATGAAATCAATAAGATATGTTTGTTGAAAGAAAATAAACTGTGTGCACCGCAAAAGCATCTTGTTAGCGGAATCGAGAACGACCGATTATATTATACACGATTGGCGGACGAACTCATTCGATATACCCGAATTCGCACATTCATTCTGGATCCAACAAAATATTTGAATATAGGTAGCGTGGAATACCAGGTCGACGAAACGGAAATATTGTATTTACACTCGCTCTTGGTTAGTGAAGACTTTGATAAATTGGTTGCAATGCCTACTAACAAATACATAGGGAATGTTTCGCGAGATTATGCAAACCCATTTGTATCGACGAATGCACAAACCTCCACCGATGTTGCGTTGACAGAACAATATAGAAATACCGCTAATGCGTCATTTGATATTTTGAAAGCGGAGTGTGTTTCAAAAACGGTCCCTGTAGAGAGTGATAAAAAAAATTGGCGCGCGATTTTACACGAAAATGCGGTGGAGCATATATTGAGCAATTCGGTTCAATGTAGTTTCTATATCATCATGTTGATATTAAGAGAACATAAGCAAATTAACGAAAATATTTACGAAATTAAGCGGCGTTTGTGCGGATATTATGAAACTTTAATCAAGCAGCATTATGATACTTCAAACAACACTAATGAGGTGAAGATTTATCATATGTTAGGTAAACAAGGTAAACAACAAGTTGTAAATATGCTGTCGACAAAACGAATCGATGTATCTACCATGATTATGAACGACAGTTATATATTAACAGCTATCGACATCTGGGTATTCGCAATCAATATGAAACTCCCTATTATCATTTTTGATTCGAATGGTTCTCTACCATTTGCTCCCACTTTGGATTGGTTGCGATTGGGTGGGAACCCCGAAACCGACAAGTTTTATTTTGTACGTATGATAAGTAATGCGCAGTATAATTTGATTACTCCGCCATCTCCATTGCGTGAGTTAAACGGGTTCGAGCAAATGATTCAGTCACCATTATATGATAAACACATCCAATCGTTTCAAGAATTTATGCAAAATTATATATTTGGTGTGCCGAATATAAAGCCGGCCCAAGTCCGTCACATGACAAAATAATCGTCGAAAAATGAGACGCGGTTCAATCATAAAAAATAGATATATTTTATGATTTTCTAACACAGCTTATAGTTCTTACTCACTGCTTTCTTGTAACCAATCTCTATCAATTCCGCACCCTTGTCGAAGTTCAACATGCTATACCCATTCAAATCTGCCTTATCCACATAATAATACGTTATCTCTCCGTACGGTTTGTCGCAATCATGGTTTAGTTTCGCAAAAGGATTGTTGAAATTCTTTTTTACGATTTGCAGTGTTCGTATTACCATGTCTTTTATTGATCGAATCGGGGTGTCATTTTCGTCCATGGGACCGTATGGACTTATGTAAGTGATATTCAAATAATTCGATGAATGCACCACGTCCAATAATTCATTGCTCAATGTCCCGCCGTCCGCGTATAAATAATTGTTGAATTTTACCGGCGGAAATGCGATTGGTATGGCCGATGTTGACATCAATAACAATACCTTGTTGTAGGTCGATAAATTATGGTCGTACGTAAATGTGTCTAAATTTCCTGTGTATAAATTTACAGTGCCGATCAATGTATCTACAACCGGTTGCGATTTCATATTTGATACCACATTTGTCAGCGTTTTATGCAATGGTTTTGTGTTTAACAATGACACTCCGGTGTCTGGTAATACTTCATATACATCATGATTTCGAATAGTTGAATAGAGATGTTCTGCAGCGGCAATGCCGTCTTGTATGTTCTCAAAATGCGATAAAAACCCTGAATTTAACCCACCTGCCGATATGCCAGTATATCTATCGTACTTTATCGAATGGCCTTCGTGTAATTTCTTTATTATGCCAATTTCAACCGCTCCAAAAGCACCGCCGCCGCTAAAAGATAGCTGCTCTGTCGCACTCGACATCATTAAGCCGACTAAAAATAAAACAGAAATAAGATTCATGTGTACGTATAAGTATGTATATATATTTATATGTATATTGTTTTTGCGGAGAGTATTGCAATAGCTTACACAGTACTTGCATCACACTCCAATGCATGGTTCAAATATATATGATGATCCGTCGTATCTGTTTGGTATAATGCGAATTGGTCTGCGCATTTGGGGTCTTCGCCTTCAGTTGCGCTGCATATTTGCAACGCATGGTTTTGGTCTTCGTATACTTCTCGACATGAATGATAGTAATTTAACTCTGTAATCGGCGGGACGTGGGGTACCATATCTTTATGGTGTGTAAATCGCCATAGGTCCAACTTTTTCGCATTTACAAACTTTGCGTATGCCGGGTTCCCAATACGTGGCTGTCCATAGTTATAAACACTGCTCACTATTTTGCTAGATAACAACTCCATCGCCACCAATTGTGCTACGGCCGCACCATATGAATGGCCTGTTACCAAGACGCTATATGATGGATAAACGTCCAATATATCGCGTACGGAATTGTAAACTTGCGAATAAATATTCTTTGCCGATCTATAAAACCCGGTATGCACTTTACAATTACATTCTGGGAATGTTTTATACGGAACTTGTATTACTTCTGCATCGTCCAACCAATTCGAAATGGATGCAGACCCGCGAAACACTACTGCAATTTGTTTCGAGTTGCTATTTACCGCCGTATATCCTTGTAGATCGGTTGATTTATCATACAATGTTTCGTAATATTTGAATCCAGTAGCCGACCCAATCAACTTCATATTTGGATAACCTTCTTTGTTGCAGTACGCCGCCCCACTTAACCACACTCCTTCATTTGCAGTGTTTAGATTGTACCCCAACCCATACATCAATGGCATAAGACACAATAGAAAAAAAGTATACATTATATATTAACCGGATATTTTTTTTTGGGCAAATTACGCCAATTCATTTTTCATCACACTGCGCTCTTTCCAATATTCACGATTCATGTATCCTTTGATGGCGTTTGAACGCATAAAGATTGTGTATGGGTCATCGCCGAGTGCATTTGAATATTCATGTGGGAGCCGGTATCTGGACATTTTTGTAGTCATTCGAACGTGCGCATCTATGCGCTTTCTGCCGAGAAATTGTTTTTCTAATATATCAAGCGTAATTGGCACGTCATATGTCGTATTATATAGGTCGATTAAATCTCGTTCTTGCTGCACTAATGAGTTTATATCATTCGGTTGAATATCTTTGCCGATTAGCGCATCCAATGAATATATACCAAACCCGCCGACAGATTTGTATTTTTTATATAAATTGATTATATTCTCACTGTTTACCATAATATAATATGTCGGCATTATTTGACTCGGGTACGAGATTATTAGTTGATTTGTCGCAATTATTAGATACAAAACCTATCAATTTTTTACTAAAATAAATACTTAAGAACCCATGTAAGTTGCACTTACGTCTTTATTTCTTACGCTACCAAAGAAAAAAGTGGGCAAATGCTCACTTTTTTCTAATTAATTAAATTGCACGTCTAAATAATGCTACTTTTTATCGAAATAATTACATAATAGACGGATAGCGTGCATCGCATTCTGCCAGCTTAACTTCGTCAGTTCCAGGACGAATGATGAGAACGAATCTAAGCGACAATGGATTGGTTACATTTTCATAACAAGGATAGTATGTTCTGTATGTCGTGGCACCATTGTTTGTTCCATAACCGCCGCGAACCTTCTTGACCGCGTCTTCAAGAGAACATACCTCCTTTTTCTTGTTAAGCGATGTCTCCTTAAAGCCGGCATGGTTGTTCGCAACCGTGACAAATCTGTATTCAAGTGCCTTGCAAACAATGCGAACAATATCTTCGTTATCATATACCCGGTATGCATCAACCACTACTGCTTGCTCGGCAGCTACACCAAGCGCGTCGATTGGTACCAGCCCGGCGATGTGTTTTGGGGTGACAAATGTTGGTGTGTTTACAGTGACTCGACCATCTACCTTGTTAAACCCTGCCGCGTGGTATGAGTTCATGCCGAACGGGTCATTATATGCAATTTCATACTGCTCAATTGCATTTATAGATGTTCTATATGGGCCGGTCTTGTGCCCCGCCTCAATAATGTCTCTCCAATACCCGGTCATTCGACCAGGGAATGACTGAACTTGCGCATTAGTGTCGGGTTGTTTTATGTACTGCTCGTGTGTAGCGCCAATTCGTAACTTCCACTCGTTCGGTATCAAATTCGCTCTACGAAAGAAGCCCTTTACAATTAAAACTACGTGACGATGTAGAGTATCTTTAAACAATGTATTCAGTACATCATGGTCGATTCTATCAGTCGATGTGTGATTACGATACTCTACGCCGTGGTTGGTACACGCCGCTTGTATGTTCTGCAATGTTTTTTGGTTTGCTCTCACCAGATGGATGCGAAAATCATTACCGTATTCATCAATGATGTCTTCTTTAATCCATTTGTCCGCATTGTCAATTGTCGTGAGAGGGTAAAACTCCTTAATAATTCCTCTTTCTAAAAATTCGATGTGACCAATGTATGATCTAGGAATTGTCATTTTAAGTAAGAAATGATATTCACCCCACCTGTAAAGATGATACAATTCCTTTATCATTGTGGCACTGATAAACACAAAGCGGATGTTCTTTTCCTCCATATTCTTAATGTCAAGCATATTTGCAGCCTTGAGTGTGTTGTGTAGGACCTGATATTCCTTGTCGCCAGTGTCTAACTCGTCGACGATAATAAGAGCATCTCGTAGTCCACTGAGTTCTGAATGTTTCAGCTGCCCATGATGAAAGATTTTGTCCTTGAAACAGCTAGGCGCCTTGTCTTTCATGTCCTTTTCCCAGCTGGCGTTATTCATACCAGTAATGATGCGAACATTTCCAGGGTCTGTTACGAAATCATCATCTGGATGAGTTGTCATCAACCTGGCGATTTCAATCATAAGACCATCCGCACCCACCTTTGTTTTTTTTGTCACGCTAACCACTCTACGATGGTTTGCATGAAACTGATGCACAACAACCGTTGCGTCTTCCTTCTGGTTATCATATATATACTTCTCGGTTGCACGCACATCTTGTTTTCTTCCGTATGCGCGCCGATTTTCGGCCTCTGCTGCCGCATAACTTGTCTCCACGACATGCCTGTCTGCCGCCTTACAGTTCATCATTGTTGCGTCCATGTTAAAAATCTAATTGCGAATTGCTAATGTTGGTTTGTTTAAAAATACTTAATGTGAAACCTATCAATTTTTTACTAAAATAAATACTTAAGAACCCATGTAAAAACTTTTAATTCTTCAATGGTTTAAACCAGTTTCAGTATGGTTAAACGAATCATGAAGGAAGTGTCATTGCCTGCAGTTGTTACGTCGGCAGTTCCAACTACAGAAGAAATCGCTATTACGAGTGATGTTAAAACCGATTCGAGCGCCCTTCCATGTATCCAGGTTGTTGCAGTGGTTGAACCGGAAACTGTATTTGTATCGATGGCCAATGATGCAGCATCTGGGCCACTATAAATGGCGACTGAACCGGCAGATGCCAAACTCATCTCATAATCGATAACGTATACTCCGGCACCTAATGTAAAAACAGTTCCGCCAGCAGCCGCACTTGCGACAATAAATGTGGGAACGCTGTTGAAAACCTCGGTATCTATTGTAAATGCAGTTCCTGGAGGAACCGAATTATTGGGGGTTTGCGTTGTGCGTATATATTCGGCGTATCCGACAACTCCGGTTGGACCTGTTGGGCCAGTGTCGCCTGTGGGCCCGGATGGACCAGTTAGACCAGTTAGACCAATAGGACCGATGGGACCAGTTAGACCAGTTAGACCAGTTAGACCGATGGGTCCTGATGGGCCAGTGTCACCGATGGGACCGATTGGACCAGTTAGCCCAGTTAGACCAATAGGACCGATTGGACCGATGGGTCCTGATGGGCCAGTGTCACCAGTTAGACCGATTGGACCGATTGGACCGATGGGTCCTGATGGGCCAGTGTCACCAGTTAGACCGATTGGACCGATGGGTCCTGATGGGCCAGTGTCACCGATTGGACCGATGGGACCAGTTAGACCGATTGGACCGATTGGACCGATGGGTCCTGATGGGCCAGTGTCACCAGTTAGACCGATTGGACCGATGGGTCCTGATGGGCCAGTGTCACCGATTGGACCGATGGGACCAGTTAGCCCAGTTAGACCAATAGGACCGATGGGTCCAGTGTCACCAGTTAGACCAATAGGACCGATTGGACCAATAGGACCAGTTGAACCAGTGTCACCAGTTCGACCGGTGTGTCCGCTTGGTCCAATCGGTCCAGTTCGACCGGTGGGTCCTCTTGGTCCAGTTGGTCCAGTCGGTCCTCTATGTCCTCTGGGTCCATGACATTCCCTGCGCTCCCCACACCGTCTACTCGCTCTGTCAGTTCTACAGTTTCTGTCAGTTTCCGACATATAATAATGAATATATAAAATATTTTCCCAAAAAAATCGTTCGCCTACACATTCTACACTGCATAATATGCAGTGATTACTATTGTACATACACTACATAACACTGTAATCTACTAGACACTTGCCAACATAATTACATTGATTATATTTTTTTGCTAACTCTTCGTTTTTATCTATAAAACAATCAAAGCATAGATTTATTGCCTTTCTTAAATAACGGATAGTATTATTTTCATCGTATTCTTTACCACAACCTCCAATGCAAGGTTCGTATAGACCGCCTGATAATTCTTTTAGCCAATCCGAGTTAACCGCTAGATATTTGATTGTTTGTTTTCTTTTTTCGT
>Ga0208916_10000007_pt1 | contig 102583 bp, 173 predicted proteins | sample DEB19_08_DNA_5_FD_184523 | JGI IMG/M metagenome (GOLD analysis project Ga0208916, IMG submission 184523) | Aqueous microbial communities from the Delaware River and Bay under freshwater to marine salinity gradient to study organic matter... | ecosystem: Environmental > Aquatic > Marine >... | reverse complement strand
AGTTGCTCCAGTTGGGCCTTGAGATCCTTGTGCTCCTGTTGTTCCAGTAATACCTTGGAAACCTTGTGCTCCGGTTGCTCCAGTAATACTTGTTCCATTAATACCTTGGAAACCTTGATCTCCTTTAAGACCTTGTGATCCTGTTGCTCCAGTTGGACCTTGTGATCCTGTTGCTCCGGTAATACTTGTTCCAGTAACACCTTGGAAACCTTGATCTCCTTTAAGACCCTGCGCTCCGGTTGCTCCGGTAATACTTGTTCCAGTAACACCTTGGAAACCTTGATCTCCTTTAAGACCCTGTGCTCCAGTTGCTCCAGTTGGACCTTGAGATCCTTGTGCTCCTGTCGTTCCAGTAACACCTTGGAAACCTTGCGCTCCGGTTGCTCCGGTAATACTTGTTCCAGTAACACCTTGGAAACCTTGATCTCCTTTAAGACCCTGCGCTCCAGTTGCTCCAGTAATACTTGTTCCAGTAACACCTTGGAAACCTTGATCTCCTTTAAGACCCTGTGCTCCAGTTACTCCAGTTGGACCTTGAGATCCCTGCGCTCCTGTTGTTCCAGTAACACCTTGGAAACCCTGTGCTCCGGTTGCTCCAGTAATACTTGTTCCATTAATACCTTGGAAACCTTGATCTCCTTTAATACCTTGGAAACCTTGAGATCCTTGTGCTCCAGTAATACCTTGGAAACCTTGATCTCCTTTAAGACCCTGTGTTCCAGTAATACCTTGGAAACCAGTTGCTCCAATTACCCCCTGTGCTCCAGTAATACCTTGGAAACCTTGATCTCCTTTAAGACCTTGCGTTCCTTGAATTCCTTGTTCTCCTTGAAGACCTTGATCTCCTTTAAGACCTTGTGCTCCCGTTGTTCCAGTTGTTCCAGTAATACCTTGGAAACCTTGATCTCCTTTAAGACCTTGCGTTCCTTGAATTCCTTGTTCTCCTTGAAGACCTTGATCTCCTTTAAGACCTTGTGCTCCAGTTGTTCCAGTTGTTCCAGTAATACCTTGGAAACCTTGATCTCCTTTAAGACCTTGCGTTCCTTGAATTCCTTGTTCTCCTTGAAGACCTTGATCTCCTTTAAGACCTTGTGCTCCAGTTGTTCCAGTAATACCTTGGAAACCTTGATCTCCTTTAAGACCTTGTGCTCCAGTTGCTCCAGTTGTTCCAGTAACACCTTGGAAACCTTGATCTCCTTTAAGACCTTGTGTTCCTTGAATTCCTTGTGTTCCTTGAATTCCTTGTGTTCCTTGAAGACCTTGATCTCCTTTAAGACCTTGTGCTCCAGTTGCTCCAGTAATACCTTGGAAACCTTGATCTCCTTTAAGACCTTGTGTTCCTTGAATTCCTTGATCTCCTTTAAGACCTTGTGCTCCAGTTGTTCCAGTAATACCTTGGAAACCTTGATCTCCTTTAAGACCCTGTGCTCCAGTTGTTCCAGTTGTTCCAGTAATACCTTGGAAACCTTGATCTCCTTTAAGACCTTGTGTTCCAGTTGTTCCAGTAATACCTTGGAAACCTTGATCTCCTTTAAGACCTTGATCTCCGGTTGCTCCCGTTGTTCCAGTAATACCTTGGAAACCTTGATCTCCTTTAAGACCTTGTGTTCCTTGAATTCCTGTTCTCCTTGATCTCCAATAAGACCTTGATCTCCAGCAGTACCTTGAAAACCTTGAAACCCTGTAAAACCCTGTGGCCCCGAAGTAGAAATGTACGGTGTAATTGACATATTTTTTATTTTTTTTTTTATTTATTATTTATATTAATCTAACGAACTTTTTTCATATACTAAATCTAATGTATCTCCATTTCCAATTTCATAACCTGCATTTGTTGTATTCCAATGTAAAGTAGATCCTGCAATTAATTCTGAAATACCAGCAGATGTTGTTCCTCCGTCATTTGAAAAATATACCTCACCATCTTTGTTTCCATATGATTCTGTTACTGCAATACCATTAATGTATACCTGTACTGTTGAATCGGCAAATGGGGTGAAGTCTAACGAAATACCAGTAGATGAACCATTTCCATTGGTATATTCTGATTGGGCAGTTTGGGAATATTCTTGTCCTTGTGCCAATGGAGTTGCACCTAGACTTGGTCTCCATGGAAGAACTTGCGCTTTCTCTTCGGTTAACGATTGTAGAATAGGGTTACTAAATGCAAAGTTTGGTAATGATGGAGATAAATATTCAGATACCGTTCCATTTCCGGTTTCATCTACCATATAGAATTTTCCAGGAGTAAGTCCCCATCCGGAAATTTCAATATTACCAAGTTGTACTCCAACGAATTCATCGGTGGTTACACTTTCAACAACTAGTCTACCTAGTTTCTCTGCCGATGATGCGTCTGCTAAAACCCAAGATCCATTTAAGAAAGCAATTACACTTCCTGCAGAAAAGCCATGGCCAATTTGAGTGTATGTAGACTTTAAAGATCCAGATTGTAACCCAGCACCAATAGCATCCAATACAGCCTGTAAACCTTCAACCTGCTTGATTTTAATTTGTGACATAGATTTTTATTTTTTTTGTTTTTTCTATAAAAAGATTATTTATTTAATCTCGTTCAATTCTATATATTCATATAATATTACGATACAGTATTATATTAACAGGAATATCTTAATATAATTAGAATAAATACTACATGAATCCTATACTAAAAAAACTTATTAGAGACTATAATTATCTAAATGAAACCCTAGATGATGTTAAAGAAATTTCAAGTGTTGCAGAGGGTGAGTTTAGAAATGCAATGTTAGAATCAGATCCAGAAGCAGTAGAAGCTCTTATGCCTAAACCCAAAATCGATATTGAAATAAAGGAAGAGGACATAGAAATTATAGAAGAGGTTAATAATAATCATAATGATCCTAAATTTAAAAAATTATTTAGAAAGATTGCGGTAAAATGTCATCCGGATAAATTAAGAGATATTAATTCAAGTGAAACTAAATTTCTTAAAAAAGTGTATGAAGATTTAAATGATGCAAATTCGAAACATGACTGGGGAATGTTACTTAAACTTGCGATGGAATTAGATATTGAATTTGATGAGTTAGGTGAAGATGAGATTAGTAATATATCCGAAAATATTTCTATTATTAAAGGAGATATTGCAAGATATGAAAATTCAATGGCATACTCTTGGTATATAAAAAATGACGAGAATTCTAAAAAAGAATATCTCGCCATCTGTGCTGACATATTTAAAAAATCTTTAAATAGAGATTAAATATCCCATACGTCTCTATAATGGCATCGCACATATATTGGTTTATTAAGTACAGTACCGTTTTTATAATCGGTTCTAAGTCTTTTATTGAAATCAGAATCTTCACTATTTCCTATAACATCTCTCCATTTGGTAGTACATGACGCCTTGTGCATTAATAACCATGGACTTAAAACTGCCATGCCTGGTTTTACTGATGTTTTTGTCCATTTTCCCGGAATACCTTCTATTTCTATATCTTCATCATGATTACTTCCAAAGATTACATTGTTATCTTCCCATTTGGCGTTTTCATTATCATACCACTCGGTGTTAATCCACCATTCTAAATCAGTATTCATATTATACGTTAGTAATAATGTTAATGTAAACTCTGGCATTAGAAAATCGTCGGAATCCATATATGTTATTAAAGCCCCTGTTGCAGCACCAACTCCAACCCTTCGTGGAAATCCTCTATAATATTTATGTCCATCCTCGTTTAATTCGTACATGTGTGGGGTATCTTTATCTACGAATATGAATTTAATTGAAGGATCGTTTTTGAATTCTCTGGTGTAAATCTGGTGTGTTTTAGTACAACCATCTGCCACTATAATCAATTCACAATTTTTATATAATTGATTTTGAAAACTTTTTACTGCTCTTCTAAATTTAGATATAGCATCTGTTCTAGAACCTGGATAATCTCCAAGATAAGATTGCATGATTATCGATATTTTTTGTTTATCGATTGATTCCATTAAATTTGATAATTCACTCATTATTTATATGTGTTTGTTTTCCAGTTATATTTGTATGATAATTTATGTTTATTAGGATCCCATAAATTCTCTATTAATTTTCTATATGTATCTACAACATCAGGATTAGTTGATAAGTATCTATCTAATACCTTTTTATTCTTTTCTCTGTATTCCTCTATACTGTTGTCATGCTGATTTATTGCAATATCTAATTGTTCCATTCCTCCAAATATTGAAAAGTCCTTATAATAATATCCACCATCTTTTATAAAATCAGCGTTATGCACCACTGGATAGCCGAAATGAATTGCATCCAAATACGAATAATTTAATGGATTTCCCCATTGATGTGCAAGTACAATATCAGTTTCTTCAGCTAAAAAGGTAGTCACAGGATATCTTGGTACAAATTTGATAAGTGGATTTTTTCTATTTACGATATCTAGGTTTTTAATCATTCCTAGAAAATATTTATGTTTTAATAACTTATTACCGCTTCCAACATATAGTTGTTTAAATGAATTTTCTCCAAGTTTTCTAAAGAATGCCTCAACGATCATAATAGGTATAAGAGCGTATTTTACAACATTTAAATTTGGTTCCATTACTGAAATTTTCTTTTCAGATATTGGTTTAGGTGTATATTTTGGATTTTTCTTTCCAAGCGATTTAAGTATTTCGCTATTTCTATCTATAAACATAGGATCCCATACGAATGGAACTATTTTAACATCCTTTGGATTTTGTCTATATATTAATTGAAAGTATTCTTTATTGTGGTGTTCTTGCTGTGGGATGGTCCATGTTTCATCATGCCCTTTATCCCATGATGGAATTCCTTCAGCATTGGGATCTCCGAATAAAACTCTTTCCATATCTACGACATAGTTATTACCGCATTGATATTTTACTATCTTAGCATTTGGATTTGCAGTTTTTATTGCATTTGACCAATTTTCTGGAATTGAAGTACCTAATGTTATAAGCAAATCTATTTCTTTAAATTTTTCTTTAAATTTAAATATTTTAAATTTGTTAGTGTCCCATTGTACTTTTGTAAGATCCTCTACTTTATCGGAGGTATCTAAGATCCATACATTATGTTCCCCTATACTTAATAGGGTATTTGCTAAATATAACGCATTTAGTTTAATTCCGTTAATCCAAAGAGATTCATTTTCCTTGGTTAACCCTATTGTAATTCCTATATTCATAAAAGGTATTTATTTAATTTATATATTTAATTTATTATAAAAAAAGGGAGCCGAAGCTCCCTTTAGTTTAATCAGAATTTACTAATTATTTTTGGTAAACAAAAACAACAGTATCATCTTCATCAATTACGTAACCTGGCGTTGCTAATACGATCGCTGTTCCAGTAACGCTAGAAACTTTAACTCTATGACCGTTAACGTAAACGTTAGCTAAATCTTTGTTATCGTCTTGTACTGCGAAATCTAAAGTGTAAGATAAACCTGCACCTGTAACTTCTTTAACAACCATTTGAGCATCTTCCATGATGTAATCTTCTAACGAAGTTAATCTTCCATCATGCGCAGCTTCTAAATCAGAAATAGTACCTTCTAATGTAGTTACTTCACCATCAACATAAGTTGTCATGTCAACAATTTCAGTAGATAAATTAGCGTCAATTCTAGTAACGTCAGAGTTAGTAGCAGAGATTTCAGCAGATAATGCAGCGTCAATTCTAGTAACGTCAGAGTTAGTAGCAGAGATTTCAGCAGATAGTGCATTTTCTAAATCTAAAGCTCTAGTGTCGATAGAAGTAAAATCACCAGCGATAGCTAATTCTAATGAATCAACAGAAGCGTCATTTGCTAAAACATAAGAAGCGAATGCAGTATCGTTAGTAGTATCAACTAAGTTGATTAAAGAAACAATTTCAGCAAATGAATCTTTGTCAGCAGCAGAAGCTAATAAGATAGCATCAACTCTACCTTCTTCGGTAGAAACTCTAGAGTTAACAGAAGTAAAATCAGCATTTGTAGCAGATATTTCAGCAGTTAAAGCTAATTCTAATGAATCAACAGAAGAGTTAACTTCAGCGAAATCAGCATTTGTAGCAGAGATTTCAGCAGTTAAAGCTAATTCTAATGAATCAACAGAATCAACTAAACTAGAACCTACTGCACCTAATCTCGTGTCAATCGATGTGATATCTCCATTAGTTGCTGAGATTTCAGCAGCTAAAGCAACATTGATTGTAGAAACTTCACCATCAACATAAGTTGTCATGTCAACAATTTCAGTAGATAAATTAGCTTCAACTCTTGCGAAGTCAGAGTTAGTAGCCGAGATTTCAGCAGAAATTGCAGCATCGATCGAAGTAACTTCTCCATCAACATAAGTTGTCATGTCAACAATTTCAACTGAGATTAAAGTTTCTAAAGAAGCTTCAGCAGCAGTGTGATGAGAATGCTCAGTAGAGATTGCTAAATCAATAGAAGTAACATCTCCATTAGTTGCAGAGATTTCAGCAGATAATGCATTTTCTAAATCTAAAGCTCTAGTGTCGATAGAAGTAAAATCACCAGCGATAGCTAATTCTAATGAATCAACAGAAGCATTGTTAGATAATACGTATCCTGCAAATACATCATCGTTTGTAGTATCGACTCCATTAATTAATGAAACGATTTCAGCGAATGAATCTTTATCCGCGTCAGATGCTAATAAGATAGCGTCGATTCTACCTTTTTCTGTAGAAATTTTACCATCTAATACTCCTTCAGCTCCTTCAGCTCTTGCTTTTTCGATAGAATCTGCAGCAGCATAAGCAGCTTCAACTCTTACGAAGTCAGAATTAGTAGAAGCAATCTCAGTAGATAAAGCAGCGGTTAAGGCTTCTTCAGCTTCTTGAGCTCTTAACATCTCATCAGATGTGTAAAGTCTAGCGTCATAGATTTCAGCAGATAAATGTGCTTCAACTCTTACAAAGTCAGAGTTAGTTGCTGAGATTTCAGCAACTAAAGCGTCAGATACTGCAGCGTTGTCTCCGTTTACAGCAGCGATCTCAGAAGATACTAATGATTTAATGTCAGCCGCGTTTGCGATGTCCGTTGAGTTAACAGAAGCCCAGTTTACTGATGATAAAAAGTCTGCGATTTGTTTTGAACGAATTTGTGCCATATATAATATATAATTTTTTTAGGCCCATACCCTTTATTGAGTATGGAGTTACTCACATTATTGCTTGTAACTGGATTATATATTAATATGAATGTGTAGTGTTTTATTGATTTTGATATATTATATGATTATTTTTTAAATAAAAATTAAAAAAATCATTTTTTTGAATTATCTTAAATCATCTACGTTTACCTCATATATTAGATTGATTTCATCACCTAATTCTAATTCAAAACCTGCGATTGAACCATTCCATATTAGCTGGTCACCTCCTCTGATTGATTCTAGATCTACTGGTGTAATTCCATTATCTCCTGAAAAATAAGCAGTTGATGTCATTAAACTATTACCAGAATCAACACTTATTCCATTGACCTCTATCATGACATGGGAATCATAATATGGTGAATATGTGATATAAACACCGGTAGGGGATTTTTGACCATTGGTTGGTTTCGTAACTTTTTTATTTTTATCATGATATGTTAAGATTCCATCTGGTTTAATATCAGTACCTCCAATTCCATGTGAATCTATTGAGAATGTAACAGAATCTGCAACTTGCCACAGATATTTGGTAATACCTGGACCTGTTGATACACTTTCTATCTTTACATTTATTTCAATACCATCTGTATTATCAGAAGTTCCATTTCCACTTGTAATATCAACCCTATTCCAAGAAATTATTTTATATATAGTAAAGAACTTTGAATTTGTTGTTGAATATAGTGTGATTATTCCGTTACTTTTTTCGCTATCCATTCTATTTACTAAAAAGTTTTCTAAAATGGTAGATCTAACTAAATTTTTATCTAAATTTCTAAAAATAATTTTCGTTAATTTTCCAGGATCTTGGTCGTTAATAGACATCATTCCTGATTTGCTAGGATATGTTAAGTCAATATGTTCTATTTCAAATAAGGGTGCGCCTAGGGTTGTTGATGTTCCTGGAATTATACCTCCACCTCCGTCGGTTCCACCTCCTCCGTTTGAATCTAATTCTATTATCTGTCCAAGTAGTAGGGGTGGCATGATATACGTTTTTGCATTTGGATAAAAATCTGAAAATACTAAAGTAATTTGTGCAGATATTTCTCCACCTGAAATCATAAGCGATTGAGAATCTGTAATTTCGAATCGAATAACCCCAGGTTTATTTTCAGAAGAATCTGCAAATACAAGATTATCTGAAACCCCAGGTACCATTGGATTATTATACATTAATATTTTTTTACCAATTGCATTTAATATTCCAACCGATATGGATGTTACTACCCTTGTATTTAATTGATTTCCAATAAAATCGCGGTCGAGTGTTATTTCGTATATCTGGGATTCACCTTGTTTAAGATTAAAGGTTGAATTTATACTAGCGATTATATCTTCATTTATAACGTATGCCATTTTTAAAAAATTATTTTTATAATGTATATATTCTAAATTCCATGTTTGATTCTATTAAATATACAATATTTCATAAGCGGAAGCATACATTCATCAAACGAAGGAAGTTCTGTCTTAATCTTTACATCAAATCTAAAAAAACGGTATGAATTAGTATTCGCTTCAGAATGCGCAATGAATATTGCAATTTCTCTAATTTCATTTTTAATTTCGCAAACCTCTGTTAATTTAAATTTATTCCAATCTATTTTAAAACTAGTTGGTTCTATATACTTATAAATTTTAATAATTGGAGAATTAGGAACAATATACATGATATATCCCATTGTATTCAATGGTTTTTTATCTGGTATTTCTGTTATTTCACACTTTATTTCAATAGCCCTCCATTTATCTCTAATATATCTATATGCTTTTTCTAAAGATTCGATTGCAGTATCACAAATATCGTATATTACCTGTATTTCTTTACTGGTTTCATAATATTCGTAAGATAGTTCCATGTTATCAATATCGATTCCGCTAATTTTTCTATGTTTTAATTCTATTGAATCTTTATTATATTTTATATTGTAAAGTTTTTCAAGTTCTATCTCAACAATGCTTATCGCGGTATATAACAAGTTAGCGTCAACTAAAGAATTTATTTCCTTAATTGCAGCTAATAATTTATATTGTTTTGATTCGTAGTCAAATGGGCCAGTGGTAAGCCAATATTTATCAAATATTTCCATACAGTATTTATCAATATTTACATGGAAAATATGTACAAAGAATGAATTATATTAAGATAATCTTATAATTCTGAATCTTTTATTTTTCTTTGAATATCCTTTATTTCTTTATTCTGAGAATACGTGGTAGTAAGTCCCCATTGTAGAATAAACCAACTAGCTTCTCTTTCTGCGTTTGACTTTGACAGTTTTAAAACTTCTTGAATTCTAGAAACACAATATGTTATAAATTCATTTTCTTTTTCTAAAGTTGTGTGATATTCCATATACCATGCTGGATTTTCCTTAACATCTTCGTATTTTACCCCATGGTCCTTTAACTGATAATTAATTAATTCAATGAAAAGGTCTCTTTGTTTTTCTCTTTTTGTCATAATGAAATAAGTGTTGTAAATGTATTATTGTCATTTAATCTTACATAATCGTCGTAGGATATATCTATTAAATACGAATTTTCAAAATAAGTAGGCGCTATGGAAACTGGATATTCACCAGTTTCCATATTACCTTTGATTATTGTATTAAGATATTCTAATTCCTCAGTATGTACATAAAAATGTATTCTCATATTATGTTATTATCTTTTACTAATTATAATTTCATCGATGATTCCATATTTCAATGCCTCTTCTGCGTTTAACCACATATCTCTTGTAGCATCTTTCATAACTTGATCTGGTTTTTTACCGCAGTATTGTCCTAAAAGATTAAATAATTCTTTGTTAACCTTTTGCCATTCTGCCCAGTCAATTTCAGCGTCTTGGATATTTCCGCTGAATCCTCCCGAAGATTGGTGTAACATAGTGGTAGAGTGTCTTAGTGAACTTCTCTTGCCTTTAGTTCCAGCTCCTAATAATACAGAACCCATAGAGGCGGCCATTCCTGTGTTGACCGTACGTATATCAGATTTAATATATTCCATAACATCTACCATAGAAAGTCCAGACTTTACACTCCCCCCTCCTGAATCAATGTGCATTGTAATATCTCTAGTATCTACTGAATCTAAAAACATTAATTGTGCTTGAACAACGGTTGACATATTATCATTTACAGTTCCTGCAACCCATAATAATCTATCCATCATTAATCTTGAAAAAATATCCATTTGAGTAACCCTCAATTCTCTCTCTTCTAAAATATATGGAGTCATTGAATTTTCTAAATTCTTTTTTGCATAATGTAAATTCATTGAGCTAACACCATGGTCACTCATTGCGTATTTTTCAAATTCTTTTCCGTAATTCATTTTTATAATTGTTCTATTAGATTTTTAATTCTTGTACACATCTCATAATTCTCTTTTTCTATATAGAATTCTAAGCTTTTTAATATTGATTGTTTATACGCATTTCTAGGTAAATCCGCGGTCATCACTGTACCATCTTCGGTGATTAAATGACATAGTGTTGTTTCTTTTGATTCTCCACTTAAATTTGTTTCAATTAATTCAACAATTCTATTATGAAATTCATTAGTATTATGAATAGTACTTGCATTTTCTCCTTCTATATAAAATTCTGGAATTTTATTCATATATTTAATCATACTCTTTTTATATTAAGGTATTCTGCTAATATATTATTATAATAATCTTTATTCGCATCAATTTCAATACCTTTATTTATATTATGTATCATGTTAATACCATGATCAGTTATTAACATATTACTATTTTCAATTGTAAATAATGGTTTTTTTAATTCCATAATATATTGATCTTGATGTAACGCCTCATGCACTATTTTCTCAGCAAGTTCATAATGTCTCTCATAAAAATGAATATTATCCGCAAAATGATAATAAGTTCCTAACGTTAATTCTGGATATGTTGACTTTAACCAAAGATAAACATGTTGATGTACTACTGCAAAGAAAGGTGCGTCAAATGTAAGGCCATAAAAAATGTCATTAGATCTCATTTGCACTTTCATATCTAATTTATCTTCTCTAATAGAAAAATTAAGATACATCGTACATACGAAATCCTTATTACCTTCAAATTGATACTTAGGTTGATTTAAGAAAGCAATTGCTTGTCTTGTATTTTTATCTTTTTTAAGTGAATCCGTAACCCATTGAAGTTGTTCACCAAAAAGAAGAGAACCATAATTAGAATTAATTTCGTTTGTGTTTGGATTTGTAATACCTTTCCAAAATCCTGAAAATTGATTGATGTAATCTATATCTGTATCTTTATTCAAATACCATACCAATTCACCTGCAAAGTATTTCCAATTGAATTCTCTACTATTAAAATTTGCAATAGGTTGGGTAGGATTTACTGCGTATCCATTATACATTAATTCGGAAACTTCAAGGTCTCTGGGTTTAGAGACCTTTCCATTTACTTTAATATCCGATATTATTTTTGTGAAGACCCTTGAAAAGCTATTCATATATTATATTATTATGTTATTTTAATATTATACTATTACTTTATGGAAAGTTTCTCATCTCCTTTTTTATGCGAAATGGTATATACCTTAGAACCTTTAATAACTTGTCCCATAATAATAGAATCTGCTAATAAATCTTCAACGTAAGTTTGTACTGCTCTTTTTAATGGCCTAGCACCATATTGTGCATCATATCCTTTTTCTGCTAAGAAAATCATGGCAGTTTTTGTAAGTTTAATTGAATAGTCTTGTGATGCCATTCTTTCAATTACTTTATTAATTTCAATATCTGCAATTTGTAATACATGTTCTTGTTTTAATCCATCAAATAAAACAATATCATCTAATCTATTCAAAAATTCTGGAGCAAACTTATTTTTAAGTTCTTTTCTAATAACTGTTTCCATTTCCATCTTATGAGATGATGATGATGTAGTACTATTAAACCCGATTCCTGCCCCGAACTCTGCAACTCGCTTAGCACCAATATTTGAAGTCATAATAATAATAGTATTTGTAAAATCAATTATTCTACCGGATGTATCTGTTAATCTACCTTCATCTAATACCTGTAGTAATGTATTAAAAATATCTGGATGTGCTTTCTCAACCTCATCAAATAATACTACCGAATATGGTTTGCGACGAACTTGTTCTGTTAGTTGTCCTCCTTCTTCATATCCAACATATCCTGGAGGAGAACCTATCAGTCTACTTACATTGAATTTTTCCTGATATTCTGACATATCGATTCTAATCAATGCCTCTTCACTTCCAAAATAATATTCAGTTAAAGCTTTAACCATTTCAGTTTTACCTACCCCTGTAGGTCCAATAAACATAAATGATCCAATTGGTTTTTTAGATGAACTTACACCTGTTCTACTTCTTTTAATAACTCTACATAATCCTTCAACCGCAAGATCCTGACCGATAATCATGGATTTTAATTCCTTTTCCATTTCAACAATGATTCTATTTTCATCGTCAGTCATTCTTGTAATTGGAATTCCAGTAGTTTGTGAAATAGTTTCAGCAATATCTTCGTAAGTTACCTGTTTTTTATTATCGCGTAAAGAAGTTTCCCATTCCTTTGTTGAAGTTTGGATTTCTTCTTTTTTTGCTAATTCTAAATCTCTAAATTTACCAGCTTTCTCGTAGTCCTGTTGTTCAACTGCAATTAATTTAGATGCCTTATACTTTTCAGCTTCAATTTCAAGTTCTTTAATACTTTCTGGTATTTTAACCTCCTTTAAATGTACCTTTGCACCTGCCTCATCCATTACATCAATGGCTTTATCTGGTAATTCTCTTTGTGTAATATATCTTTCAGATAAAGTAACACATGCCTTTATTGCCTCGTCGCTATACGATACTGCATGATAATCTTCATAATTAGGTTTAATTCTATTAAGAATTTCAATAGTATCTTCAATTGAGGGTGGATCTATAAAAACTTCTTGAAATCTTCTGGTAAGTGCACCATCCTTTTCAATATTTTCTCTATACTCATCCAATGTGGTTGCGCCAATACATTGTACCTGTCCTCTTGCTAGCGCAGGTTTTAGTATATTACTAGCATCTAAAGATCCACTAACACCACCTGCACCTACAATGGTATGAATTTCGTCGATAAAGACAATAACATCTCTATTTTCTTTTAATTCATCCACTATATTTTTCATGCGTTCCTCAAATTCGCCACGGTATTTTGTACCAGCGACTATATTTGAAATATTAAGCGAAACGATTCTCTTATTAAGAAGAGTCATTGCAACTTGTTTATCAACAATTCGCTGAGCAATGGCTTCCACTAATGCAGTTTTACCAACCCCTGGATCTCCTAAAATAATAGGATTGTTTTTCTTTCTTCTTGAAAGAATTTGACATATACGATAAACTTCCTTTTCCCTACCGATGATAGGATCCAATTTACCTTCACTTGCCATTTTAGTTAAATCTTCTCCGAATTGATCGATGAAAGGTGTATTTGTTTTCTTAGACATATTTTATTATTTATAATATTTGTATTGAAAAAAATGATTTTGTTTCCTCTATATTCTATTTATTCTAATAAAAAAAGCTACCCGATTAAAGGTAGCTTGTAATAGAAAAAATTGTTGGTTCAAAACAAAATCATATGTTACTCTATATATCTTTATATTTTCATGCCTCCGACTGATCTACCGGTACATTCAGGACATAGGGATGCAGTAGTATTGTGTGCAACCTCACTCCAATTTTCACAAATTCCACCCTCAGGTGCATAATCTCCCCATTTACTTTCACCTGGTTTTGAATTTTGGCAAATCATTAGGCGTTTCTTAGTTCCGTTTGGTCTAGTTATTTCTTTTGTCTTCCACATATTAGATTATTTGTAATTTATATTAGCTTATTAGTATTTGTTTCATTTATTTCTTAGATAATTTCCAAGTTATTTCTCATAGATCTTCCATCTTTAATAGGTGTGGGAAAATTTAATTTATCAACATCAAAAAACTCATTTTTTACTATAATAATAGGGGCCCTGGCCTCAGATCCTCCGGAGGAATATCAGAACCTTAAAGGGTAATTCCCCAAAATATCAGGGGATCCTTGCAACAACACCCATACTTGTCACATCCTCATGATACTTTAAATAATTTCCCATATTTGTGTGATTGCTTACTTGTCTATATAGATCTATATGAATATCGTTTTTATTATCTGATCTATATAGTCTTATACTAATAACGAAATGTCGATTTATTTTTATTACTTATAGTTCTTACAACAACAGCCACCCCTCCGCCTCATTTGGGTAGTCACCTATTTTTAGGGTAAATTATTTTATATAGAGACCTTACATCGGGTGAGACCTCAAACCTCTCCTGTACTGTGAGACCTCAAATCTCCTGTAATCTGCCCTCTTGGTCTTCCCTCAGGCTTAAAGACTTAAGTTATATTGTCAGTACTCCCGTTTGTTTCAGAATCTGTGAAACTTTTTTATAATATTTTTCACATTTACTCTGAGGTGTGCTAGGGGTCAATATCTGTGGCAATATCTGTGTTGTTTTAGTACTTATATTTCTTATAGTTACTCCCACAGTACGTAAGTGGTCGACCATTTCCCCCGGGGTATTTTTTTCATCCAGGTACTTTGACTTTTCTAGGGGTGTGTAGGATGGAGAAACGTCTGAGGGTATGTTGACACATTCTCAAGGGATTTGATGACCTTAGAGAGACACTGAGACCTGCATGGGTTGGAGTGTAGTGAATCTCTGGACTGGGACTAATGGTAGGCTTATAGGAAGGTCGATCGCTATATAGCTAATTATTAGTAGATGAATAGAAACCTATGCATCTCTAACTCTCAACCCTAAAACTCTTAGTCAATTTGCGCTTTCTACTCATATGCCTTCATGTCTCTCTATCGAAATGAAGGTCTATACGCTTTAAGGCTAATTGATGCAATGATGACTCCATTTGCTCTACGTCCATCACCACTCGCGTCTAGGCCTATAGTGTTGGATTGGCAATATTTGGCAGTGGGTCCTTGTGGGCCTATTTGACGCTGCAGTGACCTAGGGTCCGCAGTTGTCCTGAGGGTACCCTGTAAGGCCTATAGTGTCTAGGGTCAAGTGGGTCCTATAGGACCCTTATTTGAATTTGGGTAAATTAATCTTAGGTGTAGTAAAGCCCTTAGGACTAGTAGGTGCCTTAAAGATGGCAGGAGGCGTATATAAAGGCCCTAGGGAACCCTCAGGGGTTGCTCCAGGAGTGCCTCCAGGGATGTTCCCTAGGGGATCCCCTGAGGGAGCTTTAGGGTTTATAGTACCTATACTACTTGGATCGAAAATACCTGGATTAGGTCGCGTGATCGTATTATCCTCTGGTTGAGAATTGTTTATATGGGTACCCTGTTCTTTAGGATATTCTGATGTTGTATTACTAGGAGTTGGTCTCTTATTATCTATTAGGTAATTAGACATTTGTGCATCTAGTAGTCTTTCTGCAAATCCTTTAGTTTTAGGTGATGGGATTATTTTGCCAGGATCAGTTTCTCTAGGATATACTGCGTCAGTTGGCTTTTGATATGTTAGTTCACTAGTCTTATTTGCTATTTGTGTTGTTTTGGATGGTGAGGTTGCATCGGTAGCTGTCGATTGTCTTTGACTGACATATGAACCTGCATTATCGATATTAGAAGTATCTACTGATAATGATGGGTCGCCTGGGGATGGGTTAACCCTAGTAGGAATTTGAGTTGTATCAGTCCTATCTGTAGTTTGTGTCTTAGCAGAATTTATCTTATCTGCTAATGAGAAATTTACCCCAGTATACTTCATTATTTGTCATTTGAAAGTTTATCCAATAGTTGTTGTAACCTTTGGATCTTTTTATAGTTATGCGGATCTTCGGTTTTAGTCTTTAGGATTTGTTGTTGAATCTCTTTAGATGTCTGTAGGATATTAGCTGCCATGGTTAAATGTTTTAATGTTAATTTATAATCTATATATTAGAGGTTCTCTAGGACTGCCATATTATTAATTGCATATGCTTTATCTGCCCACGTCTTAGCTCCAACAGCAGCATATTGTGATTGGTTATAAAGATTTGTATTTGAATATAACTGGTTGATAGTTCCTACTGTTAGGCTAGCCAAGATAGTCTCATCTATTATTACAACCTTATTTCCTTTCTTTGCAAATACTGTTAAGTAATAATCTCCTCCGTCTGGGCAGAATTCAATTGTTTGGATAGCACCTTTCTTATATGCAACCAATAATGATTCAGGGTATTGGATGTAATGTGCATTGTCAAAACTAAATGCGTCCGATACTGTCATGAAACCTGCTCTGCATTTTGCAATAAATCTAAATCTACCAGTTGAATAATCTTTTAAATAGTTAACTGTGTTGATACCTGTGGTGTTTACTAAATTTGTCATGTTTTTATATGTTTTAATTATAATGTAAATCTAACTATTATCCATGACCCATGAAAATATAATAGGACAAAGTTATTAACAATTTAATGTTCATATCTTATTGAAAATAATTAGGCCAATGTTTTTTTATTTCAAGTATTATAGTTATATTTGTATATGGAAAATAACAAAATGACATAACGCGTCGAAAGACAAAGAATCGGAAGATTCGACATGGGCGTCCCTATCCTTGCTAGGGGGAAGAGTAGACTCCACCATACATAAATATTTAAATATTCCCTAACCAAGGGGCATCATATAAAATTAATCAATTTCCGCGACATAATGAACCAGCCCGCCATAAAGTTATTAACAAAGGAGTGTTAACAACTTTTTTGAAAATAGTTGTAAAAAAGTTTTCACGGATCATCTATTATAGTTAGATTTACATTATAATTAAAACAAACAAATTATGAAACTTACAAAAACACAAATCGCAAAGGACTTATTCTTCAATGATAACTTAACTACATCTATTATTGCTGATAGACTTAAAGTATCTCAATCATGGGTATGCAGAGCAATTAATTCCTAATAATACTGAAACAATTTTTTAATTAATCATATAAATATAAACAAAAACAATTATGGCAACAATTCAAACATTATCAAGTCAAGTTATTGATCGTAAGAAGGTAAATACATTAGAAGCACAAAATCTTCGCAAGGTTGTACATTTCCGTGATATCAATATTATTGACGCCGAAACAATTGAATTTAATGGATCCCGTATATCTGTTACTAAATCGGCATTTAAGAATTTGCTTGGTTTATTAGGAATGTCTCAAGCATTCGCACAAAAATTTGAAACCCTATTTACTAAAGAAGCTAAATCACAATTCATTAATACAATGAAAAATGCAATGTCTTCTAATAGCGGTAAATTATCTGAAGTAACATTGGTACTTAACCCACTTACTAAGTATGTTGTTGCTATTACTAAGAAAGATCAGTTCGGTATTTCAAACGCACAATTTATGGGTGTTGCCGAAAACATTATAGACAATAACAGTATGGAAGTTTCCAATTGGTCAGTAGATCCAGGAACAGGTATTGTAACTATTAATGCATTTAACCCTAATGCAAACTTTGCAGTTCAAGGATTAAGCAACGAAGTATTCACCGGAGGTGTTACTTTTCAAAATTCACCTAAAGATGGTTTTCAAGTCCTTCCATATGTTAACCGCCAATGGTGTACTAATGGATTAACTACAGCATTCGCCCAAGAATCATATACATTAAATTCATTAGATCAGGGTTCAATGGAGAAATTCTTTGAAAACTTAAATGAATTACGTAAAAATAACTTTGCACCTCAAGGATTTGCAGAACGAGTAAGAGCAGCGCATAACACCCCTGCCTCTCTACATGAATTACAATTTGCACATAACCTCATCGCTCCATTTGCTGGAGAACGTTCAGATAACTGGTTGCCTCTAGCAGAAAACATGAATGCATTCTATAAAGCAGGGTTTGACACATTAAGTACAGACCAATTAAAACATGCAAAATCAAATACTTCTGTATGGGATGTTGTTAATGGAGTAACCCACTTCGCAACACATGCTACTGGTATTATAGATACTAATATGCAAGATTATAATGCATCAGACTTGATGGTTAAATCAGGTAACCTATTCGGTAAAAAATCATTTGACCACGAGAACACTATGCCAGATATCTTTGGTGGTAGAGAATTAGTTCGTAGTGGTTCATTATTAAACTAGGATTATAAACGGAGCATCACAATTCTAGACGCTGTAAGACTCAGGTTTTAAATCCATTTCAAACCCTCTATATGGGGGTTTTTCTATGTCTAAAATTTAACAAAGTTTTAACACTTTAAATTTTCACATATCACCCAATTTGATTAGATTTACTTATAATTAAAAAACAAAAACAATATGACACGTAGATCTTTTAAAATGGCAATAGTTGGTTTAGTAGGTTCAATAGTATTCTGTACATTAGCTTACCTATTAGTTTCAAACGTAATCTTAGCATCATGCATCGCATTAGAATATATGCTTAAAGAACCTGTAAATTCTCTTATTATCTTACTAAACGTATTTGTACTAGGTACTATGATTAATATGCTATACAATAAGTACAAGAAAAAATAACAAAGTTTTAACACTTTAAATTTTCACGTATCATCGATTATAGTTAGATTTACTTATAATTAAAAAACAAAAACACCATGCCATATATCACTAAAGAAGAAGTAGCAGCTAAAAGAAAAGCAATCAAATCTGCATTCCCTAATTATAAAATTTCAGTACGTAATATAGATCATTCAAAAATTCAAGCAACTATCCTTGCTGGTCCAATTGCCCTAACTGAAAAAGAAAATGGATACGAGAACGTTAATCATTTCTATATTAAAGATAACTACAAAGATAGACCTGAAACTGCACAAGTATTGCAAGGTATCGTAGACATCTTAAAAGAAGACCAATCTGAATTAACATACGATGGAGATTACGGTAGCATCCCAACATTCTACGTAGGTATATCAATCGGAGACTGGGATAAAGCATACCAAGTAAAATAAAAATTGTTAATAACTTTAAGCAATTAAATTTTCACATATCATCTATTATAGTTAGATTTACATTATAATTAAAACACCACATTATGAAAGTATCTTACACATTCCACAAATTAAATGACATCTTCGAATTACGAGCTATTGACCAAGATCATATCGTAGTAATCAAGGAGGATCACCCTAAATACGAATGGATCCGCGGATTAGAATCTAATAGACTTGTTAATATAAACGAGCAAGGTCACTTTAATTCTTCTAAAGATTATCATAATGCATATGGTGGAGGTATACAACCTAAACAAGTACAAGAACCTAAAGTATCTAAACCAGTTGGACCTATTACTCTAACCAAATTAGATGACCTAAATATAGATGAAAGCCTTTTTGTTCCATTAGCTACAAATACAGTGTTTGATAAATTCGTATCATCTGAAGGTGGTTTCCTACCAGGTACAAACGTCATGGCAGCAGGAGCCCCTGGTATTGGTAAAACTACAGTGCTACTTGAACTATTATCTAAGTTGCAAGCAGCTGGCAAGAAGGTCCTATTCATCTCAGCAGAAATGAATCAAATCGATATGGCTCGTTACCTAAAACGTTTTCCACACTGGGGACAATTACCAATCCTATTCCTAGGAGACTATACTGAAGAATGCCCAAAATCGGTAATCGAATCAGTAGTATCTCAAGGATGGGACGTTATCTTAACCGATTCATATACAGAAGTAAATGACACAGTGAAAGAAGCTTGCGGGATGACTCGAGGTAAAACTGAGAAATGGTTCCTAGATCTAATGGATAATCATAACAAAGCAAATAACATCCTATCTAAACATACAACATTTGTAACCATCTTACAATTATCTAAAGGTGGAGTATTTGTTGGTTCTAATAAACTAAAACATATGGCCACTGCCATGATGCATCTTGACTGGGATGGATCTGAAAATTCTGGCCGTAGATATATGGAATTCTCTAAGAATCGTGGAGGTGATGTCAATAAAAAACTATTCTTTGACCTAAATGGCGGAGTAACATTCGACGAAGCAAGATATGCAAGAGACCTATTCAACGATGATATCTTAGCGGAAGAACGTAAAGCCCTAGATAGCGAATCAAATTCGTTTGACAAATTATTTGGGTTTGACAAGGACAGTATACCAGCAGAACTTAAAACTCAAGTTGTGGAACTATAAACCGTTTTTAATTATAACCCCTCTAGGGTCATGAAGTTATGTGGTGTTTCTTCTTGACCCTATAGGTTTCTCTACTGTCTAGTGCTCCCATAATCTTTTTAAAAATAATTGCAAATAAATTTTCATGGTTCAAATATTATAGTTATATTTACATTATAATTAAAACAACAACACCATGGCACACATCGACTTATCAATTACAGAACGTTCAATTACTGCACAGGTAGAAAGCCTAATCGGTAAAATGCAAACCCTTACAGAAGAAGCACTACGCAGCACCTTCTTAGAAATCATCGAAAGCACAAATACATATGCTTCCCCTGAAACACGAACAAAATGGAAAAACAGTATATCAAGCAAAAAGGGTAAAAACCCCCTAATGTTCATGATTACGAACCTATACCTAGCCGGAGCAAACCTTTCAACTAATCCTAAATAATATACCATGCAAACTAAAACTATCCAATCTATACTAGATACCGTAGCACCAGAACTAAGAACGCAAATTGCAAAATATCTAAGACAAGATCTAGATCTAGCTCAAACCCGATTTCAAAACCTAAAAGATATTTTACGAGTTGGATTCGACTGGTCAAGTACCTCTGAGGGATTTAGTGCCTGGCATACGGTGTACCTGCAATCGTAAAAGTTATTAACAATTTCAAATTAGGGTCTGGTCGGCTTTTCTAAGAAAATCACAGAAGAGCCATGAAACCCTTGCCACCCTGCTGGACTGTGCTACAGAGCATGCTCGCGGGGTTTTTTGGCGTCCGGAGGGTAGGTGACATACAGGGGGTGGGGACCTGTGGGGTGAGATAATTGGGCGAGAGGTTTAAGTAGGGTCCTGGAACATTGACTTTGGGCCCTAACGTATCTACTTTACGGATTTACATTACCAATTAGGGACTTAGGGTACTTAGGGGCTTAGGGATCTTAAAGGCCTGTATATATCATTATCAAATCTTAAATGCTTGAACTGGTCACCTAGGGGACTCTACCCGTGTACGGGTGTAGGAGCATAGAGATCTTTAATACTTACAGGGTTAGGGTGGACATAGGAATGGATATAACTTGAATACTTGGGGATATGGAGGATCTTATACTTGTATTATCTAGTATGTTTATATCTAGCTTTGTATTTAGATGTTCTTATTGTTTATCTAGTCTTTATAGATTATTATTATTTTTATTGTATGGTGGGGGTGGGGTTTCGTCGACTCGGGACCTTGGGGGTAGCAATGATTTTGGATTCCTGTGGGGGTTAGGTTTATGCCAAGTACTTGTAATTATATCTTGTGGATTTTGGATAGGTGGAGGCATGTCAGAGGATTAGGGGGCATAGAAAAAGGGATCCTGTTGGGGATCCCTTGCTTTACTTTAAATTACTAGACCTATTTTTCTTTTGGTAAGTATATTGCACCTGTTGCAAAATCTACCACAGTTGCTGGCCAGAAAATAATTAAGTCTGCCACTAGTGGTAATACCTTTACCTTTCTTTGAGGTTCTCCTGTTTGAGGTTTGGTTCTTTGATATTCTGTGATTGGTCCATTATGGAATACAGTTGCACAACTAAGTGTTGATAGTAATAGGATTGCTAAGATTAGTTTTTTCATAATTAATTATCGTTTGGGTTTTTATCGTTACCGTCCATTGAATCATGTATTGCATTTAGATTTTCTAAAGAAATAGTTAATTGAGAAAACATCCATGATTCTAGAGATTCTCCACCATTTATACGTTCTTTAATCATATTTGCATAGTCTGCTATTCTTTCAAGTTGACCTAATGCCATTTCTTGTAATTCACCTAGAGTATCTCTACCATCTGCTTCATCTAAAGATTCTTTAATTGGAATCTCTGGCATATACTTATATTTGTTATATTGATTATTTGAAAGTTCAGTAGCTTTTATATATTTTTCTAACTGATCTACTGTATTAAAGATACGTCCACCTGTATCAATATCATAACCTTTAAAATATTGGTTATATTTGGCAGCAAGTTTACCACCATTCATTTTTTCCCACTCCTTCTTAAAAAGAATATTATCATTTCCTATGATTTCATTTGGAAATACATCCTTTGATTCATTAATGAATTCTTCGTATAATCTTACTTTTTTCATACTTATTTTAAACTTTTTTGAAAATCATCACTGGTTGGTATTAGATCTTCTTGTCCTAATGCCTTTGCGCGTTTTGCAATATGTTTTGCGGCTGCAGATTGGTCTCCTGCTCTACCATATGCTTGAATTGCATTCTTAAGATCTTCTACATTTTCGATTGGAAAGCTTCCATCTGGCAATGCAAATCCTTTACTTGCTAATTCTTTTCTTTGATCCTCTGTAAATTCTTTTTCATTTACAAATTCCTCGTATAATTTAATGTGTTTCATTATTTCTTTGTGATTTCTTTTCCAAATTGGCTTAAATTTCCATTATCATCCATTACCTGAAAGTGTTCTCTTGAACTACCTTTAGTTAATTCAATATGTAAACCAGGATTCATACCACCATCATCCTTTGGTGCCCATAATCTTGCAACGACCCAAATTCCAGATTCTGATTTTAAAGTTACTTTGTCCCATACTGAGATTCCAGTTTCTTCTGTAAATTTCTTAGTTAATTTATCTCCGATTTGAGCTTCATTAACAATAGATTCATTCCAAACTACTCCACCGCCAGCATCTTCAATATGAATTTTTGCCTTTGGAAATTGTTTACGAAATTCTTCAAATTCAGCAGGTAATATGTCTCTAACCTTTATGCTATTTTTTTGACCAACTACTTTTCCATATTCAATAGCAACCAAACTCCAAGGTCCACCATCTCCACCCTTAACACCTTTCATCATTTTACTCCAAGATGTAGTAGCTTCGTCGATATTTGATTCCAATATTACGTCATTATCAAATTTGATAGTTGGTGAAGGTGAGAATTGAGTTCCACCATCTTGTGCATCTAAACCATAAATATCCTTTAGGGTTTTAATAACTTTAGATTTATATGATTTATCTTTTAAATGAAAATAAGTAACATTATTATTAGATTGGTTTATAATACCTTTAACGTATTGCGATAATTCTTTAGCAATATATTCAGCGGCATCACCGGCAACATTTCCATTATATTTAGATTCTACTAATTTAATGTCTTTATTGTCAAACCATTTTTCAGTTTCACTGTCAAATCTAATTAAAGATTTTGAACCTTGTTTTTTAACAAGTTCTCCAGTACCATACATCGTACCATCTTTATCATATGCATGTACTAATTCTAATCCTTTAGATTCATTTATAAATTCTTCAAATAACTTTACTCTTTTCATTATATTGTTTTATGTTTATTACATTTATATATCTCTTATAAAGATATCTTGGTTTTGGTACCATCAGGTTGGCTATAAACAATATATGATGGTTTTAAGGTTCTTTCTTCAGTTCCTAATAAATCTACATATTTTTTACCCATACCATTTTTAAGGTATGCCACTGTCATATGTGGATGGTAGTTAGGATAATCAGTAGTATGTGGTAATTTTGATAAAGCAGAATTGCAATCGTGTAATCCACTTCCAGTTACATCAAATTTAAGTACATCAAATTTTTCATTTTCAAAAAGTGAAGCCTCTTTAATAGTACATTCACCAAATTCAAATCCATCTACTATTTTTTTAATAGTGTTAAGAGCCACATCAGCATGTAATCCATATAATAATGTGCAATGCGGTTCAGTTTCTAGTCCAAATGTAGAATCTTTAGGATCCACAAATACATCATCTTTCTCTATTTTAACGTGAATATCTTCCATTTCTGGAAATTCAAAGTATATCATTGCACATCCGTAATCATATGCTGCTTTCTTTTCATTTACTGATTCATTCATAAATTCTTCGAATAGTTTAATTTTTTTCATTATACTATTTTTTTTAAATCATTATTTGCAGCATCAATATTTTTAGATTCCTTTTTAAACATATTAACAAATTTACTGGAAATATCCTTTAACGTTGATATAATCTTTTGAAAAATATTCGCTTCATTCATTTGGTCAATCGTGTATGAATTTGCAACACTTCCTACCTTTTCGGTTGCAACTAACGCTTCCTTTAATATTTTTTGAGTAGCTCCATTTACTTTAGATAGCGCTAATTCAAACGCATCTTTATATGATGCAGTAGTTCTTTCATATCCAAATCTTGAAACCTTTACAACATACTTTTCAGTAACCCCTAACTTATCACCAGTTTCTTTCATTCCATCGATTATTGGTTGAATATTTGTATCAAACTTTTTAAACTGCGCCTGTTTTTGTTTTAACTCAGATTGTAGTTGTAAGATTTGCATCTGCAATTCATAAAATTCAGATATAGTTTCTGTTATTTCGGTATCTTCTATATTAATTTCATTAACAAATTCTTCATTGATTCTAAAGACAATGATATCTTTACTTGAGTTGCCTTTTTCATATTTAATAGCATCAGTATATATTTTTTCAAGTTCTTTTACTATTGTACTATGATTTTCAGATTTTTTATCAAGGTAAATAACAATAGACGGTCCATCTTTAGTGTCTTTGATTGCAGCACTTCCAAAGTTAACTCTAGAGTTAATATCATCTATTATTTCTTCAGGATCTGTGTTATTTCTTCCTTTAATTTCATTAATAAATTCTTCGAATAATTTAATTTTTTTCATCGTTTTTCGTGTTTAGATATATTTCTATTATTTGGCTATGTGTAATATAGATTTGTAAGTGCTTGGGTGTTAACACATGGCCAAGTTTAATACTCTCCACTATTTCTTTTATAAAATAATGAGGAACAAATCCAGTATCAATATATACATTCCATTCTTCTTGACTCATATGATTACATATAATTTATATTTATATATCAATTATATGTTTGGTAGCTATACTTTTTTCAAGAAATCTTAAACTTGATATACTCACAGCATGTGGCACAAAGTCACATGTTATATTAATTTGATTTTCTCTATATACAATATATGTTATTCCTTCCACTATTTTATTTACAGCATATTGCATATCAGCGTACAGTTCATCTGGATTTCTTGCATACTTTAGTCTGCGCAGTTCGGTTAAAATATAAATAAATGTATTATCAGTGCTTGATCTTTGTATTGTTAATGACTCATTTAAAATATCTTTTAAATGAATGGGATCAATGCTTAATTCAATTGGAACTTGATTAGGTCCTCTAAGAATTACATTTGTAAATCCTATTATTTCAGTATTAATAGAATTTATGTTTTGATAGAATTTTTTAAAGTTTTTAATATCTGTTGTATTAAATTCACCAGAAAGTATCATACCTTGTCTTTCTAAAATAATATCTACCAAATTACATATATCATCATCGAAATAATCTTTAAAATTAAACTTAGGCGATGTTGAATATCCTGTTAATTTATCTAATCTTCTAATAGTATCTACAATCTCTCTCCAAAATTCAAAATTAGAAACCTTCGATTTCACACCAGTCAATATTGATGAATTTTTTTGATTTGACCAATCTTTTACCTCATATTTTTTATCTTCAATTAAAACATCAAATGATTCGGTACCTCCTTGTATGCTTGAATTTTTTATTAGCCATGCAATTATTACTTCTCCCTTTCCTGATCCTCTAACCTGCATGTCAAACATTCTACCCCATACATTATTTCTGTCAGCATAATACTCTTTTGTTAATTGATGAGGACCTTCTAACGAATATAGAGCATCTGCTAATATATCAGATTCATCCTCTGACAGACTTTCAAAATATTTAAGTAACATTGCTGCTAATTGTCCATTTGGAAATTGTGTAATAAATCTTTGATAATCTTCCAATTTTCCTTTATCTACCAATCTTTGTAATAAATACATGTTATTATGCAAAGTTCCAGGTATAGTAGCCTCTTCAACTAATGTTAAAATAGCATTCGTTTTTTTCGTTTTTCGCATACTTTATTTTGTAGCTAAATGCGTTTTGATAGGTATTTCCAATGCGATACCCAACTCATTAATTAATTTTATGTTATTTAAATCATCATCAAAAAACGTGATGTCAGTATATCCTACGTCAATAAACCATTGCATTGCCTGCTTCTTACGTTCTTGTATGTTTCCAGTAAGTCCATGTAGGGGGTCATTCACAGCCCATATTAGTTCCATATCAATATGAAATCCAAGATGATATTTGAACCATTCATAAATCATATTTCTATCATCTCTAGCCGTAATAATTCCAATTGCAATACCTTTTTTATAATTTTCTTTAAGAATATCGAAATATTTATAGATTAATTTGCCAGCTTTCATGATTTCTATACATCGAAATTGGTCAAAATTAATACAATGATCGATACCTCTTTCATACTCATTGAATTCTTCAGGTGTCAACGTAAATGATTCTTTAGTTTTAGAATCAGTAACTACTATCTTCGCATGCGTTATCACAAGAGTGTCGTCAATGTCGAAGATTAAAATCTTATCAGTTGTATATTTTTTCATTGCCATATATTAATTATACGTATATTGCAATTATTGTTTCAATACTGAATTTATTAAAAATTTTTATAATTTAATGGTCCTTGCTTTTTATATTTATCCAATGCCTTTTTAAACATTAGTTTTTTTCTGCGTTCCATTAATTTTAGTTTTATAAATGTAATTAATTTTCTAATCATTTTTTTGTTATATATGTATTATTGATAACTAAACTATCCATTTCGCAATCTAAAAATCTATCAATTGCCTGTGCAGGGGTCATCGTTATCGTTTGATCTTTAAAGTTAAATGAAGTATTTAAACAAATAGGATATCCAGATAATTCTCCAAGTTTTTTTAATAATCTATAATATTTATCATTCTGTTTTTGTGTTACTGTTTGAACTCTAGCAGTTCCATCTACATGTGTTATTGCTGGCATTTTATTATCCTTTACATGTACTATTTGATTCATATATGGAACAGGTTCAGGTATATTAAAAAAATTATTAGCTTCTTCTTCAATGCAACTTGGCGCAAAAGGTCTAAATCCTTCTCTTTTCTTAATAACGGTATTCAGTCTATCTTTAGTGTGTTCTCCCAATGGAGAAGCTAAAATTGACCTATTTCCAAGTGCTCTTGCTCCAAATTCCATAGCACCTTGAAACCACCCAATTACATCACCTTTATGTATATCATTGGCAACTTGTTCTATAATTTCATCTTCTTTCATGTGTTTCCATGTGATATAATTAGATTTCTTTATTAAATCTTCACTTAAATCATAATCTTTATAGTTAGGTCCTATATATGGAGAAACTTCAATCATTTCTTTATTAATTGATAGACATGCTCCAATTGCAGAACCAGAATCAGATGGAGCAAATGGAATCCACACATTCTTAAAATATTCATAAGCGATTGTATTTGCAATACCATTATATGCGCATCCACCACCTAGACAGATTTGTGTTACTCCATATTTTTTATGCATGGTAGAAATAATATGTCTAAATACATTTTCATATACCATTTGAATGGCATATGCCAAATCCATATATTCTGTAGAAATTACTGTATCCTTTGTCCTTGGTGATAACTGTAAATATTCACAAAGAGAGTCATTAAACATGATTTTGTCAGAATATTCCCATGTAAAGTATTTTTGATTTATCTCAAATGAACCATCATTGTTAAGAGTAATAAGTTCCATTATTTTATTATAATATGGATTGTTACTCTTGTTTCCATATCCTGCCAATCCCATTACTTTATATTCTCCTTCATTAGGCGCAAATCCTAAGAATGCAGTAAATGTAGAATATAACATTCCAATTGAATTGGGAAATGTAGTCTCAATTACTTTATTAATAATTTTACCATTTTCTGCAAGGTAAACTGCGCTCGTATCCCACTCTCCAACACCATCTATTGTAACAATAATGGTTTTACCTTTTTTAAATGGTGATGTATAATATGAAAAAGCAGCATGCGAAAGATGATGAGAAACATACGTAACTTTACCATCATACTGTAAATATTTAATTAAAATAGCATGGATATCTCCTTCGATTTTATGTCTCTTTATGAATTTAATCCTATTCCAGAAGTTTTTAATAGGATATTTTTTAAAAATAGATAAAATTCTATCCCTTTTAAGATCAGGATTTTCATACCAGCATATTTCATTGATGTCATGTGTATTACATTCAAACTCACTTAGTAACCAATTTATTGAATTGATTGGAAAATTCATATCGTGTTTTATTCCTGTAAACTTTTCTTCCTCAATAGCGCCTAACACCTTGCCATCTTTAATTAAACAAGCCGCTGAATCATGATAGAATGCTGAAATTCCTAACTGTATCATAGTTTATATAATTCTTTAAGTTGATTATAATACTGTTCTGCAATTTGTCTATTTCCTTCTAGGCACGCATGGTCATCATTAATCTCACCATTTGTAATATTTTTTATTTGAACTTTATTAGCTGCAATGAATTGATATATTCCGCAATGTTGAATATTTTTATTGTCATTTAAATAAAGTCTATTACCTTTTACTATATTATCATTTTGAAAGCTTTCATCATAAAAATGTTCTCCAAATATTTTAAAATTAATACCATGGTATTTCAATTTGCATAGAAAGTCAAAGAATTGTGATTGTAAATTCTCAATTAAAAGCATTGGTGAACAATATCGATCTAGAAATTTTTCAACTTGTATCTCTCCACTACCTATTTTATCATTTAATTTTTTTGAATTTCTCCAAGAAATTCCATTATGTAAAGATACACAGAAATTATCCTTTCTAACTCCATAATCCCAATTACATACAACATATCTTTCTACTTCATTATCCCATAACTCAATTCGTCCATATCCAGAATTTTCTAATAAAAATAAAGTATCTTTAACTTTATTCTCATTTTTCATAATCCATTCATTTGTAGTTCTAATCAAATATTCAATACCAGTACCAGGTAGTGCCAAATTATAAATTTTAATTTCTGATTTGATTAATTTCTTTAAAAAGGCAGGCCAAGAACATTCTTCCTGTGTACTTGGAATGTTATTTTCATACTTATTTAATATTTTAATAGTATCTGTACCTTCGGCATAACCACCCCCGTGAGTGAATGATGTGCCTACTGTGACTATATATTTAATACTATCTAATGTCATTTTTTATTTTATTTTAAATTAAAAACTGATATAACACCAATTTTTACATTCAGTTCCTTCATCATCTTTAAACGTTTTCCAACTAACTGATTTAATATCAATATCTTTGGAAATATTACACATATATTTTCTAGATTCATATCTTATTGAACGATCTGCGCTAAAGTATATGTCATGAGATGTATGCCCACTCATTGGAGATTTATCAGCAAATACACTCAGTGTGTCTGAATTAAATAGATCCTGGTGTATTGTGTTTTTAAATGATTCCATTAAATCGTCGGATACGAATTTAGTGAAATTTCCTACAGTTTGTGCGATTAATGTAAAATATGTTGCAAATATATTACAATTTGCAGTTTCTAAATTTACATCCGCTGCAAATCGTATAGGCGTATTATTATTTAGTAATTTTTGAGCTCCTTTTCTATTTATTTGGTATGCATGTCCTGCCCAATCTGGACTATATTTCTTATATTCAACTAAAATATTACTTCCAGGTACATGTCCATAATTTGGAATATTATCACCTACTAATCCCCATACAAAAATATCCCAATCAATTTTTTCTAATTCATTTTTTATATTTTTATGTAAATTATTTAATAAAAATTTATATCCAATTGGTGTAATAGTCGCATCATCTTCTAAAATTAAACAAGTATCGTATCCATCATCTAAAAATCGTTGATATGCAATCTTATGTGAATGCGCGCATGCTATAATATTTTTGGTTAATAAACCATTAGGATCTATAAATGTATCGGATACTATTCCGCTGCCAATTAATTCAGTAATCGGCCGAAGTTCAGCGCCATTAACTGCATCGATAAATTCATAATTATTCCAACCAATTCCATTTAATTCATTTGTAATATGGTTTCTTCTTTCTACATTATTACTTAAATTAATAATATATATTTTATCAAATATTTGCATTTTTTTTAAAATTTTGGAATTCCTCCGATTTGTTTTGCTCTACTTCTCCATCTCTCAAAAATTATATTTCGATGTGTATTTTCTAATTCTTGTAAATCCAAATACTTATTAATTATTTTAATAAATGGCTTACGACGTTTCTTTGCCTCTAATCTTAATCCCTGTAAATTCGCGTCAATTTCCTTCGGTAACAAATAATAATTCCATGTTGGTAATAATTTAGTTTTAATTAATTCTCGCTGTAGGCTATCGTCATCACCTGGTTTACCATTTTTATAGTTTGGAATAACTCCATCCTCCTGCGTGATATGTTCAATTTCATGTCTAATTACATCACATAAATAAAAATATATTTCGCTCCAATATTTTGGTAATAATTCTTCATTTACTGCAAAATCTATTATAACGAATGGCGTTTGAGATAGTCCATCATCATCAAAATCTCTGCCATCTGCTCCAGTAGAATCAAGTACTTCAAATCCTATTGTTTTATCACATATTATGGATAAACTGGCATGCACATCAAATTCAAGATCTTTTCTATTTATGTTTAAAAGTGCGAAAGATACTTTTTTAGATTTTTCACTTATCCATTTATTAAGTATTTCACTTGCGATTTTAGATGTTAATCCATCATATTTACTTCTTCCCATATTCTTTAAAATCTTTTTTGATTTTATTTAATAATTCAACAGCATGTGGATTAATTACCCTATCTCCAACGATAGGATGTAGCATATATAAATTTGGATTCTCTTCTATATATGTATTTATAATGTCATCTAACTCTAATGAGTAATAGTATGGAATTCCTAAAGAAACATCCAAAGTTTCTATTTTGTTTGCCTTTATCCAACTGTTCCATACTGTTTCATCACATAATTGCCCTATCTCTGTATGCATCATGGCGTAACTATGATATTTTGGATCCTTAAACATGTGATTATCATATATAAATACTCCACTCATCTTCCATTTATCATGCAACATCCAATCTTTATAATCTTCAATAGACATTCCACTTCCTTCTATTATTAATTTTATATAATTATCATCTGATATATTAGGACATAATGTTCTTTTTCTATCATGCAATACTTTACTTGCAGGTGTTGGATCCATTCCTAGTAATAGAATTGTATTTGTATTTTCTATAATATACTTCTTAATATTTTTATAGAATGGATATTTTTTAGAGATTGGAGACCAAAAAAACATATCGGCATCGATAAATGATACAATTTCATAGTCCTGTAAGATAGGTTGACATGGTATCATATATTTAATAGCGTTTATAGAATCTACTTCAATGATATTATCAGGTCCTAATATATTTCTAAATAACCATTTAGTATATACATATCGTCCTGGATCTGTAAATATAAAAATATCTGCCATTTCCTCAACATCAGTGTACATGATTTGACTTATTATTGAATGGTATAAGTACGGTATATACCCCTCAGTACCCCATATCTGATAAACACATGCAATTTTATGATTCTTATCAAGTTTGATATTATTTCCTTCACCAAAATCAGGCCAATCATTATAACCTATCTGATTAGATACCCAAAATTTAGGATTGTTTTCAATAGTCATTTCATTTTCCATACATATTATACTATATTTTCACCAAATGTTTCCTAACCAAATTGCATAAAAAAGGCCCCTATATAGGAGCCTTTAAAATAAAAATTATAAGTTTTTATAAATTATCTATTCTTTTGTTTAATGCATCTATTTGAATTTGCTGTGCTTTAATACCTTCGATTAGTAATGCCACTATTTTTTCGTATTGAACTGCTTTATATCCAGTACGTCTAGTTGCAACGATATCAGGTAGAATCGCTTCAATTTCTTGTGCAATTACTCCAATATCTGCGCCGACATGTCCATGTATATCTGGCATATCAATCCAATTAAAGTTATAACCTCCAATTTGCATTATTTTTTCTAATGGATTATCAATATTAACAATATCTGTTTTTAATCGTCTATCGGAAGAATAATACGCGGTGATATCTCCAGTCGCTCTAATATCTCCTGTTAATCCAGACGCAGGCGTTCCTACTCCTAATGAATATGTTAGAGTTAAGTTATCTAATGGAATTCCTGCCCCTTGAGTACCCTGTACTCCGGTTGGACCTTGCCGTCCCTGTGCTCCAGTAAATCCTTGGAAACCTCTATCTCCTTGGAATCCAGTTAAACCAGTTGGACCTTGCGACCCCTGTGCTCCCGTTGGACCAGTAGGACCTTGTCGTCCTTGTGGTCCAGTTGCTCCAATAACACCTTGGAATCCAGTAAGTCCTTGGAAACCTCTATCTCCTTGGAATCCAGTTGGACCAATTGGACCTTGTGAACCCTGTGCTCCCGTTGGACCAATTGGACCCTGTGAACCTTGTGCTCCAGTTGGACCAATTGGACCTTGCGACCCTTGTGCTCCAGTTAGACCTTGTGCTCCAGTTGGACCAGTTGGACCTTGCGACCCTTGTGCTCCAGTTGGACCAGTTGGACCTTGTTGTCCTTGTGGTCCGGTTGGACCTTGTGCTCCTGTAATACCCTGATTACCTTTATTACCCATTACTGAAAATGTCCAACTAGCCGCGCCGCCTGTATTTGAAAATTCAACTGCATTTATGGTAAGTGTTGTTCCAACATACGCTGTAATATCACCAATCAAATAAGATGAACCTGAAATAGCTTTAACTGTTGTTCCTATTATAAATGCATTTGTTCCAGCTGCTTGATTTACTGTAAATACTTTAGAACCAGAACTGCCAGTTCCAACTGAAGTAGTACTAGTTAATCCATAATATCCAATACCTTGAAATCCAATTGGACCTTGTGCTCCAGTTGGACCTTGTCTTCCTTGCGCTCCGTCTAATCCTTGGAATCCAGTTGGACCTTGCGCTCCAATATTACCTTGGAATCCAGTTGGACCTTGTGCTCCAATATTACCTTGGAATCCAGTTGGACCTTGTGCTCCAATATTACCCTGGAATCCAGTTGGACCTTGCGCTCCAATATTACCTTGGAAACCTCTGTCACCTTGATCTCCTTTAATTCCTTGGAATCCAGTTGGACCTTGCGCTCCAATATTACCTTGAAATCCAGTTGGACCTTGCGCTCCAATTGGACCTTGTCTTCCCTGTGCTCCAACATTACCTTGGAATCCAGTTAGACCCTGTGCTCCAATATCACCTTGAAATCCAGTTGGACCTTGTGGTCCAACTAATCCTTGATCTCCTTTAGTTCCTTGGAATCCAATAAAACCTTGGAAACCTCTATCTCCTTGAAATCCCTGTGCTCCAACTAAACCTTGGTCTCCTTTAATACCTTGATCTCCTTTAGTTCCTTGGAATCCAGTTGAACCTTGTGCTCCAACTAAACCTTGAAAACCTCTGTCACCTTGATCTCCTTTAGTTCCTTGGAATCCAGTTAAACCTTGCGCTCCAACTAAACCTTGGAAACCTCTTTCGCCTTGATCTCCTTTAGTTCCTTGGAATCCAGTTGAACCCTGTGCTCCGATTGAACCTTGTGCCCCAACTAAACCTTGGAAACCTCTTTCGCCCTGTGCTCCGATTGATCCTTGATTTCCTTGAAAACCAATAGGTCCTTGATTTCCTGTAAAACCTTGATCTCCTGTAAAACCTTGATCTCCTGTAGTTCCTTGGAATCCAGTAAGACCCTGAAATCCTATATCACCTTGATCTCCTTTAAACCCCTGATCTCCAGTAAGACCCTGATCTCCAGTAGGGCCATTAAACCCTTGATCACCTATAGCACCCTGATGTCCAGTATTACCATTTAAAATAAAACTTAATTTAACTAAGTCTCCATTAACAAATTGATTAGGATATATGCGAGCTGTTTGTGAAATTAGATTAACTTGAAACCATTTACTAGGTGATGTATTTGTTGATACACTAGTAATATTATATAATAAGTATTTTGTTATATCATTAGACTTTGTAATTTTAAACTGTGCCTTATTAACTGCACCTACATTTCCAATTGCGTTTAATATGGATGATATATCAACACCATTTGCTGATATCGAATGGAAGGCTCCTGCGTCTGAAAAGGTATCTGGCTCGCCATTTACTGCAATTTTATTAAGTCCAGGATATGTACTAGCATTATTTGCATCACTCCAAATATATTCATATGATAATTCTAATGCCGCAGTTCCAGTATTACCCTGAAATCCTTGATCTCCTTGAAATCCTTGATCTCCTTTAAGACCTTGATTTCCTTGGAATCCTTGGTTTCCTGTAAATCCTTGATCTCCTTGAAATCCTTGATCTCCTGTAAATCCTTTATCTCCTTGGAATCCTTGGTCTCCTTTAAGGCCTTGATCTCCTTGGAATCCTTGGTCTCCTTTAAGACCTTGTGCTCCTGTAAATCCTTGGTCTCCTTTGAGACCTTGATCTCCTTTGAGACCTTGATCTCCTTGAAATCCTTGATCTCCTTTAAGACCCTGTGCTCCTGTAAATCCTTGATCTCCTTTAAGACCCTGTGCTCCAACTGAACCTTGATCTCCTTTAAGACCTTGTGCTCCAACTAAACCTTGAAATCCTTGAAATCCTTGAAATCCTCGATCTCCCTGGAATCCTTGTGCTCCAACTAAACCTTGATCTCCCTTTGCCCCTTGATTACCTTGGAATCCCTGATCTCCTTTAGGACCTTGATTACCTTGGAATCCTTGATCTCCTTTAAAACCCTGATCTCCTTTAAGACCTTGGAATCCTTGATCTCCTTTAAGACCTTGATCTCCTTTAAGACCTTGATCTCCTTTAAGACCTTGAAATCCTTGAAATCCTTGATCTCCTTTAAAACCCTGGTCTCCTTTAAAACCCTGGTCTCCTTTAAGACCCTGATTACCTTGGAATCCTTGATCTCCTTTAGGACCTTGAAATCCTTGATTTCCTTGAAATCCTTGGTCTCCTTTAGGACCTTGAAATCCTTGGTCTCCTTTAAGACCTTGATATCCTTGAGGACCTTGAGGACCTGTAGGACCTTCAGTTGCTCCTAATGTTGAAATTATATATGAATAATCAGTAATACCCTCTGTGTAAAATTTAATTGTCCTAGATTGATTATCATCGTTAATTGCGTATAATTGAACTAATACCCTATCAGTTGGATCTACGTATTTTGATGGTATAAATATATCTTGATAAACGTCAACTGGTATTAAAGGACTAGTGTCCCATCCTATTAAATTTGGTGTTGATGTTCCCCATACTGCAATAGGAGTTCCACTCGCATTCGTCTGTGTTATTTTTACATATACTTGTATTAAATGTGATTCATCCGCCTTTGTAAAGTGCATCTTAAATTGTTGTATTCCGGATGGAACTACAGCAACTCCTAATCCGGCGGGTGTAATAAATTGTGTTAATAATACATCAGACTGTAATGCAGTTAATGTTGCAGTAACAACCTGTTGTGATCCAATGGTTGGAATTGGAGAGATTTCATTAAGATCGTTTGCGCCACCTCCATTATTAACTATAATAACGGATTCGTTCATATAAAATGTTTGTCCATTTACAGAACCACTCTGACCTTGAAACCCTTGGTCACCCATATCTCCTTGAAAACCTTGGTCTCCTTGGAATCCTCTACTACCTTGACTACCGGTATTACCTTGATATCCTTGGAATCCGATATCTCCTTTAAATCCTTGGTCTCCTTTAAATCCTTGGTCTCCTTTAAATCCCTGGTCTCCTTTGGCTCCTTGATCTCCTTGAAAACCTTGGTCTCCCTTAAGACCTTGATCTCCTTTAAGACCTTGGAATCCTTGGTCTCCTTTAAATCCTTGGTCTCCTTTGGCTCCTTGATCTCCATTAGCTCCTTGATCTCCCTTGGCTCCTTGATCTCCTTGAAAACCTTGGTCTCCCTTGGCTCCTTGATTACCTTGGAATCCTTGGTCTCCCTTGGCTCCTTGATTACCTTGGAATCCTTGGAATCCTTGATCTCCCTTGGCTCCTTGATTACCTTGGAATCCTTGGTCTCCCTTGGCCCCTTGATCTCCTTTAAAACCTTGATTACCTTGGAATCCTTGGTCCCCTTTAGAACCTTGAATACCTTGGAATCCTTGGTCTCCTTTGGCTCCTTGGTCTCCTTTAAAGCCTTGATCTCCTTTAAGACCTTGGTCTCCTTTAAGACCCTGATTACCTTGGAATCCTTGATCTCCTTTAAGACCTTGGTCTCCTTTAAAACCTTGGTCTCCTTTAAAACCTTGGTCTCCTTTAAGACCCTGATTACCTTGAAAACCTTGATCTCCTTTGGCTCCTTGATTACCTTGAAAACCCTGATTACCCTGGAATCCTTGGTCTCCTCTTGCACCTTGGTCTCCTCTAAATCCTTGATCTCCTTTAAGACCCTGATTACCTTGAAATCCTAAGTCTCCTTGATCTCCTTGAAATCCTTGAAACCCTCTAACTCCCTGAAACCCCTGAAATCCGCTAGCTCCTTGAAATCCTTGTTCTCCTTGAAATCCCTGTGCTCCAACGGCTCCTAGTGAACCTTGAGCTCCTTGGAATCCTTGGTCTCCTTTGGCTCCTTGAAACCCTCTGTCTCCTTGAAACCCTCTAGCTCCCTGAAACCCCTGAAATCCTCTATCTCCTTGAAATCCTTGAGGTCCTTCATCGGTTCCAATCTTATCAGTAGGGATCCATACTCTATCTCCAACCGGAGCTCCAGCTGATATTAGGGCAGTATCTGTAATTTTAACAATATATAGTTTTAATACCTTTTCAGTATCATCATCTATATTTATGCTACCATCACCATTCGTACCCATCACTCTAAAGCCTTGAATAACTTGACCAATTAGGTCTAAGTTATAATCCATCTCCGGATGATATAATGCTCTACCAAGATCTCCTGGATAAAGCGGATTATATTCTCCATAAGGGCCTCTCATTTCTGAGTCTTGTAAATTGTCTTGTGCCATTATATTTGTTTATATTTATTGTATAGTGTTTCCAATTCTAAAATTGCCTCAGGATAATGTATTTCAATATATCCGCAATCGATGTAGTCTAATTGATTTAAAATATATTCATTTATTTTAATTCCTACAAATGCATGTGTAACTTCGGCAATGTCTGGTAAATATCCATCATTTAATCCTATTAAAGATATTTGATTAATATTTGTACTACTTGTTGTGAAGTTATTTATATTATAGTACACCTTGTTTTTATCAGTTCCATTTTTAATTATGGAAAAAGATTGAATTTGATATAAATATGTTACTTGGCAATCAATATCTTGGAATGCAACTAACGGTGCATATCGATCAACGAACGATATTAATGTTTCCATATTATCAAATTTCATAGTTTTTGTAAATGGATTTACTTGATCCCTATACGTAAAAAGTATATCAATAACCTCTCCCTCATTTTGTTGAAATTGATTAAGATATTTTAGTGCAATATTTAAGGATATTCTGTCTACTATCATGGTTATCCTATATATTTACTTATGAAAAATGTTACAATAGCACCACTTGCTGTTAAAAGAGCAATAAGTACCTTAGCGACTGTGTTTTTCCATCGTACTAGTGACTTATGTTCTTCTATAAATTTATCTCTTTCAGATATCCATGCTTCTTGAGTTTCTCTAAATTCAGTATTCTTTTTATTTTCAACAATAACACCATCAAATGGACTTAAAAGTTGTTTTTTCAACTCTCTAATCTCATTTTTCATTTCATTTTGGTTATCAACCAACTTTTCTAATGTGTTTTCAATTTGAATATAATTTGGATCCTCTATTCTTCGTTTGAATGATGAAAATAAATCATATAGTTCAAGAATCATCTCTTGAGGGCTTCTGTCCTGGTTCATATATAACAATGGGTCTTTTTAGTCTAGAATATATATCTAGCTAAAAAGACCCATTAAATAGGAAGTCCCTAAGGATGTATGTATTATTTAGAATTTAATCTATATTAGATTATACTTCTTTTTTTTCATCAATACCAGAACCGATAGTCGCGGTTCCATAATGTGCAATCCATTCTTCTCTTGTCATATTTGCCATCTGTGCTTGCATGCCTAGAAAATCGTAATCATGATAAACAATTTCAGTTTCATTAATGAATTCTTCAAATAATTGTATATATTTCATATCTTTATTTATTAATTTTTAGGCCAAATCATAATTGTTCCTGGATCATTCCATTCGAACCACCAACCTGTTTTTTCAACTGCTGTTCTAAGTTGTTTTAGTACACCATTCGTATATTTTGCTGAACGATTGTAATAATCAAACATTCTATTACCGCTTAATTCTTCTTCGTTATCGGCTGCAATCCAAATTCCTTCAGTTTGACCATTGAATTCTTCAGAAGTTCTAACAGTTTTGATTTTGTATTTAGTTTCTAACAAATCCATTAATTCTTCTCTCGTAGAATCTTTAGCTTCATTTACCAATGATTCCTTTACTAATTTAGGATATCTGTTAATAAGTTCTTGCATTTCATCAAGGTCAAGAGTAGCAAATCCAAATTCACCATATCTTTTTTTAGCTAATTTATCAGCCTCTTTTAAATCAATGATTTTGGCCATGTCATCTTCAGTTAATGCGTCTATTACCCATTCGCCAAACATAACCTTTGATTTTTTACAAAGATTTTCCCAAGTAGAACTTTCATTTAAAAATTCTTCAAATAATTTTACTTTTTTCATTATGCTTTTAAATATATTTCTTCAAAGTGTAATAAATCTAATTTATTATTCATATCTATTAATTCTAATCCACTTAATATATTAGAATAAATTGCAAGTGCTTCAACTTGTCTTAATCTAAATTGTTGTAAAAAATCAAATGTTGATAGGTCAATTGCAAAAATAGACTGAGAATTATCAACATAGTTATCGAAAATTGCAAGCATTAATTGATATGATTTTTCTACAGTATCGGGTAGGCTATCAAATTTATATACTGTTTCTACAGCGGGGATCGCTGGTTCAACATTCCATCCTAGTAAAAATTCTTGTAAAGTTTTTACATGTTTTAATTCAGAATAGGATTCATTTGCATAATATGCAGCAGCTGTATTATATCCTTTACTTGCACACCAATTAGATGCAGCATTCCAAAATAGATGTGACGTATATTCAAATGCAATACTTTTATTTATTACACTAACAACCTCTTGATTTAATGTCTTCGGTTTTATCATTTTATATTAAAATTTATTTATATTAATTATATATCTAATTAAATAATTGTTTTAATTTATAACGCTCCACTGCATTCTTTACCTTTAGGATATACTTAGGATCTTCTGCATAACTCGCAGATAAGTATTGATAATATTCTCCTTCGGTTTTAATTGTATTTAAGTATCTGTTTTGATAGAATGCGTAATCATACACACTTTCTCTCCATGTTGTGTATTCTGCATGATTTTTGTTTGTACCAATAGCGGTGGTAATTCTTGCTCTGGCCTCTTTCATTCCAAATAGGTTGTGATTTTCAAAGAAAATATCACTTTTCCAATGTCCAGTTTCTAACATTGATTGTGCCATTGGAATCCATGGAAATTTAACATTTAAACCTCCTAACATTTCAGCCATTTTTTCTTTACTGAATGGGTCATTTTCTTTTACAAGTGTTATTCTTTCCTCAACTGACATTTCACTAACAGAATTCTTTATTCCATATTTGTACATGAAATATCCAGTAACTCCAATCATAACCACAGTTGCCAATACTGTTTTTAAATAAACAACTGGACTTACTCTTTTAAATATTAACGAATCTTTACAATAAGTATAAATCATAGTATATGTTTTAATTATAGTGTAAATATAACTATAATATTTGATCCGTGAAAACTTTTTTACACTTATTTTTTTGTTCTATATGCGTATAATGGACCTTTGTTAACAGAAGTATTAAGTTCTGGCTTTTCTTCTACTTTAACTTCTTTCTTTTTGAAAAAAGATGTTACTTTATTAATTATGTTTTTCATAAATTTATTTGTTTATTGTATTTATTTAAATAAAAAAAGTGTACCAAATAGATACACTTTTAATTCTTTTAACCTGGACCGCCAACACCAAACTGGACCAATCGATAAGCAAATGATTCATCATCTTCAAAAAACAACTCAATAGCAAATTCATCTTGCAATTCGTTAAAAATTTCAGCAGATACTTCTTTTCTTGGTTCATCTAGCGAAGCAGAGGTTACTTCGTTGATGAAATCCATAATAAATAATTTTTGATTTTATAGTGTTATACTATGATTTATATATCACTAAAAATGAATAAGTTTCATCTTTAGTAACTATTTCTTGTATTTTCCTTTGGAAGTTCCTTTTCTAAATTTAATGTCCAAATTCTATCGTTAGGTACTACGAATTTTCTATCATGTTCATATAAATAAAATGTTGTTTTGAATATTCCTTGTCGAACTATTCTAGCTTTTTTATTTCCATTAATATAAACTATGTCATCTACATTAAAATCATTACCCCATAAAAACTGAATACCTAACCAAAATTTACTTAAAGCATCTTTCATTGCTATAGTTAATAGAGCAACGGCAATTGCCCATCCCCATTCGCTAATTAATTGTTGAACTATTGCCTTTATTGATTCTATCATACCAGTAATTTTTGTAGTCTTCGACGTTTCCTTTGAATTGTCTTATTTTTATTAATCTTGCATCCTCGCCATCTCCTTTGCGTACTGGATTATCAATATCATTAGGTTCAACATTTTGCTGACCTATTGTTTTAGATTCTATTAACTCTTTAAATGTTTTAAATTTCATTTATTATATATCATGTATTTTTCGTAACAATAGCATTACAAGATCCACATGTTTTATATTTTCCATTTTGATCAGTTCCAGCTTCCTTTAATATTTCACCGCATTTTTGGCAAATAATCTGTCTATCTTCCATATATTGTATCTGCTATTAATTTTTTATATTTAGTTGTTGACCAATCATGGTCTCTATTTATATAATGAATTGGAATATTAAGAGTATCTCCTGTAAATGGTTTTCCAATATAATCATATCCTAAAAATCTAATATCGAAATCACCATTCTTTAATAAATCTAACAATTGAATCTCATACGTATACATCAATACATCACATATCGATTTAAGTTCCAATAACATTTCCTTTCTTTCTTCTACCGAAAGAATAGGTTTTAATTTATCAGGTCTTTCGATTGAAGGATCCCTATGTAATAAAACAATAAGGCAATCACAATGTGCAGCTGCCTCTTTAAACATTTTAATATATCCAGGATGTAGTACATCAAAGTTTCCTGCAATAACTCCCTTTATCATAATTTAGTTTCTTAAATAATCATCTTCTAATCTAACAATATCATCTTCGCCAAAATACGTTCCAGTTTGAACTTCTATAAATGTAACTGGTTGATTTGTTTTATTCCATGCCCTGTGGTGTGCTCCTAATGGTATTTCAATAGAATCACCAGGTAATCTTAAATGATCGTACTCGTTTAAGATAATTGTTAATTCTCCTTCTACCACTGTCCAATATTCCTGTCGTTTATGATGGTACTGATACGATAATCTTTGATTTGGATTAACTATAATTCTCTTAACCTTTACATTTTCTGCATCCAAGAGAACCTCGTAAGTTCCCCATGGTCTAGTTTCTATCATTTGTTAAATTCTTTTTATATTCTTCCTTTAGAAGTTTAGCAAAATGTATACCAAAAATACCAACATTAGTAATTACGACTGGCATACTATCTACCATTAAACCATATGTAATCCATACTAAACATCCAATTGCATTTATTAATCTTAGCATTTTAAGATTTTCCATCATTAGAGATATTCCAGTAATTGCTGTTGCAATATATCCTATTGTTTCTATCATGTCTTAATTACTTAATGGTGCTTTAATTTCTGGATGTGATTGGTAATTCTCTATTTTAAAATCAGTAGGTAGCCAATATTCAGGACAAAATTCTCCTTCAAACATATCGTAGTCTGGAAGTTTTATTGTTGGTAATGCAAAAGGTTCTCTTGTCTGTTTTGGAATGTTATATCTAATATAGTCCTCATCATTAATTGCTCTCATTTTGCTCATTTGCTGGGTTACTAATTCATACCTCTCATCTTCTGTAAGCTCTCTCCCAATCTGTTCTTTAGCAGCATCAATATGATTGGAATATAGATGAACATCACCTAAGTTACCAACCAATTGGTCAGGAACCATATTAACTTCTTTTGCAATTATTTCTAATAACAATCCATAAGAAGCAATATTGAATGGTAAACCTAAGAAGGTATCAACGGATCTTTGATTCCACATTAAAGAGATTGCTCTGGTTGGGATGTTTTCTTCGTTAAACCATTCTAACTTTTGTTTGGTATCGGTGGTACCTTTTAAACCTCCTTTTTCATTGAGTAATTTAAAATTGAATACTTTATCTCTTTCTTCCCAACTCAACTCTCTTGTATAAACTTGAAATCCATAATGACAAGGTGGAAGTACCATTTGGTCTAATTCTCCAACGTTCCAAGCATTAACCATTAATCGTCTACTGTCTGGGTTTGTTTTAAGTTCGTTGATTAGGTTTTGGATTTGGTCTATTTCAACTGGCTGTAGAGTAGTCTCAAAATCATTGTTCATTACATACTCAGGTTTGAACCAACCTCTCCACTGTGCTCCATAAATTGGACCTAACTCACCCCATTTGTTAGCAAACTCATCATCTGTTTTAATCTTCTCTACAAATTCTTTCTGTGTTAATGATTCTACTTGACCAGTCATCCCCATTGTAATTGAATACCTCTTATAAGCATCTCCATTCCAAATGTTACATCCGTTATCAACCAAATACTTAATATTTGTATCTCCTCGTAAGAACCAAAGAAGTTCTGTTACGATTGTTTTGAATGGCATTTTCTTAGTTGTTAATAAGGGAAATCCTTCCGACATTTTATGTCTGATTTGACGTCCAAATACTGAAATTGTACCAGTTCCCGTTCTATCTTCTTTCTTTACTCCATTATCTAAAATGTCCTGAAGTAAATATTGGTATTGCTTGTCTAATTTATTTATAAATCCCATATACTTTTTCTTTTGCGTTTAAATCTCTGTAATAATACCTCTATCACAAGTGCTATCACCTGTATCATCTTCTTCATCCTCAAATTCTTTTTTGTATTGATACCATGCTGGACTAGGAAGTCCACTGTAGTGGTCCCATAGGTCTTCTTCAATTAAATTTATTTCGCTCATACATTAAGACATTAGGTCGGGTTCATTGTCCCAGTTAGTATCGATGCTTGGTTTTGATTCAATTTGTAAATCCTCAACCCATATAAAAATATCTATTTCTAATGGATTTGATTTACCTGTGATATATTCCGGATTTGCTACCGTTCTCCATTTCATGCCACATCGATTACATTTACATTTCGTTGGAGCCCATCCAAAATTATAAGAGTAACTATGACCACTAATCCAACATATAATTCTTTTTATTTTGTCTATCATCTATTTCTTTTATCTTTCCTACAACTTCTGCTAATTTTATGCTAAGAAGTTCTGCTTTTTTTCTGTACTCTTCACGAATCCATTCCTCTTTACCATTTTCTAATAAAGCTTTATTTACAATTTTATCAATCCTTTGATAAATTTCATTTGTAAGTTGTTCTGGACTTTTATGAGTTGGCATATAGAAAATATGCTTTGATGTTAAACCATCAAACGTTAAAAACAATTCAGCAGATCGAGTATAAATTGCATAAACTTCTACTTGGACATCTATTTTAACAAATGGTCCAATTTTATTAGTAAACTGTGGCTTACTACCATCTAGATTTTTAGGTTGGTTTAGTGTAACTTTATAAGTATCGTTTAAGTATTCTTCTATTATAAATTCTACGTATTTCATAATTATTCTTGATTAAGATCTTCAATATTTTTAAGTTGCTGTTCTAATTCACTAACATGCCACTCGTAATCAAATAATTCCTCAATAGATAGTTTTCCTGCCTTATGTGATTTGTATGCCTTAGATAGTTCTCTACGTGCATTCTGTAGCATTTTAGATAGATATGAAACGGATTCATGTACTGACTCAATCTTTTGTACATCATATTCCTTCTTTTTATTTGTAAGTATATTAAACTCGATACTTTCAAAACAATTTAAGAAACCCTTAAATGTTATTTTTGTAGAATCCATTCCAATTTATGTTAAGTTTTATATGATTTATATATTGGTTTCAATATATGTTTCACCTGTAATTTATCTGTCTGCTAATCTTTCAAATACTGCTTTAATTTCAGGCTCTTCTAATTTCTTTTTTAAAGATTGCCATTTTTCTTCTAAGAATTGATTGTACTCTTTTTCAGTTTTAAATCCCATCTTTTTCCAATCCATTTTCATAATATTGTTTGTTTAATTATAGTGTAAATATAGACAAAAAACCTGACATGTGAAAATCTTTAAGCAATTATTTTAAAAGTTAATATCGATTTATCTTCTCAAATTGTCATATGCAATGTGTGCATCTTGTTTATTTAAATAAACATGGGTTGTTTCCATTAAATTACCTTCCAATACAAAATTAACTGCATTTTCTCTAATGTTGGTTTTACCCTTTTGCATGAAACAGATAGGGTCATATTCGCCATATTTCATTTTAGAGTATTGTTTTTTAACTTCATCTATTTTTTCATCGGAATGTTTTGCTTCATATCCTCTGGACAGCGCAAAATCCAAGATCATTTGTAAGTTCTTAGACTCGTCAATAAATTGAGGGTCAACTTTATCTCCTTTATCTTTATCAGATGCTAAATAATTTTCTTTGACTATTTTGTTTTGAATAGGATATGATTTAATATTGTATGTTCCATCAGGGTCTTCGTATGCAAAGAAGGCTCTTTCAGGAGTTTCATTAACGTAATAGACTATTACACCATTACTTCTGTAATTATATGAATAGCTTCTAGAATATGCATAAGTTGCAATATTGAATGTACCTAAGTATACCATCACATTTCCATGTTTACATATTGCACTGATTACCCTATCACCGGGTGTCAATTCCCTAACACCATGTAATGTAGCATCTTCTTTGTCTTTTTTGTCAATTATCATCTCCATATAATCTAGAGTATCTGCTCTAACCAGTACCATCGAACCGCCTACCATTACCTGCTCTACAAACGTGATTGGATTCTTAATAACTCCATATTCTAACTGGATAGTGTCTAATGGTAATTGATGGAAATCAACCCAAATATCTTTTGGTAAATCAGGGTGACTTAGTTGAAAACCTAATTGGTTCCAATTCATGATTTTTACGTCCGTCATCGGGTCATTTTTAAAAGGAACTGTAGTTTTGTCCTTTGTTTTACGAACTCTTTGTCCGATATGTACGTCCTTTAATATTCTATAATTACAATTCATATTTTTAGTTTAATTCGTTTTCAATTATGTCAAATGTTTTTCCAGAGCAGTGGTTTGTAGCATAGAAGTAGGCAGCATCAAACGTGGAGAAGCTTTTAACATCGTTCGCAAAGATTTCGATACCATCAGAAAAGAATGGGATAACAGTGTAAATTGTCATAATATTGTTTGTTTAATTATAATGTAAATATAACTATAAACTTTGAACCATGAAAATCTTTAAGCAATTATTTTCAAAAAGTTGTTAACAATTTGTAGTCAGGACAGGAATCGAACCTGCAACGCGAAACTTAATTCGTCTTAGCCTACTTTCACCTGACTTCCGTTCTAATGAAGGCATCTCACCTCAAAGACTGTTCATAAACTAGTTTAATTAGCGTGGTCAAGGCAGGACTCGAACTTGCGACGATATAACCTTTTTTACAGGATGACATAACCAACTTTGCCATTACATATTACTTGACTCCTTTCGTTAATGTTAAAAACTAATCCAATCCTCCTAAAAAAACACTAACTTCCTACTTACCTATATGGGCTCGGCCATCCCGTTTCTATATAGTTTTTACCTGAAACTTCGGTGAGTTGTTGATTGACCACTCCCACCTACTCAAGTAGTTTTTAGTGGAGAGCGAGGATTCGAACCTCGTGCTTGTACTGTACAGAGCTAACCAAACCTCTCCTAGCTCTGCAGAGCCGTGTCAATAATTGTGTTCAATCTAATTATTTGAAATCGGTAAGGGATTCGAACCCTTATCATAGCAGCGCCAGGCCGCCCATGTTACCATCGTCTAGAACTCCAGATCTTACACCAACCGATTAAAATTTACCAACCTTGGTCTTTCTTATTAACTAACAGGATTTCTCACATTAGAAGAACAAGAGCAGGGTTACTGATTGAGTGCAATGAGTGGCGTCTTCCTACTATTAACCCTTGTTCGGAAATTAATACCCTCTACCTCTCAATTAACAGCGAGCATTGGTAAATCTAAAGAACCTGACCTGACCTTCCAGATAGTACATGTCACAATTAATTTGGCGCCGTGTTATGTAGCAGGTTCTTCTTTTATTATCTACCTTCATATTGCCATAAAACTGCATTACAGTAAGCGTGTATTGCGCCTTCAGTCATATTTGTTTTATGGCAATGTTGGAGATGAATAGGATTTTGTAAAAACCCAATTGGAAATAATCTCCAATTTATTGATTTATTTAATATGTTTAAAGGTGGTTGTTTATCTAACTCTTCATCACAATGCATACATTTATTATTTTGATCCTTTATGTATTGTTCTCTAACCTCTCTTCTCTGTTTAGGTTTTAGCTTTGTATAATCTGTTGGTAATTCCATATATATTATATCATTACATCTTCATATTGTTTCTTCCAATCCATCCACAATTCTTTTGTGACCTTTAAGTGTGTTAAATATTTCCAATGCATAAACAATTTAGATTCGTTTAAACGCTTATATCTATCAATCAAAGTGTCCTGTTTATCCATCTCTTCCTTGTACTGATCTGCCTTTTCTGAAAGTTTAGTAAAACTATTGTCAAGTTTGGCAAGTCTTTTTACAGCCTTTTCAGTTGGCAATCCCTGTACTGATAATGAAACTATTAATTCTTTAAGATTAACTATTTTACTAATCATAGAATTTAGAGTTGGAACTATTGTGTTATATGATGTCTTTGCAGATTCTCTGTGCTTCTTAAAACATTCATAGTTTCCTTGTAATTCTCTGTCCTCTAAATCCTCTTTAAATAAAGATTCTGGATCTATTCCATAGTACTTATCGAAATCATCACCACCCGGAAGGGGTGCATTAGATGCTAAACTTGCAATTTCTTCATCTTTAGTTATAATTTTAACTGCAACATAACAATTACCTCTCTGTGTTTCTAAAAGTTCTTTAACCTGTTTTTGTGTGTATAGTTTCATATTAAAAATTTTTATAAGTAAATAATATAGATGTGTTCATATCGGTTGATTCCACTTTAGGATTTATATAATGTGAAAATGTTGAAGTATTCACGTTAAGATAACATGTAAGTGATAACTTTTTTGATATAGGAAACTCTATTGAATTTATGCTTCGTAATTGTATATTATCTAAAAAATCTAATTCTTGATCTGACCATATCGCAGGTTGAAAAAATGTAACTAATTGAATTTTTATAGGTCCGGTCCATACTATTTTAAATCGTGTACTACTTCGAACACTAAAAAGATCTTTTACCAAAGGAATCTCAGATTGATAAATTTCAGGCATAATTACATTGGATAATGCAATCGTTGTTTGCTTTTTTCGTAATATATCATACTCGACACCAATACCTGAAGATCCTCTGATAAGAATCTTTTTCAATGCTGAATTTTCAGCTTCGACAATTCCAATTAATTTCCAACGGCCAAATTTCTGAGTATATGATCCACTGATATAAGATTCTCTTTGTCTTTCTTCCCAGTCATTATTATTATTTTTAATTAGCGTGTAAACAAAACTAGGGTGAATAGACCAAACTCTAGTAGAGTCTTCTCTACTTAAAGAAAATTGCGAAGATAATCCTATTATATTTGCGTTTCCGGATGATGTATTTGCACCAATACCAATCTTTATTTTAGTTTGAGAATATGCTGATGATGTATAACAAAGAAACATGCATATTAGTATCTTTCTCATGCTATAATTTTACTTCAAAACGATCTCTCATTTTAGTTAACGTATCATCTGGAACATTGTGTATATTTATTCCACCATGCCTATTTTCTACAATAATAGAAAATACCATATATCCATGTTCCTTTGCCATATCTAAATACTCTTGCATTTCCCATTCCTGTGTGAAGGTATTTGAAACCACTATTTTATTATAAAAAGAACCAAATCCAGTATATGACATCATGTTTTTGACTTGATTTTGACACCAAGAATGTGCTGCTTTTATATTTTCCGGTTTCCAATTATATTTACCATTTTCATCTATATGGTACTTATCTGCTTCACATACTAATTTAGCGTCGTCAACCAAACTATGTGCCAATGTGGATTTTCCACTTCCTGGAAGTCCTCTTATGATATATAAAACTTTATTCATAATATTGTTGTTTTTGTGATTCATAATATTCCTCTTCTGTAATAGGTCTTTTATCATATATTGCCTGAGCAACTATAAAACCAAGACAAAATCCTGATAATAATATTATGAAGATAATCAAATTTGTATCGTTATTATTTTTGTAGTTTGCCATCGCAGAATAATATAGATTCATCTTCATTAAAACCTTTAACTTCAATGTTGCAATATTCATTGTTATAATCTAATAGGTCACAATCTAAAATGCAATATTCGATATTTGCTAAATCCAAGAATCTTACGAATTCTTCTGCATTTAGTGTTTCGGCTTTTTCTAAAATTGATTTTGTCGTCATAATGTATTTGTTTTAATTATAATGTAAATATAACTATAATATTTGAAACATGAAACATTTATTTCAAAAAGTTATTAACAATCTTCTAAGCTATTTGGATAATATAAAAGTGTTGGATTTTTACGTTGAATGTCTATCTCAGGAAATTTTTCACTAAAAGTTTTAACATCAAATCTTTCTGTGATTAAATGATTTCCATTTTTAGTTCTGATGTTAGCAATAATTTTCGCGCCAAAGGGTCTACATTTAGTATTAATAAATAATTGAACTTCTCTATCAAATTGTTCATCTTTAGTATCAATATCTACAATCCATCTTTTTTCATGGGTTTTGATTTGTCCAACCACAGAATCAAATAAACCTTTTTGATTTGCGTTACCATCCTGAATTCTTTGTGCCAGCGTAACCATCATATTAAGTGACACGTCCTGATGATTTTGTTTTTGAACATGAATATATGCTCTAGCCTTAAACATCTCGCACAGGTCCTGTACTTCACTCCACCTACGTTCTAGGTGTTCAATACTCTCAATACAATAAGTCTTAATAGTTCTTACTGATTGGTGATTATCACGTTCCTCTGGAGGTTGATCTTTTTTGCGTTTAAATACATAAAGCATATAAAAGTCTCCTTTGTTTTCAAAGTTTAGGAGAGGTTTGATTATTTCTAGGTTGTTTATCATCTTATTAAAATAAGTCTTTTATTAATTCAAATATTGTTGGTTTATTTTTGACGCAACTAATTGGAGCATATTTATGTAAAAATGATCGCTTCTTAACATCAGATAATGAATCAAAATCCATCCAATTTGAAATCATATTAGCCATTTCACAAATACCAACATTCTTTGCAGCATCTACTAGTTTATTGTAAACCTCTTCATTGGTTAATGTTGTATATTCTTCTAACGATGCGACGTTAGGTTGTTTTGGAGTTCTTTGAGTATCTTTGTTTAAAAGATTTGCCGCGATAATTGCACCGTATGGAAACATAATTTGTTTGTTTTAATTATAATGTAAATATAACTATTATATTTGACAAAAAAAAATCCTAGCTAAAAGGTTATTAACAATTTTATAAATTATTTCACTTCACCTATTTTAGTTATCGCAATTACAATTTTCTGGAATCATATCTAATCCATCCATAATATCAACGATCTTCTCATAAGCTTCGTTCATAGCCTTTGTTCTCCTAGCGTAATTTTGAAAAACTGAATGTTTACCTTCTTCAAATGCATAGTGCATCATTACATTTAAATATCTTTCAGTAAAACCAAAGGTATCTTTAGCGTCCCTAATTGTGTGTAGTTCACTAGCGTCCTCTTCGTTAATTTTACCTGATTTAATGTCAGCTTCAACTTTCTCCATCACTGCCATTTTCAAGGTATTAAACCTTGAAAAGTACTTTAAGTCTTTAGGCACTGCCGTTAACATCTGTGCCTTCGATTTGTAGGCTGCTTTTCTTTCTTCCCAATTCATATCTTTATAGTTTATAAAATGATAATAGGTCCTTTGATTTCTTGATTTGTTGTCTAAGTTCTTCCATCTTCAAGTGTGACAACTCAGACATTTCATACAATGCTTGCATCGTCACAATTTGATTCTCTAACATTAACATTTCTATTCTGTTCATGGTTTGTTTGTTTTAATTATAATGTAAATATAACTATAATATTTGACATAAAAAATTCCCGGCTAAAAAAGTTACGAACAATTTTCACCAGGATTAATATCAATTTTATAGGTAAGATGTAGAAAGACTTCTTAGATGTTTTAATAAAGAAAGATCTTCAATTTTATGAATCACTTTCATACCATCCTGTTGCCTCTTAAGACCTATTATTGTTTTTCCAGAATTAAACGTAATCGTATGTAACTTAGCAACTTTAGGATCCATCTCAAATATACATCCTGCAAATTGATCTTCTTGTGTCTGTAATGGTACTGAAACCCAATAAACTCGATGTGAATTTATAATCTTATTGTACTGGCTTTTTGGGAATGAGAATGAATCGTAATAAATTAGGGGTGCATTTGTCTTTACTTCTATATTATTTCCATCAACTATCATATCCTTGTCTGAATCAAAGATATTTAGGGACTCTTCAACAGTATAACCATTATCTCTGAAATGTTTTGCAACTATCTTTTCGCCTAACATTCCTAATAAGATTTTTTTATAATCTATTTCCATATCTCGCCCTATGCTTGTTCTTTATAGACATTAATTAATTCACTAATTCTATTTTGAATTGCTCTTTGTGCATTATGTTCTTTTGCTTTAACATCCAATCCATAAACTGAATTTTGTAAGATTTTCAATTCAGTCAAAAGATGTCCAACTGTAGATTTATCTACAATCTTTTGAGATTGTTTTGCAAAATGAAAGCTAATCAAATCAGTTAATGTTGCTTTGATCCTTTCCATTCTTTCAATACAAGCGGCATAGTTATTAATGATTGAAACACTTGAAGTTCTTTCAAAGTCTTCCATACCTCCAACAAATTTATCATCGATTTTAGCAAATCTTAATCCTGAATGTGTAGGAATATCGATTCTACTTCTATCAATTCCATAACCTTTACAAATTTCAAAGAATAGACCAATATTATCTGGAGTAAATTTACAGTTTGTTTCAAAAACATTCTTAGCATCCATTGAATGCAATGGTATGATGTCTTTATATGCACTTACAGGATATTCAATAATTTCAATTTCTAAGTCATGAACTTCTTCAATAGATTCATGAATTGCTTTATAACTTCTAAAGAATCTTAGTGAAAATACCTCGTCTTCTAATGTTTTATATGTAAATTCATCATCCTCATCGGCATCTTCATCAAGGTACAATCTTGAATCAATAACCTTTTGCTTAAGTCTATCGTATTCACTCACGCCAATTGTAGTCATTTCTTCAAGATTATCGTATCCGATCAACCTTCTTGCAGTTGTTTTATAAGTAATAGATTCTGGTTTTTCAGAAAGAGTAATCAATTCTCCACTTCTAATACCTCTTAATGCATCTACTGCAGGTTTTCCATTTACTTCAATTGTTGAGGCATAATTAACGGTTGGTTTAAAAGTATAAAGACCTGTTTTAGAATCGTAACCTACTTTGATTGAATTTTCCATTTTTATATTTGTTTAATTATAGTGTAAATATAACTATTAACCTTGACCTGTGAAACTTATCTGCAAAAAGTTATTAACAATTTAATATGTTATTTTATCCTTTGGAACTTCAATTCCATTTAGTGCATTTAATAAAACTTGCACACCATCTTCTGGATTTGGTCTCATGGTTCCAGCACATTTCATTGAGAATTGCTCATCACTAATATCAGTGCGTCCTGTTGAAGTAGCAGACACGGATTTCATAAACCATGGATTTCTGCTAGGTCTCATTGTTAGAATGGCATACCATTTATTATTACTACATTGCACAAGGGTACCTTCAACACTCGTGGTTGATTTTAAAGGTTTACTTTTAATTACTGTAATCTCTACTTTTTCAGTTGACATATATTATTTGTTTTAATTATAATGTAAATATAACTATTATATTTGACATGTACTCATTTATTTAATAAAGTTATTAACAATTTCATCAAATATGTTTGATTGCTTAATACCTTCATTACTTCTTGGTGTTAAGACAAAATGTGCAAGTCCATGTCCACCATTTGACTGAGGACTCATATTTAGGTCATCAACTGCAACCCATTGTGTAATTTCAGGATGTAGTTCAAGATACTTATTAATTTCAAGGATTCTTTTGCGTTCTAACCATCGCTTCCACATAAAAAGATCATTTGTTTCAGGATCAAAATCTTCAAGATTTGGCGTAATTGCAATAGGTCTTTTTATGATACCTTGCTCAATGTAATAATCTCCAAGTTCCTCTAAGGTTGCATGCAATTTCCAATCAGAACTTACAACGATTTCAGCACCCGTAACTTCAAGTACTTTATTTAGTATATTAATTGCCTTTTTATCAAAATTATCAAAACGTACTTCTACAGGTGCATCCTTTAGGTTTGGACTTGATTCTGGATTGGCAGATCTATACTTTGGCCATTTCTTGACTCTACTACCCCAATTACTAAGGAGACAAATCACGCCATCATTATCTAGGAATATTACTTTCATGCTGTTTAATGTTTTTATTCATACTAAAATAGATATATGTAAATATTGTTCCTCCGACTGGAATAATAGTCCAAGACATATCAGGGCTATTGGTTGGTATGAAAATAAAGGCTAATGTAGCAGCCCAACACATAATAGAACACCATTTCATTTGCATTCTAAAGTTTTTTGCCTCTTTGATAAATTCTTCTGATAACATAGTTAATTGTTTAAGGTTAATATAAGTCTTCTGAAAAGAGCATTTCTCTTAATTTTTCAGTTTGTCCGGCTGCAAATGCGATTTCACCACCTTCTTTTCGGTCTACAAATCTATTTTTACTGGTTAAGAATCCTTGTTCATTTTCACCAATACCATCTTCGGCAATTGCAACAGCTCTTAATCCTGTCAAACAACCAATAGTCCAAATACATTGGCCATGTCGATGCCCAGTTACAACAATACCTCTATCGCAATTAATTGGTAGAACTTGAGGTATGTCTTTCTTTAATGGAATTTCCTTGCACCAAATAGCAGCACAAAGGATATATTCTTTACTATTGTATTTCATCTTATTTCTTTTTAAAGTAAAACACTTTCAACAATTTCATATCTTCGCCCATCAATTTCGCGATTTGCATATCTGTGTGCATCTTTCCAATTGGTAAAACTTTTTACATCATTTAAGAAAACTTCAACCCCATCTAGGAAATATGGAATCACGGTAAAAATTACAGTAGGTGTCATGGATATATCATTTAATATTATAATGTAAATATAACTAAAGTTTTTTACGCGTGAAAACTTTCCAATAGAACCCTTTCAACACCTTTACGATATTTACAACCAATAAATGTTGATGTAAAATATTCCATACCTTGCGGAATTTCATGTGCTATTTCTAAAATTGCTCCAGTACTATCAGATGCACGGTTTTCAGAATTTGTAGCCAAGATGCATACATCTCTCTCATAAATAAATGCCCACCATTCATTTGCACAACTCCATTCCATTTCAAACATTTCAGATAACCATGCATTTCTTTGGTGTACGTGGGCTCTCTCTACTGTAACTGCATCTTTTCTATTTGGAATTCTCGCAAAATCTACGGATGCAAATGAATCTAATGCTGCCTGTGTAATACCTATAACCCTCCAACTATCTGCGTAAAATGCACCTTGTGATTGTGAAAATCCTCTAATCAAATAGGTTCTATTTACACCAGATGTATTATATGCCGACTGTGTTGCTTTAAAAATGTTAAAGTAGAGTTCAATATGTTCCTGTATCATCATGTTGTTTTAATTATAATGTAAATATAACTAAAGTTTTTTACGCGTGAAAACTTTTTGCAATTTATTTTTAAAAAGAGTCAAAAAAGTACCTATCCACTGGATAAATATCTAAAAAATAACACATATCATGGCTAAAAACTCTACCTCAGTCCTAACTAAAGAAAAACCTAAAAAAGTAAGAAAAGGTGTACACTCTAAAACCAAATCATCTAAAAACAAGGGTTCTCAAAATTACAAAAAAGCGTACAAGGGTCAGGGGAATTAATTTCCGCTGGGTGGCTGTTGTTGTAGGCATTTATACATATATAATATACGTTAAGTACTATGCACGATATGATATTTCCTCACTAGGCTGCCTCATCACATCATCGGGTATGTGATACTTAAATAGTCGGTTGGGTATTACTCAAAATGTTGGAGGGTTACGGATACTATATGGGGTTCTGTGGCCCTCTGACCAATTCTGGGGATTTGCCCGTGCATGGGGGCTAGGGGTTAGGGGTGATATAGCACCCCTAAAAATAAATTTTCCAAAAATTCCCTGAGAACTCTGAAAATAAAAAAGACCCTAATTTCTTAGAGTCTTTGATTAAATAACAGTAGTTAGATTCTTAAATCGTACCCGGTTGTAATAGATTAATTGCTTGAGCAACCATCACAGAATCTCTAACTGAAAGAGCTCCTGACGCTTGTGCCTGACCCGCTGCTTGAATTAATACATTAACTGCTCCCGTTTGGTCCATTCCTTGGATCTCTTCGAAAATTGGTTGAAAATCTGGGTTTGATTCCTGATTTTGTTCAATTACCTGTTCAATTACCTGTTCGTTAACTTGTGACATAATTTAAAATTTTAGTTATTGATTATTATATAAATTTATTTAGATTTGTTTCCTTTTGGTTTAATAATTATAAATGAGGATGTCCATTCATTTGTAAGTTCATATTTTAGTTTATGTTCATTTACAAATTCATCAACAGCTGGATTAACTCCAAATACTCCTGCATATCCATCTTCTACGTTACCTGGATAATCTCTGAGAGACCACTGGTATCCATCTGCCCATACATGTATATCTTTGCCATTATCCATTTTAGGTGCGGTTGGCCAATCTACTAATAAATAATCATGGCCGGCAAGTAAACCTCCTTCTTTTAATTTTGGCCACCATAATTCAAGGTCTTGTTTCACATGGTCATAATCATGATTGCCATCAATATAAATATAGTCTAGTGAATTATCTTGAAACAGATGAACCATTTCCTCTCCTAATCCTCTTAGCATAAATGCCCTGTTTTCAAATCCTTTAATAGATTCCATTGTTTGTGCAAAAGCATCTTGATGGTTCTTGTGATTTGATGAGTCTAGGTATTCTTCATCTGATAATTCTCTCCATGGATCTACAAGGTATAAGGTTCCATTCCATCTTTCTAAAATGTTTCTTGAGAATTCTCCTTTAAAAACTCCTATTTCAACCCCTGTCTTTGCAGCCGAGTTATTTAAGATATTTGATATGGTTTCAATTCTACCGGTATCTACAGTTGGTTTCATTATAAAGATTTTAACATTGTGATTAAATTAGGTTGTGGAGACATATCGGATTTATCTTTTCTAGTTGATGTGTGACTTAACATACCTTTAACTTTACCTGCCCATGCATCTTTATTAAAATCAAATGCTTCGGCTGGCGTTTTAGTATTTAACCATTCGACTAATCCTTTTTTAATATTGATTCCATTTCGTTCTTTAATAAACAAGATTAGTTCTCTGAGTGCCTCTATTTGCGCATCTGAATATTTATGATAATATCTACTTCCTCGAAATATGAATCCTAAATCGCATACCTGATCCTTGTGGACAATTGCACCTGTGTATGTTTTAAATACTTCACCTACTTTAGTTAATGGACCAAAATTACAAACTTCAATTCCTACTGAATTAACATGCATTGATCGAGAACCATTATCTCCAAGATGATTTGCATATGCACCATCTGGCATACATTTAACAATTATACCATCATATTTGGTTTCTTTACCATTTATCGATGGTCCTCCAATTACAAACTCTGTTGCAATTTTACCCCTAATATCATCGTTCCATTGCTTTACTGTGCTAACTGGATTTGGTCCGCCTGCTGTATGATGCAAAAATAAATACTCCGGTTTATTTGGTCCAGAATAATATTCATCATTATCCATATATAATAATTCAAAGGAATGGACTGTTAATTGTGTATCTATGTGGTTTTCAAGGTCTTGTTTAAATATTAAACGCTGAGTGGTTGGTCCTACTAATCCATCGATTACAAGGCCATGACTTCCTTGAAAGTTTTTAACAGCATCTTCTGTTTTTGGACCAAAGTTTCCATCTCCCTTTAATCCTAAGGCCTTTTGAAGTAATTTAACATCTTCTCCATTATCTCCTCTTTTTAATAAGCTTCTCATATTATTTCTTTTAAATTATCAATGCATTCTTGTATTTGGTTGTATATAACAGTTTGCTGTTTATGTTCTAGAACACATTTATAAATAACCTTATTTGTTTTAAGATGTATAAGTTCACATCTTAAAATATATTTTGGTGTTTTTCTTAGTAATGGTTGTAGATGTGTAATTGCCCAAATCTGATCCTTTGCTTCTCCGGCAAATCCACATTCAGTTTTAATATATGATGTTAATAAATATTCTTCACTATTAATATTTGCAAAATCCTGTAGTTCTTTAATTCCATTTGTAATTAAATAAAGTCTATATGCAGTGTGATATGTTGAATTAAGGACCTGTTTAAGGGTCCCTGCTTCAATTTTTTTACTTATGTATTGGTTTTTTAATCTAACCTTTCCAATTATTAATTCACTCATATTTCTATGTTAAAGTTAATCTTGACTAATACTTCTATTCTTATCGTCATCAGGTGAGACTCTTGTTCTAAAATTGTATAAAGGTCCTTTAGTTCCTCCTACTGCTGAAGAACTTAAAGTATTAATAGTATTTAAAATACCTTTTTCAACTGGAACTTCTCTGATAACCTCTTTGATAACTTCTACTGGAACTTCTCTGATAACCTCAATCGGTTTTTCGATAATTATTGTTTTAATTTCTGGTTCCTTTTCATCCGTCGAAATGATGTCATATTCAATTGGATCCTCTTCTTCTAAGCCATCCATTAAAGTTGCATTCCAATCTGTAATTTCTTCATCTAGAGTATCATATGAATCAACTACATCTCGCATTGATTCAATTTGTTCTTCTACGCTAATTACTTTTTTTTTGGATGGTTAATCTCCTCTGCAATTACATCAAGGTCATTTATATTAATATCATCCGCCTCAGTCTCTGGTTTAATATAATCTACTAGAGATTTAATAAATCCTAATGCAACCAATGGTAAAATAGCGCCTGAAACTGCTGCTAATAATCTTTTTTGTGCAAGAGGTTCCCATTCAATAAGATTAAATAACTCTACCCATCCGTTATATTCCTTTAGGTTGATAAACGCGTAATACATATTTCCTTGCATTTGCATTAATGTAATTGTAATAAATAATGCCCATACCAATGTTTTGTTCATTTTATCTAAGGTTATCAATGCGGCTAACGATGCCGCAGCTCCAACCTCAAACCCAATTGCTAATGAAATAGCCAACCATTCTGGGTTTGACAATTTAAAAAAGTCAATTACGTGGATAGTTGAGATAACACTCACAAGCAAATAAAGTGACACAAATGTTCCAATTATAAACGTATTAACTAATTTACTCTTTGATGTTTTCATCTTCTTCTTTATTTTTATAAAATACTTTATTGATTAAAAGGTCTGGATCATTTAGAGATTCTTGTCTTTCTCCACAACCGCATCCGCTATAACCAAGTTTCTTTGCTATTTCGTCTGCAACCTTATCTGCTTTAATTAATTTAGCAAACTTAGCAACATCATCACCAAATCCTTGGGATCTTTTTTCAATAGCCATTATTTGGATTCTAATTCTTTTATTTCTTTTTCAATTTGAGTTTGTCTTTGCACATCTAACATTTTTCTGTCAGTTGCCTGAATCATTCTTTTTTCAACCTTTAATCCTTCGATTTTAATCTCAGTAGCAGATGGCAATGAATCGATTACGATTTTTTCAATACGAGCCTCTTTTTTAAGAGTTGAAACTTCTGAATCGATTGAACATGTTTTTAACCAAGTTAAAATTATAAATGCTAAAATTAATTTAGTACCATGTTTTAATAAAAAAATATTTATTTTTTCCATAATTTGTTTGTTTTTAAGTGTTTATTGCTATTATATATTCCTGTTTATTTTATCATTTAACTTGATAATTTCATCTTGCCAATATTTATCCTCTTTCTGTATGTAATCTTTTTCAAAATCTATACTAGTGACTGAAATTTCACCAGGAGTACTTAAATTTTCTATACTATAAATGCTTCTATTAAAAATATTTTTATTGTAATAATATAGATAGTCATCTCCGTAAAATATCTTAAAACAGTCAGGGATTTCTATATAATTATTTTTATTTAAAATCATCATGCAACCAAATCCATATGTTCTAATATCTAATTCAATCAGAGACAAAACATCAGTATCGCTGTTGGTATCTTTGTATTTTCGTATGTTATTTTCATTGCAACCTATAATACCAAAGTTTGGATCTGTTTCTATAAAATTATCTAAATTATTAAGTAATACATTTATATTAAGAGAAATGTCATCATTGACAATACACACATATTTATTATGTGACATAGATACTCCTAAATTCCATGCTGGATTTACAAAGATATTTTGTTTCTGTTTTATAACCTTAATCCTTTTATCATTTGATACATAATCTGAATTTGTATTATCGATTATTATTAATTCAATATCTGGATTACTGCATCTATTAAATGAATTTATGGTATCGTTGATTCTATCTGATTTCCAGAGTGTTGGAATTATAAAAGTTATCATAATTAAGCTCTATTAATAGCATCAATTTTTTCAGGTGTTAAAGCCTTTAAGAACTCGACAAATAATTTGATTGCATATTTTACGTCTCGGCGATGAGCCATTTCGCAAGTAGTATGCATATATTTTAATGGAGTTGCTAAAATAGCGGTCGGTGTACCTTCTAGAAAGAATGCCATTGTATCATTACCCATAGATCCTACTGTTAATTGAACTGGAATATTAGATTCCTTTGCAACTTCTCTTAACATTTTATTAATTTCTCTGTGGTTTTGTGCAGTATATTCCAAACATGGTCCAGCTCCTCCTTTATTATCTCCATCTTTTGCTTTATCAATTTTAGGAGTATTCGTATTATGGCAAACGTCATGCACCAATGCCAAATCTGCCTTTAATGTTTTTGCTATTAACTTGGCACCATGTAAGCCAACCTCTTCTTGTACTGAATTAACTACATATAAATCATATGGAAGGTTTATTTTTTGCTCTACAATCTCTCTAAGTGCTTCTGCAATGATATAACCACCAATCTTATTATCCAATGAACGACCTACATAATAGTCTCCAATTTCTTCTAATTGAGTATCAAATGTAATTAGATTTCCGATTTCAACACCTGCCTTATCAACTGCTTCTTTGTCAGCAAGTCCCATATCTACCCATAGTTCTTGTTGCTCATATCCCTTTGATGTATATTCGGCACGAGTATGAATTGCTGGCCATCCAAAAAGACCACGTAATTTTTTGCCATCATGTGTATGAATCATTACTGTTTTAGAAGGAGCAATCATATTATCTGAACCTCCATGCCTTTTAACTCTGATCATTCCATCACTTTCGATATGTGTAATAATCCATGCGATTTCGTCACAATGTGCTTCGATAACTACCTTGTGTGTTGTAATTTTAATGCCATCTCCTGCTTTTGTCTTACGATTAAGTACTCCATATGCGGTTCCGTATGCATCCGTCTTTACTGTATCAGCAAATTGACTAATATAATCTACCCATATCCTTTGGCCCTCTTGTTCTTGTGCAACTGGCGAAAATGCATTTAAGTAATTGTACAGAAATTTTTTATTTGCTTTCATTTAATTTATTTAGTTTAAAATTATATTTTATTTTTAAAAATAGTTTCAAATATATACAATATGAAAACACCTATTATAATTAAATCAGAATCATTCCTAAACTCTATAAGTTGGTTTATGCGAGTTGGAGGTATAACTATTTGGCCATTTGTAATTATTAGACCGAATAAGAATTGGATTGTAATTAATCATGAAAGTATTCATATCAAGCAACAACAAGAACTATTAGTAATTCCATTCTATATTTTATATTTATTTGAATGGTTTATTGGTATCTTTATATATGGATCTACTAAGAAATCTTACTATAATATTTCATTCGAAAAAGAAGCTTACGAGAATCAATCAAATCCTGACTATTTAAAATCTCGTAAACTATTTTCTTGGGTTAATTATTTTAGAAATTAGTTTCGCTAGTTTTATATTTGTTATGATATTCTACTATTTTATCTCTGGCATCTGATGCAGTGTCTACTATTCTAAAAAGATTTAAATCCTTTTCACTGATCATTCCATTTTCAACTGCAACATTTTTTAACCAATCTATTAGTCCTGTCCAATAATCCTTACCAACTAATACTATTGGATATTTAATATTGTGGCCACACTGTGCGAGGGTAACTGCCTCAAAGAATTCATCAAGAGTTCCTAAACCACCTGGAAATACTACAAATCCTTGTGAATATTTAAGGAACATTACCTTTCGTGTAAAAAAATATCTATTTTCAACGCCAAGATCTACGTATGGATTCATGCCATTTTCGAATGGTAATTCAATTCCAATTCCAATTGATTTACCTCCAGATTCCTTTGCACCTTGATTTGCAGCTTGCATAATACCTGGACCTCCTCCTGTAATTACACCAAATCCTTCTCCACAAATTAATGAACCAAACTTTCTAGCTTCTTCATACCATTTACTATCAACTTCTGTTCTTGCGCTTCCAAATACTGAGATGCATGCATCAAGTTCACTAAATATATCAAATCCTTTTGTAAATTCACCTTGAATTCTCAAGATTTGCCATGTATCTTCTGTTTTATTTCTCATTGTATTGTCTTAATCGTTTCATAAATTCTTTAAAATAGTATTTCATATCATCGTATGTCATTTTAAATATCTGTGGTTTGTCTTCTACTTCATTTGCCATCCATATTTCGCAACCCTGTGGAACTATTCCAGTTCTTTCATAATATGCAACAGAATAACCTGCAACTTGACAGAAATAATCTTCTATCCACTCGTCTTTCTTTGGCTTTCTACTATTCTTATAATCAATGATAAGTACTCCTCTATCAAATGTATTAGATACATTATCAAGTGTGCCAGCATAACCTCTTTTTGACCATATAAATCTTTCAGCGGCAAGTACCTCCTCGATTCTATCGAAAAATTCAACAGGGTGATTCCAAAACTTCATAAAGAATTCCCACCCGGCCTTTAACCATTCATCTCCTAATGGATCCTTGTTAAATTGATTGACCTCTTTATCGGTTGATGCAATATTCTTCAACTCTAGCAAACGTTCAGCTGGAGTACCCTTAATACCTTTATACAATTCAATAAGTCTATGCATAATTGTACCTCGATTCATTGATAGATTTGAGATTCTATCTGCCTCTTCATGACCTACTTTATTTCGCCATTCATCAAATCCACCTTTTTCCTTTGTTTCACCAAGAATCGTTGTCATACTTGGAAAGACTCCTATAATCTCGCCATCAACAGTAACCTTGTAATGTCTTAATCCATTGACTTCAACACGTTCTATGCGTTCATTCATACAAATAAGTTAATTAACTCATTTACTAAAAAACTAGCACCGAATAATATACCTAAGAAAATGATATTTCTTAAGAAAGAAATTGTATTGAAGTAATCATTTTCAGGATATAAAACTACAAGAAATTGGTTTGTTTCTGGAATTTTACTTATTTCAGGATATGATAAATCAGATAAACCATATTTCATTAGAATTTCGTTAATTGGTCCTAATTCCTGAAATACCATTGATTGCTGTATCATTTCAGGTTGTGTTCTAAATTCTTCTTTGATTTCTACAACACCATAAATTCTACCAATCCAATCAATTCTTAAATTAGATTTATTTAATTCTTTTTCAATACCTTTAACTGCATTGTAGTATTTTCTTGTAATCCATGCCTCATTAAAGAATCGAGGCCAAAATAGTAATATATCTTTCATGTTAATATGATTTTAGTATTTATATTAAAAGTAGAGAGTTTGTTTCATAAAAAAATGGGACCGAAGCCCCATTTTTGTGTGGATTAGAAGGTCACCGATATCACCTTCATTGATAGTTTTAAGAATTACTTCTAAGGTTTCGAATTCTTTTATGTCTTGTTCTAAAAGACTCAACGACTGTTTCATCGTTACCGCACGAGACTACTACTACCTTAACGTGATTCGGTTTTAAGAAGCGGTCCATGAGAGAATCGAACTCTCATCGCTACCGTGACAGGGTAGCATCCTAACCGTTGAACGAATGGACCAATTTAACTATTTATCTATTTTTCTTCTAGCAACAGAAATAGCTTTATCAACTCTTGAATCTACCTTTCTTGAAACTTCGTCCAATTTATTGTCAAAGCTGATTTCCATTTTGTCACAATGTTCTTCTAATTTTTTAAGTAGAATATTAAATGTCTTTGTCTCCGCGACAAGCCTTTTAAATTCCATAAAGATAAATGCCATTGAGAAAATTAAGGCCCCTAAGATAAAAGTCGTTATGGGATGTGGTAATACTGTTACTGCTACTTCATTCATTTTTAAATAGTTTAATAAGATTAATAATATTTTCAATATTGACTCCGACTGTTCGTAGCCCAGACTTTAAAAGCCTTAACTCTTGGCGGTAGCAAGGCATTTCAACCTAACATACTCTATTGTAGTTCATGAAAATACAACAGAATATCGAAGACATTATTAATTTTGTGGACCGTATGGGAATCGAACCCATCTTTCAAGTGTCGGAGTCTCGCGTCTTGCCTCTAAACGAACAGCCCATTGTTGGAAGGTTACTAACATCACCTTTATAGTAATTTTAGGAATAATTAACATTCCAACATTTGAATTCTTTAATGTCTTATTCTAAAGACTTAACTTCAATTTACTTTTTTTTATTAATAAATTGAAAAAGGCGGAAGATGTAGGATTCGAACCTACGGTACCTTGCAGTACAACAGTTTTCAAGACTGCCGCGATCGACCACTCTGCCAATCTTCCATTTATAGTACTCGGGGCGGGAATCGAACCCGCAAGCTTTCGCACACGATTTTAAGTCGTGCATGTTTACCAATTTCATCACCCGAGCGATTAAACATTTTTAGCAATATTTCTACCTCTAAATGTATGGGTTTGACTATGGCAATTAGGACAAAGAAGTCTTAAATTTTCTAAAGAGTTATCTGATCTAACTCCCGAAATATGATCGAGTTCCAATCCAATCCTTATTCCTTCCCATTCATCAATTCCACAATGTTCGCACTTATATTCCTTATAACCTTCTCTTACTAATCTATTTCTTAATTGACTAGTAACTAAATGTTCTTTTCCAGTAAAGACATCTTCTAGTTTTTTCTTAACTTTATAAGTTCCTTTACCTGCCTTATTATCAATTGGACTATACAATCCAATATTTTGTGCGTATGTTTTAAACGTTGAAAAGGCTAGTCCAAGTTTATCTGCAGCTTGACACATTGAATTGCTATTTTCAATAGCTTCTCTGATTTCGGCTTCTGTTCTTTTCATAATATTAGTACTTGTTTATTATATATATCTACGTCTGTGCTATATTTTTACAATTTTAAATATTATTTAATTGCGTGTCTACTAGTTTCACCACCCGAGCATTTTAATATTTTACAGGATAACTTTTTGTTGAATTTACAGATCAAGTTTTTTAATTTGCTGAACGTATCCTTTAAAAATATAGTGGAGCTACAGAGATTCGAACTCTGAATACAGCCGTGCAAGGGCAGCGTGATAACCAATTTCACCATAGCCCCAAATACAGGTTCCGTTTTCTTTGACAGATGAGTATACCAATTCCTCCACTCTCCAAATAATTTAATATTTGTTGGAGAGGTAGGACTCGAACCTACAACGTCTTTCGACTTCTGTTTCCTTATAGAATTTAATTGCTGTAAGGAACCTTTAATAATTTAATATGTATAAGAACATCGATAATATATATCATTTAAAAATTTGCAATATAAGAAACTAGCCTATCCCATTTAAAACTTATATCACTTCGGAATTTAACCGCGCTAATCTCAAGTCCAGTATCAGAACTATTCAATGTCGTTTTTGATTAGTAACCTTTATCTTTATATGGAGTCCACCACTTTAGCATTAGAGTGAATAAGTCTTAATGCCTACTCGAACAGTTTTTTAAATCAATTAGACTTTTTTAGCCTCAGATACTTGAACTCTTACATCCTGTGCAAGGGTCTTAATAGTTTGCATTGCCTTACGAACCCTAGTTCCAGCAGCACCATTTCCTTTTTCTTCAAATTTAGCTGCGTCTTCTCTTACTGAATCAACTGCTGCTACGATTTGGTTTAATAAATCTTCCATTTTTGTTTGTTTTAAATATTAATTAATTACTATATTTATATAAGTCTAAACAAAAAAGTTTCATTTATTTTTAATAATTATAATAATTTGTATTATTATTTGCTTTGCTTTTTCTAGTTTTTAAGTAAATTACAATTCCTGTAATAATTACTAATCCAATTATAAATTCCATAGTATATGCTTTGTTTTTATATATCTATTTCTTTTGTAATGGAGTAGGTTCTTTTAATATTCTTAAATAAAAACTTGTATCTTTTATACATTCCTCACAATATGGTGTATAATATTCTTCATTATTATCTGGAACTCCTCTGTGTGATTTTCTAACGACAGTGTACATTTCCTTTGTTACAAATTCATCTAAGCAATTTGTGCAAACTGTTGTTGATACTACTCTTTTGGCCATACATGTTTTGTTTTTACACCATTAATATAAACCTCTACAATCTTTTCATTAATTGTTTCATTCTTTAATTTAATTGCGTTAATATATGCTGTTGTATTTTTTACATTAGTATAAACTTTAACTCTGTTTACATAATGTACTTCAACAGTAGATCCTCCTTCAGTTAATGATAATAGGTTAGTTCTAAATTCATCACCAACTATTGTAACTTTTTTATTTACTGACATTTTCAATTACTTTTTTAATTCGATTAAATAGTTTTTCAAGATCTTCGATTGAATCGACTGACCATTTTTGTGTCTTTAATATAAAGAAGCAATCTTCATCTCTATCAATTCCTAAACTTGAACGTGTTTCTATTTCTAAGAATTCATAATCATCTGCATCTGACAGACAATTGGCATCTTGTGAGAATCTAAAACTTGCCTCTTCTAATAATGTACCTTGCTCTTCCATGTTTATTTTATTAGATATTAAATATTTGTTTCATTTAAAAAGTTTAATGGAATCATATTATTATCAGACTCAAATCTTTCAGGATGCCATTGAACTGCATAAATACCACGTGACCTATCTTCAAACGCCTCTGGTATATTTCCACCATCAATTGATGTATATGTTACTTTAAAATTCTTTGCAATCTTATAACAATATTGATGGTGTCTGCTATTAACCATTATTTGGTTTCCATCAAGATCCTTTACCAAATGGTATTGTGAAACTCTCTTGCCGTGGTCATCATCGTCTTCAAATGAATCTAATCTATGTGATTCGGTAATAGTTTCATTTAAACTTTTTACTATTCCTCCAAAATAAACGTTCAAGAGTTGCATTCCCCTACACACTCCAATTATAGGTTGTCCATTTTCAATAGCACTTCGTATCCAATTAAATTCTAACCTATCTCTCCTTTTATTTATACCGACATCTGCTCCTCCACATAATAATAATGGTTGATCTATTTTGGTAACGTCAGGCGTTAATATATTGCATGTAAGGTTATGTTTCTTTAACCATTGTATATAAAGTTCTAATTCATAAGAACCAGTAGGAGGTGCAATCAGCATTAGATATTTCTTTTAGTTTCCCATACTGTTTTTATAGTTGGAAATCTTAAGCTTGTACCGCCGTTCTGGTTATGTGTTTCTTCGAAATACTGTACCGTCACTTGTTTTCCAAGAATTTCTTTAGGATTTGTAAAGTAATGACGTTTTTGTTCATGTGAAAATCCACTACCAACTTGCACTCTGCTTCCTTTATGTTCTATAATGATATTTTTTAACATCATCTCTTCAACCTCTTTACCATCAACTATAACCCTATTGATTGCATTCTCTAAATCAACTACTATATATTCTGCATCATAAAATTGCTTAACCTTTAAAATATCATTACTACGTTTTCCTTGGTATGTTGCATCTTTGCGTAACATAAGTCCTTCCCATCCCTGCTCTTTGGCTACTCCAATGTAATAGGTTAACATTTTTTCATCAATCAAAATCGTTTGTTCTAAATATCCAATATTTTTAAATTCCTTTTCAAAGAATAAATTGTCTAATTGAACATTTCTAATTGAAAATGGAGTTGTTCCTTCCTTTGTAATAAACGCATCCATTGTTAGAATATCAAACATATAAAAGAATGGATTTTTAATCGTATGATCTTTGCGTTTGATTTCTTTAATGATACCTTGGAAATTCTCATTTCCATTTGCATCCATCATACAAATTTCTCCATCAATTACCATATTCTTAAGACCTAACGAAATGATTTCAGCATCTAAATTTTTAAGTGTTAGAAATTCATTTCCTCCTCTTGAAAAATAAGTAGGTTCTCCATTTTCATCAATAATACAAATACATCTGCATCCATCTAATTTTCTACTAACGTACCAAACATCTTCATTCATGTTAACTTTCTTTGCAGTTTTTTCATCATATGAATTTGCCAAAGCAACATCAAACGTTGGAATTAAATTAGGAATCACCTTGTTAATCATGGAGGTTGTTGAACGAGTTTTAAGATTTCTATCAATAATAGAAAAGATTAAATCCTCGTGTCTTTTATTTGCCTCTACAAATCCATTAACACAACTAATTGCATTATGTCCGGTAAGATGTCTAGAATTTAAATCATCTAATAAATCAAAAAGAGAAGAAAAACCATAACTCGAAAGATGGCTAAGTTTCTTGCAATTTGTTGAAGTAACACCATACTGTTTAAATGTGTTATATGTATATTCAAGCGCTTTTTTTACAGATTCATTATCTGCGTATTGCTTTAAAACATTTAATTTGTCAGTATTTGAATTTGTAGAATTCTGAGCATCTATAAACTCTTGTATTTCGTCTAAGTACATAATTTGTTTGTTTTAATTATAATGTAAATATAACTATAATATTTGAACTGTGAAACATTTATTTCAAAAAGTTATTAACAATTTGATTTATTCTCTGTAGGTGTGTATTGAGTTCTAGGTTTGTAGATTTTTTAACATTCCAAATTTGATATATTTTAATGTTTTTAAACTTAAATACTTGAGGAAATACCATTAACTTAAGTCTTACCCACATTATATCTAAGGTCTTCCATCTTACATTATTAGGTGAAGTAGATGTTAATACTACTCCAAGTTTTCTATCACCTAGAAGTCCTCTACCGTCCTTAAATGCAAACCCACTGATAAATACCTGGTCAATAAATCCTTCGACTAAAGGAGACATTGATAACCATCTTGTTGGTGAAATAATCCAAATATGGTTTGACGTTTTTATTAAATGTCTATATGATTTTGCAAATGCGTTATCATTAATATTTGAAAGATCTCCAACAAATGAAGATGGATTATAATCATCAAGATAAAGATCAACTATATTTACCTTATGTCCATCCTTTGTATATCGCATTTTCAAAGTCTTTATGAGTTTTGTATTCTCAAAGGACGTACGATCTGGATGCGCTATAACTATCAGGCAATTCATTATTTGTTTAGATATTTTCTAAAGTTTACAGTTGCTCTTGCAATAATATCGATTCTTTTTTCTTCAGACATTTCCATTACTCTTTCGTAACATTCGAAAAAAGTGCCTGCCCTATATTGAGATTCTCTCTTAACCGTTATTTTTTTATTTAATTGATAGATTACTGTATTTCTTGGTTTGCGTCGAACATACCCACTAGCATAACTAAAATAATCGCAGCTTGTAATTGGATCGTGAAATCTTAACGTTCCGTTGTTTGCTTGTCTCTTTGATGTTAATTCAATCAATCCTAAAATTTCTAGTTTACGTGTCATCATTTGTTTGTTTTAATTATAATGTAAATATAAACAAAAAACCTGAGACTAAATAATCTCAGGTGTTAAAGTTTTGTTAATTTTTATCTTTTTTCTTGGTGATTATATTACCATTTTCATCGATTTCAGGTGCATTCTTTATCTCGTAAAAAAGCCATGACCATACTAATAGCGCAATAATTATTATTCCAATTCCTATCCACATTATTTAAAAAGTTTTTGTACAATATTGATTCCTATCCTTTGAACTCTCGTTGGTTTATGCCCCCATGTGATACTTTCATCTAAATCAAGATACCAATCATATAATGGTGTACTTAAATAAAGAAAGTCCCAATTTGTAATCTGTACCTTTGTTCTTTCAGCCCCATTTGGCAATCTAAACTCAATCGATAATAATGAGTATGGCCTATATTTTTTAATTACTTCACAAAATGAAAATCCCCAACATCCATCACCATCATGTAAATAAACTTCAAGTAAATTAAACTTAAGGTTCCATTTTCTTGTGTTCCATGATATTTTTTGAAGTAGTCCCATCCCTATGATTTATAACATTGTCTAAGTAACATTACAACATCCATTGCATCTTCAACAGCATTATGAGTTACAACACCCTTAATTCCTGCGCGCTCTTTGCATTGATCTAAACTTGGAATGCTCTCATCATTAATCCAATCAACAAATAAGATTCCTGGGTCTAATACTCTGCTTCTAATTGAAAATACTTGTTTCCATCTTGGCAATTTCTCTAAGAATTTCTTGTCAAATCCTGCAAAGTTTTTACCGGCACAGTTTAAATAAGTTTTAACCATATTTGAACCTAAGATTGGATATGCAATACCATCAACTACTTTAATTTGTTTATTTAAGAAATTAGGGTCAAATGGAACTAATCCATTTCTATAACAAAAATGGTAAAGTGCTTCAACAACCTCATCTTCATGGTAAAACTTAGCTCCAAAAGATTCTTCAATTTCTTGTTTAAATTCATCTGTTTTTGCTTCAGAATAATCCTTCATTGCTTGGATTAAATCTTTGTTTAGGTTCAATGCAAAAATACTTCCATAAACACTTTCACGTTTTATAACTGCGTGAAATTTTGGCAACTGTTCAAATGGAAGAGGATTTAACGTATCTTCTATTACTGCTCCTATTGAAAGAATTTGATTTGTTTCTGAGTCTAATCCTGTTGTTTCGATATCGATTGAAATATACCTCATAATCCTTTTTCTTTTTTATAAATAAATATTATTATCGTAATCATCATTTCTTTTTTGTCTTTCACTTTGTTGTGAATTTCCATTAGGTTCTTCCTCTTCATTAAACCATAAAACTATAAAAAATAATACTATTATTATTAATAATATAATTGATAAGATATATCCAATAATTGTTATCATAATCCTTTTTCTTTTTTATAAATTTCTAATATTGCTTTTGTTTGCATCCTACCAAACTTTATTGCGTAAAACACCTCATTTTCAATACACCAATCTGTAAATCCAATAGCAAAATCATCTGCTATTTTTTCATGTTCGATAGCAACAGTTTCTACCATCCCTTCATAGTGTTCATCTTCGTCATTAATAAACCATTGCTGAAACCTTTCTCTTAATGTCATGTTTTATATCTTAAATCTTAGAAAAGTTTAAAAATTCTGTTGCTTTTCTTGCATCATTAAAAATCTTTAATGCAGATTTAAATGATACCTTTCTACCAGACGATGTGGTTAAACGTTGGAATCCTGACTCTTCAAATCGATCGTCATCTCCCCATACTAAATAATAATTCTTTACAAGATTACCATTTCTTTTGTTATAAGAAGCTTTATATGTAATTTCACCAAGGTTACTCCACTTTTCGGAAACATAAGGCCTTCTTGTTGATTCTGCAAGGGCAATTACCTTTGGTAATTCTTTACCATCTTCTGTTTTATGAAAGCTCATTAGGATTTCAACCTTTTTAAGGTTCTTATGTATTATAAATCTTTCCATATTATTTTATAATTGGTGGATTCCATTCATCATTCCAATAAATGTAATCATTATTTTTCATCTTCGCACTTTTCAAAGTCGTACTTTCCTTTAATCACATTGTTAAGTGCAATACCTTGTGATTTATCATTTGCAAATGATAAATAATCTGTCTCATTTACATTCTTATAAAGATAAGTAGCATGAACAAATACTACTATTAAATCTTTTGTCGCATAATCATATGATGACGCCTTTACAGTTGAGGAATCATACGTGTTTGTTTGTACTTTAATCATTACGCGATACGTTTAGCATGTTTTTCTTTTAATACTTTAACCAAATTCATATAGGTATCTACTGCATCATTTGCTGAGACCACCTTTGCCTGTATAAGCTCAGAAGTTTTAGAATCTCTAATCATAATTGTGTCATTGTCTAATTCTACTGATAATCCTCCGATTAAATTTTTCATGTTTGTTTGGTTTTAAATTGAAACTTTTTATAAATTATTATCTAATTCTTTTTTGATTTGATTTAATGATTTTTGAATATTTCCTTTCATATTGTTCTCCATTTTTGAACGAGTATCTTCCATTTTACTATCAAAAACATCCAATGTTTTATTTAAAATTCTACCTCCAATTGGAATTGTATAACTATAAACATGATTAATAATTTGAATAGAGGTTGAACTAATAATTACAAAAATTTCATCACTATCTAATTTGATATACCTTTTACCACTCAATGGAGACATCAAAAGAATTGCTCCTGGTTTTTCAATTAGTTTTTTACAAATTAAATAAGCTGAAGTTTGTTGGCTATCAACCTCTCCCTTATATGTTGAATCAAATGTTGATTTTCTCCAGATATAAAATTTTTGCTTAATTCTTTTTAATTTGTGATTTAATGTTGCTTTCATTTTTTTAAATTTTAGTTAGTGGAATCCATTTACCTTCTTTAAATTTGTGAGGTACACCATCTATTGTTTTAAATGTACTATGCAAATTTACTTGGTTATCGTCGATCTTTGCCCTGCTTAGGGTATTTTCAAAATCTTCAGCAGTAGTTCTACGTCTTACTATTGAAGGATCTACCTTCTTTTTTCTCCTAGGTCCATTGTAATATGCCATACTGATATTATATAAAAAATTAAAGTTTTGTTTCTTATTCATGGTGGTCTTTAAACGCAAACATTGATTTAATAGGTTGCTTATTTAAAATAGAAAGAACATCACGTAATTCAATTGGTTTTAAATCGTTTCCATCAACTCCAACATCCATCATTCTGCCTGGACCTACTCTTCTACCTTTCGGTAAATGAACATGGCCATGTAAATGCATAACCCCTTGTCCCATATCTTGCCAACTTGCCATTGGGTAGTGACTTAATATAAATCTGTTCTTTTGTGCAGGAAGGTTCTTAGAAATTGCCTGCATTACCACAGTAACATATGCGTAATGATTAACACTTAAGAAATTATCTCTAACATCCTCCTTGTCATTTTCAATATGATGGTCATGATTTCCTAAGATTAGGTGAATGTTTTTACAAACTATTCGGTTTCTAAACTCAGATATTTTCTCAATTCCACCAAAACTCCAGTCACCTAGGTGAATTAATACGTCATTTTCTCCTACTGTATTGTTTATATTATCTACCAGAACTTGATTCATCTGGTGCAATGTATTAAACTCACGTGTTCCTCTTGAACCATCCCATTGAGAAATACCTCCACATATATTAGTATGGTTATAATGAGTATCACTTGTAAAAAATACTCTTTGTCCTTTTTCTACTACTATTTTCATAACTATCTTTCTAAGATTACAAATTCTCCAAATGCATTATCGAATACTTCCAAAAGATGTTCGTAATCACTACTCATCATATCTTCGATAAGTGCAGAACCTTTATCTTTCCAACATAATTGAGTTGCAAATCTTTTAGCGTAGGCCATAAGCGCAAATGCATTTCCATCAGGACCGGTAAGGTCTATGATAATTGGTTGGTTAGTTTCTTGTTTACTTCGTATCATAATTTGTTTGTTTTAATTATAATGTAAATATAACTATAATATTTGAACCATGAAAATTTATTTACACATGTTTTCAAAAAGTTATTAACAGAAAAAAGGTCCCTATAGGGACCTTTAATTTAATCTTATATATGATGTCTTATTTAATACCGATCATTGAATTTGTTTTATCACCTAACATTGTTACGGGTAATTTACCATTCCATTTATTAATCCATTCTAATTGAAGTAACATAGGTGTAATAGTTTTTTGTTTTAAACTATTTGCCTCGGCTTCGGCTTTGGCTGCAGTTAACATAGCTTGAGCATTACCATTTGCCGTTGCAACTTTAATTTTAGCCTGTGCTTCTGCTGTTTTAACTTGATTTTCAGCTTGTAATGCCGATTGTACTGCGTTATTTTTTGCTTCAATTGATCGTTTAAATGTTTCAGGATAAATTAAATTTGAAGTAAATTGATTAATAATAAATCCTTCCTTAAGTAATTGTCCTTCTAATAATCTTCGTACTTCTACCTCAAATATTGCACGGTTCGAAATTAATTCATCAGCTGTATATTTATTAGTAGCTAATCGAAATGCATCATAAACTGCAGTCTTTAAAAATCCTTCCTCAATTTCCGGTAAAGATCTACGGTATTTTGCAAAGATTGCAGGTACCATTTCTGCCTTAACAGAGTAGTTCATAATAGGTGAAACCCTGAATTCAGATCCATCTTTACTGTTTACAATAAACGAATCATCGGTATCTGCTGTTTTCTTATATTCTTTATGTTGAATATATGTTGGAAATTCATAAATTTTTGTTGAAATTGGATTAAAAAATACAACCCCAGTACATGCTGTTACATCATCTACTCCTTTTCCACTTCCATAAAGGTTAACCTGTACTCCAACATGTCCTGCGTCTATACGCTCACATGAATTTGCTAAAAATATTAATACTAATAATACTGAAATAATTACTAAAATCGATTTAATTCTCATCTTTTTTTTCTTTTAAATTGTTAAATACTGAATAAATTGCGTATCCTATACCACCGATACACACTGTGTAAATAAATAAACCTACAAAAAATGTTATATCGTTTGGATATGTCATTAAGTAATTTGCAAGATCTATTGCTTTAATTGTAACTATCCCTAAGCAAAACCATAAATAATACTTAAGGAAGTATTCGTAGAAATCTTTAAATTTTTCTTTCATTAATATGTTGTTTTAATTATAATGTAAATATAACTATAATATTTGAATTGTAAAAACTTATCTTTATAAAGTTATTAACAATTTAATCCCACCATCGTTGGATATTTTCTTCCATTAAGTTAAATAACAATTTACTTGCTCTATTATGATTAATATGGCCAATATTCATTGCAATGACTTGTTTGTCATCGTCGCGCCCTTCTAAATTAAATGGTCCTTCCCCTTTGATAACTCTTTTATAGATTAATGGATATTTTTTAAAGAAATCATCAAAGTTTTCTTCCATTAATTTAGACTCCCATGAACTATATCCTTCCTTTCCGGGTACGTCTTCAAACCAATGCTTTGTTGTATGATAATCTGAATACTCAGAACTATAAAAATCATCTTGAATTAATTTCATTAGACGAACACATGTCATCATAATTTCTGCATCCCTTTCGGATCGTGTATGCATACCGCGTTCTCCGATATATTTGGATTGTGCTTTGATTTTATGAATCATGATTTCAAAGATATAATGAGAATCCCAATTACGATCTTTCCAAATAATAGGCAACCAATACCAAATGTTTTTGATTCCTACCTTAATTTCTTTATGTAGATATCTGCCATCATGATTCCACCAAATTGGAATGTATTCTAACTTTCTTACTATCCATGATTTTTTTTCACGTTCTTCAGCCCACTGATCAAATATGTCTTTTTCTGGTTCCATGATGATTATATAAATATTATTTCGTTTGTTTCAGGGTTCCAATTAAATGTAACTGGTTTGTTAACATAATCATATCTTTCATCTAAAATAGATGCATTAAAGAAATGAGTTCCATTATGAAATTTATATCCATAACTTCCATGGATATGTCCAAATACCATTATCTTTGGTGGTTGTTCATCTACCTTTTCTCTAAGTAAAGCGCAACCTAAATGTCCTTCATTATATGGAGGTCCACTCGTATCTAAATGATCTTGTGGTGGGCAATGCGTTACTAAAATATCTGTATCTTTTGGGATTGCTTCCCATTTTGACATTAATCCAGGACCACCCTTTGGTAAATTAAATGCCCAACTGTAAAATTCAGGTTGCCACGGACTACCATATATTTTAACCATTGTATCATCATTAAACTGTCCATCATTCCCTAGTTTAATCCATGAATCCTGTAGATATGTTATCATTTTATATGAATTAACAATTTCCATTGCTTTTTCAGGATAATCCTCAAACATTCTATCATGATTTCCAGCAATGAAAATCTTTGAATCGTAGTTTTGTTTATCGAACCAATTACAGAAATCTTTAATATCTTCTATATTTCTGCCTGAATTCATAATATCTCCAGCATGAATCAATACATCTCCTCCTGGAAGATCTCCTTCAAGTTCCCAATGTTTAGTATGCGTGTCGCTAATTAGGGTTATTTTCATGTTTTAATTATTTGTATTTTAACCTTTATTTCTAAAAGATATTAACATTTGCAAATTTTAATATTAAAATCCTTAAGGAATTCATGTATTTTAAAAAGAGATGGTTTAGCATCTTTGTGTTCTTTCAAAAAATCCCATTCTTTTCCTTTGCTATCTATAATATTTGATGTACCATCAATGAAATCATATAATCCTTTGACATCTGTTTCTAATGCTACCTTTCCGTATTGGTCTTTAACAATCAATGTGTTGTAACCTTTGATTACTTTAAGGCAATCTCCTTCGTAATTTATAAGTCCTAATTTATCTTTCATACTTATTTTATATCTTTTAATTCTGTTCTTAATCTACCAATTGCTGATCCTATTGTATTATAAACAGGAACATTAAACTTGCTACATACAATATCTACATTACCTTTACGATAAAAAGTATCGGGGCAACATACTATCATTTTGCCAGAATTTGCATATAATCCAAGTTCTAATAAACTAATTGGACTCTTGGTTTCTGGTGAGAAGTACATGAAAATTAAGTCAGCTTCATCAAGATGATCTAATTCCCAATTAACTTGATAGTTAAACTGAGGATTTGATTCATTTTGTTCCCATGAACTATCCCAATCATCTCTGCGAGGATTAAAGAAAACAAGTTCTTGTCTATTTTCAAATATAGTAGGAATCATGGATTGCCAATCTTCTGCCTTTCCCATTTCTATAGAACCTGCTAAAAATATTTTTGTATGTTTATCTAAATAGAATGTGTTTCTTGGTTCTGGTTTAATTACTTCCATGTTATCTTAGTGAATGAATTATATTTGTACAATTTCCTTTATGTGTACCCCATTTACCTGAACCTGTACTTATTACAATATATTCACAACCCTCTAATGTATATATTTTATAAGCTTTATCGGTAAAATGTGAATTACTATCTAGTTCATATTTATCTTGATTAATAGAATAATTAGGTTCTTTATAATTTTCTGGTTTGCAACTAGTAACCATAAAGATTACTAGTGCAGCTAAAATTACTATTATTAATGGTACTGGTGAGTTTTGTCTATTCATTATGAATTTGTTAAACGTTCACGAATTTCTGTCAAAGTAGTTTGGTTTTCAAATTGACCATTATTATAAATTACCTTTAATTTACCAGTAGCTTCATCGTCCCATGTACATTGATCTTCTAATAACATACATGTTTCATCTCCAACAACTCTTAATAAACCTTTTGCAGATTTCTTAATACCATCATCGGTGATTGGATCTTTGAAGATTTCACGACCTATAATGATTTCTTCAGAGTGTGTATAATTACCATTCTCGTCTTTAACTGTTCTAAAATGTTCTTTTATTTCAACATAAGTGGCTTTCATTGCAAACCCGAATGTATCTCTTGTGTTAAATTGATATGTAAATGAACCTACGCCTAAAACTATGTTTGTACTTGCGAATCCCTTTGCTTCTAATCTTGTAAAGATTTGTTCAGCACGGTCTAATGTGATTGAATCTCCATATATTGCTCCAATGTGAGGATCTAATACTTTATAACCTTGTTCGTTGATTTCTCCACCAAATACATCCCATAATAATTCAATAACACCTTTTTGTGCAGGATGTTCTTTGTCCAATTCTGCATTTGTAGTAACTTCTGGTCCAGGTCCATTAGTTCCTTTAACACCCTTTGGTTGTGTATTTAATCCACAAATAATATCGACTGGATCTCCAGAGTCAGGTCTAATAACTACTTTACCTTCTCTTGCTAAAATCTCTTCTTTTAAGATAACTAAGTGACTGGTACAAACTTTCCAAAGATCCCATGTGTCGCTGACTATTGAAAGAATTCCAGTTGGATATGTTTCCATCAAGTTTCTAAATGTTCCAACCTCATCTTCTTTACTACCAGCACACATAACTGAATGTTCAGTTGCATTTACCGAACCGGACACAAATCCAGTTTCATTATAGAATTTTCTTGCTCCAAAGATTGCTGGTAAACTGTCTGAACCTGAGAAACTTGTTAAGTGACCCAAACCTGAACTAATAGTAGCATCAATAGAATCTAAACCTCTCATTGAGAAATCATGTGCTTGCCAATCTACGAACCAACCTTTTTCAGCATCGGTTTTTTCTTGCCATGAAGTAAATAACTTACGATAAGAATGCGCCATAGTTGCAGAAGTCATTGGTTTCCACAATAAGTTAGAAATAACTGTTTCTAAATAGTTTGTAATCCAATAGAAATCTGGATGTGTATTGTAAATTGTCAATACTGGAACTCTCATTGGTACTAAACTACCTTCTTTAATTGACTTAACAATGATAGGCAAATAACCTAAATCATGCAAAGCTTCAAAGTGACTAACATCATAGTCAGTATTTAAGTACATTGACAATTCGCGTTTCATTTCTCCACAAACTTCGTCTTTATGTTTACTAAAGAAATCTTTATCGAATGCTTCGTGAATTTGTTTAACTACCATTTGTTGACCAAATGATACTAATTGATCGCAACCTTTAGGAGCATACTTGTTACTACGAGGAGTGAAGTTAGAATAAACCAACGTAGTTCCTTTTGGATATTGTTGGTGATGTCCTGTTTTGTAACCGTCTGTTAAAAATAATGGGTTCATATATGTTTGTTTTTAATTATATTGTGAATTATTTAGTATATTTTTTTACCATCTCGCAATGGAGTTCCATCGGAATTCAGTACTTGTATTGTTCCCCTATGTCGATCTAGGCTCTTATATACAAAGCCATTTACTATTTCTATTTTATAATCCAAATGCATTCCTTCTTCATAAGGATCTCTTCCTTGTTCATAATAGATTGCTAAAAATAATAATCCTATTCCTAGAACTGTAATTGTTAAAAGTGTTTTCATATTTTGTTTGTTTTAATTATAATGTAAATATAACTATAATATTCGATATATTGAAAACTTTTAGTGAATTCTTTTCAAAAAGTTATTAACAATTCTAATAATCACTGGAACTAGATGAACCTGAGTCATAAGAACTTGAATCACTCGATGAACTAGAATCATATGAGCTTCCAGAATCATAAGAACTTGAATTGCTAGATGAGCTATTATCTTCCCATGAACCTCCTGAACCACTACCTGAGAAATCTCCACCACCAAACCCTCCATCATGGAATCCAGTACCGACTGTAGTTTCTTCAATTGTATTTGAATTATCACTGGAATTTACCATAGATGCAATTGCCATTAATGATAAGTAGTCATTATTAGAATCATTAGCACCTATTACTCTGGTTTGAGTATTTACTTGAGATTGTATTCCGCCTATTCCAGGAGTACCCTTTGTTCCTAAAGAACCTTTTAATTCCTTAATAAGTCTTTGTTTGGCAATTTCATGGCCATCTATCTCATTTGTTTTAGAAGTGCCACTGATTGGATTATAGGTTTCCTTTCTTTCCATGAGTTGAACTTCTACTTCTTTAATTCCAAATAATCTTTTAAACCAATTCATTTTCTTTCTTTTTAGTGTTTAGTAATCCTTTAATAAAAAATCTATCTTGAGTAAATGTTGGAGTTTCAATAACTTGCCATTTATTTCTCGTGTAATTAACATCGCTAGTTGTAGTTACAACTTCTACCTTTCCGATTATTGCGCCTCGTTTCAAACGAAAATCATAATCATTCCAGTTAATTCCCTTCTGGAAGATCAATTCTTGCATATCACTTGTTTTTTTACCATGTAATTCTGTAGTACTATAAAGACTTTGTGCAACTGAAGAGATTGAATTTCTTACAGCATCCTGTTGTCTCCAAATAAAATAGTTTTCTACCTCATCGATAAATGGAATTTGAAATGCTCTAGCGTCGAACTCAGCCATTTTGAATTTTCCAATATCTTCAGGTTCTAAAAAGATCATGCTATCTTTCATGAATCGCATTAACCTAAGTTTATTGAATTCTGCAGTTGCCATAGAAGCAGCAACACTTACCATTTTCTGTAAGTTGTTGTCGAACCAAGCATGAGTTCCTAAGTCATCAAAGTCTGTTAAGACTAAACTAATCTCATCTGATTGCACATAACCGAATTTAGCGCCTTGGATGTTTTTACATAAATATGCAGTAGTTGCATTCATGTCTTCAATTAGACCCTCATCAAATGGTCTTGTTAATCCTTTAGTGTAAGTGTGGAATGCCTTACCATCAATTCGAATAATTGTGTAAGTTCTTCTTGGAAGTTTGATTCTGGTTCTATCTTCGTAGAACTCTTTCATGCGATCGCCTAATGCATCGTTTTTCATAATATATGGTATTGTGCAACCTTCGTTAGTTGGATGCTGGTTATGGTTATTATATAAGTATTACTTAATTTGTTTCAACAGATTTCAAATAAATTGCCTGTTGACGAATACCAAACTCTCTAGTAAGAATATTAGGGTGCATTTGATTCTTCATAAACATTGTTAAACCAACTAGCATTTCAACGGTATCGAACTTTCTAGATCGACCTTGGATCTTTCCTTCACCATCTGAAAAATTCTCTAGAATTAGGGTTTCTAATTCTTTTGCAGTTTCGCATTGATTAACTGCTTCCCATTTTTGTAAATCTGTCATAATTTAAAAGTTATTTGTTCCATTTAGGATCGAACCAAAAGGTTCTTTTATTTGTATCTACTACTTTATTCATTTTTGGATTGTTATAGCATCTCATAAATTCCGACCATGATTTCATCTCAGATTCTTTACCAAATGGATTTTCCCAATCCTTTAATTGGCCACCTCCTAATTTATAGGCCTGCATTGGTGCCCATTTACATAGTTGATATATTTCTGGATTACCTTGTAAGGCTTCTCTTGCACTGATAAATGGATTTACATCTACTCTATATAATATCTCGGCACGTAAATAATTACCAATACCATTGAAATATTTTTGATTCATTAAGACCTCGCAAATAGGTTTGTCAAAATCTTTTTTATGTAAATTTTCTTTAACATTTCTAACAAAGTTTTGAAATTCTAAAGTTGGATCTGGTCCTCTATTGCTTGACCATTCTTCTCCTAATTTCCATTTACCAAATCTTCTTACATCTACAAAACTCAATGTATAACCATCTGTACTATAAAATTTAAGATGTGCATGCTTTGCTTCTTTACCAGTTTCGGTGAGTTGAAAATGTCCTGACATTCCCATTGTCATTCGAATTGGAGTATATACTGGTGTTGCTTCATTCGGATAAAGATACATAACAATTTCCTTACCTTTACTTTTTGCACTGATTTTAAATGTAGGATATGGGGCTGAAAATTCAATACCCTTATGTGCTTGACTTTTTTCTATTCGTGTAAATTCTCTACCATTTGAAACGGTTTTAATATATTCTGAAGTTAATCTAAGTTCTGCTAATTCTGGCATTTGTTATTGTTTTAATTATAATGTAAATATAAACAAAAAACTCGAGACTAGAAAATCCCGAGTGTTAATTTTATGTTAATTTTCTTCATGAATACCTTCTACTATGGAATTCATTATTGGAAATGCATAAACTAATTTATTAGTCTTTCCATATTCTCCGGTCCAAAAACAATATGAACCTTCATTAATTGTCATTTCTCTGCATTCAATTGTTCTAATCGTACAGCTTGAACCTATTCTACATTCTACTCTATATTTGTTCATACTTTTAAGATTGTTTCTAGTGTTGCCTCATACGCTGAAGATCTAAATGCATTTCCGGCAGCTTCATTCTTGGCACCTTCAAATAATTCAATAGCCTTTTCAAGGCTCATATATTCCTTGATTAATTTACCAGCGCCTGGAATTGTAAAAGGTTGTTCAACTCCATGGACTTCAACAATATGGTCAACTGCTTCTTTAATCTGAACTTGATAACTTGGTTTTAAATCATTTAATGATTCTTCTAAAATTTCGGAAAAACATGTACCTCCATTATAGAATTGACCAATAAAGGAAATACTACCATCTCCATTATGCCTAAGTTTCATAAAGGACTCATCATCGTCTGATTCGATATGGTCAATAACTCTATAAAGATTTTCTCCATGAATAAAATACTCCTCGGGTTGGCTTATTATCTTAGTAGCATACTCATCAAAAGCATCCCTAAAGTCTTCTTGCCAATCTTCACTTAGTTCAACATCATGTCGTTTTGCAATACTTCTGCAAGTTTCTTCCAGACTATTTTCAATTTTGACTGGATATAATTTTCCTGTGTGAAATTCTGTTCTACTCATCTTCGTCTTTATTAAAATCCGTTATTTTTACTAAAATATAAAATGGAACTATAATTGCATAAAATTCCCATTGATACCATGTGATATGCGCAAATGCGGCTAGAGCAAATCCTAAATACGATGGTGCTAATAATTCTACTAATCTTTTCATATTAAATTACTTTAAATTCTGTTGCACTAATTCTTTCAGTGCTTCCTCCATGTTCGGTTGCAAGTCTTCTATCTAATGCTTCAATAAAATACTGTTGTGCTCTATTATCTGGCCTAGTATCTGGATCGATAAATTTTAAAAGCATATCGACTTGTTCTGGTCTATAACCTCTCAGTGAATTTCTATCAAATACTTCAGAGTTTGTTAAGATTCTAATAGATCCGTGTTCAAATAAATATTGAACTGCAGCATCCACTAATCTTGTAGTTTTACCTGATTGTCTCATCTTATTTCAGATTTAATTTGATTTTTTACAAGAGTTAATGCTTGTCCTAAAAGATTTAAACCTAACCAATATGATGGATCATCAATTCCTTCGGCATTTTCATCAAGTCCAATACCCCAAATATTATCTAATGGAGAAGCCTCTACAAAGATACGATCGCCAGTATTTAACATTTCTTCTCTTAATCCAGCATTTTGTCTGAATTTTGCCAAGTTTCCTTCATAAACAATTGCCAAACAATTTTTATCCCAAATAGTTTTATCAAAGTTTCTAATCATTCTGCCAAATTTCTTTTGTTCTCTTGGATTCGTTTCTTGCATAATTTGCTCTGCAATATCTTCATCTCCAAATAATAATGCCTTTTGATGCATCATGTATTGTTCACAAGAATTATATTCAATCTTGTCAATTGTCATTGGTGCTTTATGCCATTGTGAGTAAATTCCATTCCAGAAAAATACATGTTTATCTGTTACTTTCATTTTCTATGGTTTATAAATTATTACTGACACTTTCATGTCTTTTAATTCTGTTTGAATAATACGTTTGATTCTATTCCAATCTCCACCTGCCAAACCGGCGCCAATCTTTGGAAGTCCAATATGTTTACCATTAAATTTATTATTGATTTTACGCATGCATAATGTAAGTGCTTCGTAGTCAATAGGTTTAGCAACTCCATCTTTATGATTCTTACCATATCTATATTGTGTATATGAATTCACAACTACTAATTCTGGTTCATCTCGATTGTTCTTATAATCTTCTAAAGACCAAATTGTATTTTCTCCAAGAACTACTGTTTGCCAATCAATACATCCTAGTTTTTCGATTGTTGCACCCCAAGTTTCCATTTCAAATTTATCAACTCCAAATGCTTTTGCCATTTGAGGTGCTATTCCTGCTCCCATATTTGACAAACAATTACAACCATGTGTAATTACATCAAACTTACCTTGTTTTGCCATAGCAATTAAATCACCTTCTATTTCTTGATACATCTTATGCTAATCTAAAGTTTTTTAAAAAATATCTTAGGAATACGATTTGCTCTGCATCATCTCCAAATTGTTTCTTCCATTCGTCGAATTCATTTTTTCGGTACTCATCTAGGTCTTCTGGATTCATAAATCCATTATTGAATTGTAATGGAACTAAGTCTGGCCAATTTACCTTGTCAAATACTCGATCATCAACTATAAAAACTACTGCAGTTAATTGATCTCCTAAATCTGGCTCATGAAATTCTCCAATTTTAATACCATTGTCATTTAATTCATGATAATGTTGGTTAAGAGTTCCTAATCTCATTGTATTTGAATTAGTAGTACCGCCGTTTAGAATAATAAAAGTTTTATCTCTTCTAGCCCATTCTTGGTATTCTTGGTTTTCAATAAATTCAATTCCATATTCTACCACAGCATGTCCAAATTGGATACCTTGTTGGATTGGGCTTAAGTTATAAGGTACCAAGCCATACATTCGATATTCTCTATTGCTCATCAATAGTTTCATCTGGAGCACCTAGATCTGCCTCTACTTCAACCGATTGCAACTCATATCTTGAGCCTAAAATTACATCATGAACTAATACTAATTGGTCCGTTGTTTCTGTTTTAATTTCTTTATTCATTTTTATATTAAATTTAAGTGTTTTAATTCTTCTACTGCTGCTTCAAATGCTTCTTGCCATGTTCGGTATAAATACCATTCTCTGACTTTAATTAGTTCATAATTTCCAAAGTGTTCATATTTCCATATGTCAAACGCGAATTTAGGAGTACTTGTTCTATCCAAACTAATTTCTATAACATATCCTAATGTTGTTAATGAATCTATAGTATACATTATATTACTTTAAATACTATTGTGTTTGTTTTTTCTTCATATTCATTATCTGCAACTTCTCGATAACTATTTGTTGTATAAATTCCTTCGAAGTATTGTGATAATTCTTTAAATCCAGCGCTAAAGATACCATGGGTTACTACTAAATAGATCTTTGCATCACTTCGTTGTTCTCTAATTGCCTTTGCTAGTTCATTAAATGTTCTACCACCATCGCAAATATCATCGATGATTACATATTGTAAATCATCTCCAACAATTCCTGGTAGGTTTGGAACCTCGGTCTTAAGAATATTACCAGTTTTCATGTCTCTTACTTTATTTGCAGTAACAACATTTTGAATTCCAAACTTTTTAGCAACATCAAAGATTTTCTTATATGCTCCAGCATCTGGGCTTACTAAACAAATTCTTTCTTGAGCATCTTTTTTATTATCTATATTTGAAAGTGCATATTTTGCTAGTATGTGATTATCTAATTTTTCATAGTTATTCAAGCATGCTTCCAATACATCAGAGTGTGGATCTAACGTAATTACAGTTATAAAATTTAAAGAATTAATAATTGGACAAATTACCTGTTTTAGATAATTAACTCCACCTTCGCTAAATTTGCGATCTGAACGAGCACCTACAAAATAAGGAACGTAAAGGATAATTTCTCTGGTAGGTTTAATATTTCTGATCGCAGTGGTTGCACAAATAATTAATTCTAAATCTTTAAAACTATTTAAACGTGAGCTAATTTTTACAGCATCAGTATATCTCAATAAGTCATTCCATTCTGTAAGGTCTACTGTTTGTTGACCATCTGGGAATTGACTAATTTTGTACTTGATTTGCGATTTTTCCGGGTTAACTAAATCTAATATTATCATTGTATGTTTGTTTTAATTTATATGTAAATATAACTAAAAGTTTCGATATAAAAAATGTTTTAATACTTATTTTTAAAACTTATTAATAATTATTCTTGCAGCAACTTTGGTTCCCATTGTAGTACCTTCGATTTGCCATTCAAATAAATCACTTCTCATGATTTCATCACAGATTTCACGCTTAATTCCCATCTTAACAGTATCTAATGCGAATTGCGAATCTATTCTGCCATACATTTTTTCATATTGAGACATTATCTTTTCAGATCTAATTATAACAGGATGCCCCTGTTTAATATCATATAATGTGTTTGAATAAAACGTTTCATTTTTAATACTTTTAAAAAGACTAACCCATGGAAATAAGATTCCAAGTACTCTTTTAATTGAATCAATCGCATCCTTAAAATCTATCTTTTTATCTAATATTGATTCCATAATTAACTTCTGTATCTTAATTCGTTTTGGCGATACACACTTAACACCGAACCTTGTCCATGTGTGATTGCGAATTGGTAACCATAATAATCATAAACCATTGATGAGAAATTCTCTGTTAAACCATCAATTGGGTCTATTTCAACACCTTCTTTCGATGCTATTTCCCACATTAAATTCATAATATGCAAAGTTCTATCTGAATAAGTATCATAATGTCTTTGATCGTATTTTTCTTGCTTAACTAAAATATCTAACATTAAGTAATCAAATGTTGAATCGTCGCAAACCTTATACATTTCTAATAATTTTTGTGCCCTTGCCATTTCAATAGCATCTCTTTGTGCAAGCTTGTCAAAATACACTTTCATTGCATTTTGTCCCTCAGGACTTCTCATATATTCTAATACATCTTTCATAATCTATAATTTAAATCTTTTTGCTACTTTTAATCGGTCAATTTCAAATCCAATTCCTTCTAAAGATTTTGTATCGAAAATAACTTCATTTATTTTCGAATCCATCATTACCCTATCGTATTCTCCAGTTTCTTTGTTTCTAGTAATAAAACAATAAATATTTTTTAGGGAATCTTTGTACAACCCATTGTTTGTCTGGGCATAATTGGTACTACTTTTATCATAGAACCATTCATGTGTCTCAGACTCAAAATACAAACCATCCATTTCTAAAAATTGATTTCTTTTATCAATTACATTCATAAAATCTTGGCTTATTATTGACTGGAGTATTCCAATTGGTTAAAGGTCTTGCATGATAACTACCAAATTGTGTTGATTGATAGATAACCATATCTTCATCATTATCCGTATTCTTTGCCAGGTGAAGAACCTTATAAATTCCTCCTTTATAATGTCGATAAATCTTACCTGGAATTACATTTTTAAATTCGTTACTCATTATCTTTATTTGAATATGTTGGTGTAAATACTAGTGCCCATAATGGCCATGCCGACATTGTAAAATAACATGCAAAACCGATTAAAGTAAAGAATGCAATGTATACTAATGATATTGAAAAATGTTTCATATTTTTAATTATTTATGATTACGTGAAAACCTTTATCTGAATCTTCTATTAATGAATCTACATATTCCTGAGCCTCTTCATTAGATTCGAAATTTGTTCCTAATGAATGTTTATAACTTAAATACACCGTAACGTGCGCTTTATTATAAATCTTTTTATTGACTTCATCTATTCGATACCATGAATAATCTGCAAAATATGTGGATTGTTTTCTATTCCATAGTCTACATTCATTTCCATCATCATCTCTATACTCATTCCAACCCGCTGGAATTAAAGGTTGTTGTCCAAATAAAAATCCCAAAAATGTTTTAGGAGGAGCAGGGGTCTCTGGATACCATTGGTAACTTGATTCTCTTTCTAATGTTAAAGTAATTGACTCTACTTTATCTAATTCAAAATAATGTTTTTGCATTTTAATAAGTATTAGTGATTTGCATTGTTAAAATTCTTGAGTCTCTTTCATGTGACTCTATTCCAAGCGAGATTGATTTTCCATAAGCTATTGCTTTAATCTGATCGTTTTTTTCATCAAAGATAAATCTTACAAAACCAGCTCCTGTTGCTTTTTTATTGTAACCAACCATATCTTTGTGTTGGATTGCTGCTGAGAATATAATGGCACATCCATTGACAATTACGTATTTTGCGGGGCTTAACATACTTCTTTTGTTTTAACGATTTCTATTAGTTTCTTTAAACATTCAAGTTCTGCTTCTTCGTAGTTTTTAAAAGCTGCATAAGGTATAATATCAACAGCGAGTTCTTTTTTGATAGTATCGGGGATTGTTCTACCACATGGAATGTATATTGTATTGCTCTCAACTGTTTTTGATGTAACCCACACAGATAAACTATATTTCTCTCTAAACCATCTAAATGCTTGTGAGAATGTTGGTGCTATACATGCTGAAGAATTGTTAGGATATTGACCTTCTCCCGACAAATCAAATGTTAATATCCATTCATCACCTTGTCGCGTATTATACTGTGCAGACGTTCTTCTATTAAACCCTAATTCTTTTAGGGCCAATGCTTGTTCGTAAGGTGTAAAATCTTTTTCCATATTACTTAACTTCTATGATATTAGGATAAGAACTTATAAAACCAATACGGTAACCTGATGTTTTAAAGGTATACGTAGAATCTTGTCTAAGTTTTCCATACACATCACTTGAGTAAAAATTACCGCGAAAAAGGTCATCTTCCAACTTCAAGGTACCTTTGTTAGTATACACTAAATAATAAGAATCTAAATGCTTTCCATTTTGTTCTGTGATTCTTTCCTTACCTTCTACCTTTGCACTAATGGTTTCAGTGTGGCTATACGATTTAATTCCAAATGTGATTGATCCAACTATAATCACTCCTGCTAAAATAAAAATTAATCTGTTCATATGATATTTGTTTTAATTATAATGTAAATATAGCTATTAAATTTGACCCGTGAAAACTTATTTGCAAAAAGTTATTAACAATTTTATTTTACGTATTTAAGTTTGGTTTTTATAATGGCTATCATTTGTTTCATTTTCTCATAGTGGGGTCCTCCGCCTGATAATCTTCTAAGAGTTCCACCTTTTATAAATTCATCATTGATTATCTCATGCAGTTCCTTTGTAGTTTCAGCAGCTTCAATTCTTTCACTAACCTCTTCGGCTCTATCCCAGAATTTCTGACTAGAGTTGGACATATTAATCGTTAATAAGGTTATTGCAGTAAATGGAATAGCCATTAGACTTGAAAATTTAAGACAGGTTACTGGATTTGTAAATACATCTTCAGGTCCACCCATAGCTTGAGAAAGTCCAAACCATATTATAAATGTCAAAGTGGTCATTATTGCATACCATATTGGAAGTGCAAGGTACCATTTTAAGTTTGATAGTTTTTCCATGATTTAAAGTCTTATTAATTTTATTACTTTTGATGTTTCTTGTTTAATTACAAGATGTTGAAACCTTTCATAGAATTTAACATCTTCTGCTTCGAATTCATGAATATACCAGCCATAATCTTGTAGTTCTTTAATATCATCCTGAGTGAACCATTTCCATAAATCTTCTAATGATTCTACTGCAGATAACCATCCAACTATGGTTTCATCGAATTCCATTTCTAATAAACTATTCTCACAAAAATCAAATGCGTTGTGAATTAATCCAGTAAATTCTCCATTGTAATTGTACCAAAGTCCCTGTAGTGTTTCTTTATGGCATACTCTATAATATGTTATTGCTTTCATATCTATAATAATTATTTTAAATATTTTCTAATGTACTTTGATTCTCTATTATTTAGTACCAATATGTATCGTTCGCCATATTTGGTCTGATATACTTGGTATCTTTGAACATTTTGGTAATACCATTCTTTGGTGTAGCTATGATCCTTTATACGATCTTCTGCTGGTTTACATGAAAATGAAAGAAATGCTAATAAGATTATTAATATTTTCATAATTTATAGATTTAAAAAGTTTCCCGGGATTAATGATTTTACCCTCAGGCTTAAAGACTTAAGTTATATTGCACTTGTGATTTTTTGTTTCAATTCTTATAGATTAATTACTCCCAAGAAGCAATTAATTCTTGCTCCTCGGCCTCTTGTTGACGTGCCAGCATGATTTCTGCTCCTTCGATTGAATATACTGGGTACTCCCAAAACATTTTAATCTGGTCATTCCAAGACGTGTTACCAATGAAACTTCCATTACCGTCATTATATAATGAAACACATTGATCAGGGTGTGCGATACGAATTGGTTCAGCAAAACATTGTGCATTACCAAATGTTACATTTTCCAATATCCATTCTGTTTGAACATCTTTAACCATTTGGTCAAAAAGATCACGATTATCATAGTAATTATCGCTTCCTGTTTTTTCAAAATACTCTGCACGAATTTTAGCATATTGTTCGCTTGATGGACTTAAAACTATTTTAACTTCTTTTTGGATTGAATTCATCATAATGGTGTTTTTTATTTGTTTTAATTATAATGTAAATCTAAACAAAAAAAGCCAAACAAAAAAATGTTTGGCTACTTATTTTCAAAGAAAGTTATTAACAATTTATATTTTAAATACCTCTTGTAATATAGTATACTTATTCTCAATAAGTTGCGTGTATTCTTCGGAATATTTTGTAGTTGAAATAAAATGCATTATTTTACTCTGTTTCATTAATTCCATGTCGGTTGTCAAAATATACCCATCACTATGTAATAGTATGATATGTTCCGTATTTGAATACGCTCTATTTAATATTGATAGTAATGATTGTTCCTGTATTAATACCTTATAGGTGTCCCATGATGTACCCTGCATCGTCATGTGGTCCCATCTCTTATATATAAATGAATTAATCAACCATTGAAAATCCTCCTTAGAAGTAAACAGAGACATCGTACTGTTGTTAAATCCCATAAAACCAGAGTTTCCAGATTTATCATTACCATGACATCGATAATAATTTTCAAATAATTCATTGCCAAATTTTTCAATAAGTTTACCCATCATTGGTTTATCTGCATCAACAAATTGATCCGCAATACTAAATGGAATTTTAGTAGTTACGAAATGTACTATATCTGAAAAATCAACATCATTAAATAAAATATCATCATCATATGTTAAAACGTAATCATTACCTCTTTCATGATATAATTTATGGTGTAATATGATATGGTATATCCATTCCCATTCTCTGTACTTTTCTATGTCTGGTTCAATTCCACAATCCCTTACGTATTGTTCAAGTTCAGCGTTATCATAAAAAAATAAACTAACACCAGGGGGAAGTAATTGAAATGCCTTTGCCTGCATTTCATGATTTGGATTATTAATATTTAAATGTATTTCGGCATTATCAATATATCTTTCTTGTTGAACAATTATTTTACATATTTCAGTAAGTGCAACTAATTGTTGTTTGTCAAACGTGCGCCAAGACCTGGCAACTATAAAATCTCTCATAATTAATTATTTAAAAATCCTCCATGAAATGGAACATAAAATGTTACACTATAATTTAATTCCTTTGCAACATGCATCGCCCTTTGTTGTCCTTCCCAAAATATATGCCAATTATCTTTATTACATATATTTTCGGTACCTATTGGAATTTCAGGAGCACTTATAAATGTTAATGTAAATTCTGTTCTATCTGCCCCTATCCCATGTGACCACCTGACCATTTGTTCCATTTCATGCACATTTATCATATTGATATTATATGTCGTAAACGAATGTAACCAACCATTTTCATTTTTAAGATTCTTTGTTTTTTCGAAATATTTTTTTAAATTTCTCTCAATAGTTTTAAAGTAATTTAATTTTCTTACTTTAATATACGTTTCGGGTGTTGCTGCATCTATTGAAAATCCTAAACTAGCAAATCCTACCATTTCTATAAATTTATCTTGTATTTTATCTCCAAATACTGTTCCATTTGTAAAACTCCAAAAATGTATAACATTTCTATATTTTTTAAAATCTAATTTATTTAAAATTTCAAATACTTTTCCTTTCCAAAACGGTTCAGCGATTCCCTGTATATTTAGTATTTTAACCTTATTCATAATAGGTTTTAATTTATCCAATACTATTTCTATTAAATCAATGGATGGTTCATGCTCAATAAAAGACACAGATGCCCTAGGGCACATTGGGCATGCAGTATCAGGTGTAGGGTCTGTTCCTCCTATATTACAATGCGAAGATGGTAATGAAAGTTCAAAATCAATAGGTTGGTCCGTATATTCTACATCGTTCATGAATAGCGTATCTAATTCATTTCGTTTTGAATAAAATGGACACCTAGGGGTATTACAAGCATCGTGTAAATTATTTCCTAAAATAGAATTTTGAATATCTTTGATAATGTCTTTATCAAATGCTTCCTTTATTGTAATATCCTCCTTTATTATATTTCCATAATGTATATTCTGGTGGCAACATGAATGATATTCTCCATCAGAATTTATTTTCATTCTGGTAAATGGTAATGTACAATATACTTTCATTTATTTTATTTTATTTAAGCCAGGATATAGGGTTTGACCAACGATAACATATCTCTCTCCCTTGGTAACTTTATTCACAAAATGCGGATGGGTTAACCCTCCTGGAAAAATCACAATATCTCCTTTTTTTAATAAAACACTTATTTCTTGCCTAGGAAATTCAAGTTCACCTCCTTCAAATTCATCGTTTAAACATCCGACAATAGTAAACATAGAAAAATCCCAATGCACGTTTTTTTCATAAGAGATGGGATATGTTTCAGAATATTTTAATAAAAATACTTCTCGCCATAATGGACTAACATACTCCTTAATTTCATTAACGGTATCAATACTTGAGTTATAACCTATTCCGTTCTCTACATCATATATTTTTAAATAATCTAGAATCACATCATTATATAATTCTTTAATAAAACTATTAAAGCTTTCCATTAAAATATCGTTAGCATCGATTCTTCCATCAGAGTTGGATTCATTTCTAATAGTATTACATAATTCTATTGTTTGAAAAGGAATACTTTTTCTAAAAACGAAAATATCATATCCTATATTTTCCATTACTTGAGTTGTATATTAAAGTTAATTACACATCGGTGCTCTGCTCCATAAAAAGGCTCAACAGAATGAATAATATCATAAGGCCAAATAATTAACATTCCTTTTTTGGGTCTTATATAATATTTCATACCTCTAATATGAAACGCAAATACTCCAGAGTATGGATGGTCTTTAATTGGTAATCCATCTGATAGGTAGTAACCTCCACTAAACATCATTGGTTTTGCTTCACTTGCACTCCATCTACAGTGATTATGTGCATTATGTCCTCTTCCGCTATATGGATCATAATATTGCATCCAACTTTCAGTAATTATTGGAGTTGATTCATGTGAATATCCAAGAGAATTCAATAAATGTAAATATCCATTTTCAATTCTTTGCCTAATTATATGAACATCCACATTATCAATATCTAAAAAATCATTAGGAGGTGTCCAAAATCTGCTGCCAATTGGTTGTAATTCATTTTCCTCTACCCATTGATCTGCTCTGTCATACCATACTTGGAATGTTTCTTGCCTCTCATCATCAAATCTTCCTGGAAGTTCTTGTCCCATTTGTTTTTGTTTTTCATTTAAGGTTTCAAACCCAAATGCATAAACTCTATTACTGAAATCATCATCTTCAAATTGATGTTGATATATTGGAATTGGTGCTAGATATTTAATATCTTGGATGCCTGACTCTATTATTGGATCTTTAAAATGCATATTATTGATGTACTAGATAAATATTTTTATATATTATGGTTTTTACATGCTGATTTATTTTTAGTATTGAATAGTCATCTAAATTATCAAAATGATGATAATCATCTCTACATCCATTAATAACCAGAGGTTCATATGTATTTATAAAATCTTCAAGTGTGCAGTTTGCAAAAATAAACATACAAAATTCTTCAATACATGTTTTAATATTGTATTTACGATATATTTCCATAAGTTTAGATATTGCATTTGTACCATTTGAATAAAAAAAACAGAAATTAGGAACAACATTAATATCCTCAAAATCCCAGCTATATTTCTCTAACATTGTATTTTGTACATTAATCCATTTAATAATGTTAGGATCTAAATTCTTAACCTTTTCATTTTCAGGATTATCTAATAAGAATTTTGATACAACACTTTCATATCCTTTAGGATAACTATACGTTGGAATCTGTATAGGTCCATTGCTTCTTATTAAATCCCAGAACTGGTCATCTATTTTTTTTACAATATTAACATCCCAATCCAAAAATAGATATTCTTCGAAATCCTTTTCAGCAACGGAAAGAGCATGTAATTTATGCACGAAATGAGTATATATGTTGCTGTATTCTGGTTGTGTGATATAAGGTCCTAATATAATTGTATTATATCCTCTAGAAATTAATCTTGCCTGATTTTCAGTTCCCCATACATATACTATTTCATTATCGAATAGTGGTTTTTCAGGAATTTCATTCCATGTAGTATCACTATTACCCCAAAGAACTCTAACTATTTTCATATTGTTTTAATCTTGTTTCTTTTAAAATATAAGAATATTCTGGAAAAACGTTTTTTATCTCTTCATAAAATCGTGTGCAGTCATTCGATAATAATAAAGGATTTGACGCATATACCACCTTGGCTAACCAAACGTGTTCCCATTCTAATTCATTTTTACTAGAATCAAATTCAGTTGGATAGTACCATTGTTCAGAATATCCAAACTTTCTATCTTCTACTTTAGCATAATCGCTATCTGCTAAAAATATTCTATTTGTTAATGTATTTGTGTGATATTCATGTTCCCTAATAATATGTCCTAAAATACCTTGGTCAGTTGCTAACCAAAACCACTCAGGTACTTCATTATCTCCGGAGTTTATTAATTCTTTATGTGCGTTTACGTATTCATCAATGGCAGAATTAGATCCAAAATAAACAAAAGATGTATTAGGTGAATATGCATTACAATTATAATTTATAGGAAATGAAACATGTTTAATTTCAGACTCCCACTGTTTTTTAGTAAAATAATAATTACCTCTTGGAATTTCCCAGTGTCCAATTCCAATATCTCCATAATAAAAGGATTCTGGTATGGTTCCTCTAACTATAAAATCCTGATCTAAAAACACAAATGGTTCATTTTCGTTTCGAAGTGCTTGTATTTTGCCAGAAGTCCAGTAATACGCTGCATCGACTCCCGTTAAATTATCTAGAAACTCAGTATTGATATCATCGTATAATGCATCTATTCCGATTGTTTTATAATAATTTAAACCTATTGAATCTGTGTATAATTTTATAGGTCCATTATGTAATTTCCATCTAAGTATTGATAGAATTGTATATAATATTTGATAGTCGGGAATACTATACTCTATTGAATTTAAATCTTTAGTTATAGAAAATCCATGTCCTCTTAGTCTTTCTTTATTAAAAAAAGGTGCAGTCCAATTTACATGTATTGCTTTCATTTTGTGAATTTAAGTTTAAGTGACTCTATATCTATATAATCTCTACAAATTATATATAAGAATTTTAAATCGGATCCTTCGTTTCTAAGATCTTTTTTATCAAATCCAACATGATAATATTTAGTTAAAGATTCATTATATGTCCATTCCCCTGAATAGTTAAAAAGATCTTCTTTAAAGTTCTTAGATTCACATGAGAATACATTCTTAATCAATGTCTTACACTCGATTTGGTGATGTGTAATAATCTGTTTGAGTATTTTTTGCTCTGCCCAGACCATGTGCACCCCTACTGGAGCATCATACATACTTAATTCTTCCATGCATTTCACGGCATATTTTGCATATTCCTGTTGGATTTCTATATCATTAAAACTTAAATAACATACATTGAGCGCTGATTTATTTGGAGTATGGATTAGCCATATAGGCAATCCTTTTATTTTCTTAATATAGGGATCTTCTGTTCCACAATACCACTGTAATCCATCTTCATCATGCGAATAGATTATAGGATATTCATTTCCAATATTATAAATAGGAGCATATGAAATAAAATCAGTGTCAATTAATGAAACACACTCATTTTGTGCAAGTAGGACTCTAACCTTTGAACTTGCCCAAAATGTAGTTTTATTAATGGATGTATAGGAATCAACGATCGAAGTATCTACGTTATCCCATAGATGTAATATATTAAATTCTTTTAATTTTTCTAGTGTTCTAGAATCGCAATGCAATTCATCAAATGTAATATTATGCCTTTTCCATGAGCATATACTTGCAATTAACATAATAATTGTTAATTCATCATAGAAATCGTCAGATTCTTTAATATTTTCAAGAACCCAAATTGCCTTTTTCATATGATAAATCTTGTTCCAAACTCTTTCCTAATTTCATTATCTTATCTATCTGTTTTTTAATACGAGAGAATTCTATAATATATGCTTTCCCAAAGTTATTTTTAAATGGAATATTAACTGCAAAATCTCCAGGTCGATAGAACTGATCATCTTCTAACAATCTAGGACTATACGAAACTTCAACAATACCTTCTTTATTTGTATCTAAGTGCATTTCCATTCCAGATGAAAGACCCTGAATATATGGCATGCCAACATGCAAATCTTTATATTCTACAACATAATCAATTGTCTTACAAATAATAATTCTAAGTCCTAACATTGGTAAACTAGTAGGAGTATCTTTAAATAATTTAGAAAACATTATAGTTTCTAATAAATATTCATCAGTTATGTTTGGCGACATATAGAATGATGGATTTACGTATGAGTTGACAAGAATTCCACCCCATTGAATATTTTCAAATGGATTTTCATGTTTATTTAAAATCATAACACTTGGTAATATTCCAAGATAATAGATTCCATCTTCCCTTATTATATTAAAATAATTAATATAAAATTCCCAATCATTTTGCAAATCATTTTTAGCAGCATATTCAAATACAGTATATCCCATTCCATGTAATTGGGCCCATTCTCTCTGAGAATCTATACATTTTTTATATTTGCGTGCATAATTTGTAGATATATTTACAAATGTTACTACTTCTATTTTCATATATTATATTCATTAGATGAATTTGATTTCTTTAACCAATCCAAAATATTCCATGCAATTTGTGTGATTCTTTGGTCTTTTCTATTAAATAATTCATTCAATAATTGATAAAACATTATAACTTTAAGAGGTTTAAATGCTGGCTTTTTGTATGCCACCTTTTCTCCCCATAAATGAAACCATGTAAACTTTTCCTTTTTATATAAATTATCGCTGGTAATTCTAACATTTTCTTTAATATGCGTCCAATTACAAGTATCTCCATAATATGTATATGGAAATAATTGGTTTCTTGTAAATCCTCCATTATCGACGACTGCAGATAATAATCGTTGTTCTGCAAATAATGGTTTCCAAAACTTTCTTAGGTCAGGATTTGCCCATTTAACAGGAGCAGATAAACTATTATTTTTAGTCATGAAATCTAATGCTAGTTTGCAATATCTTTCTTTAAGTTCTTTATTATTTATAATAAAGAATCCAACATTAATGGGATTACATGTATTAAGTTCCGGAATATTTGGAAATTGATAATCCTTTCTTTTACCCAATAAAGACACATCTGGATAATTTCTCCAAAATCTGCCTTCATCATGCAAATAGGTTATATCATAATTTAAAATAGACTCATCTAATTTATCCTTATAAATTAAATCATTATCTATAAATGCAACTGGAAATTCTTGAATGGAATTAAGAACCTTCATTTTAGTAGCAGCACCGAAGTGTGGCCAATATATATCGTCTGGCTCTTCAAGAACATCAGTATTTATATTATCATATAAAACATCCATGCCCATTTTTTTGAAAAAGATTAAATCCTTTTCTGTAGTATATAAATGTATTGGTCCATTTTTCTTCCACTCTAGGGCAGAAAGTGTTTGAATCAATAAGATGTGTTCGGAGTAAGATTTTTCACTTACTCCCTTAAACACATGAATTCCTTTAATATTCATTTAATGAATTTTTTAGAATTAATAAAATATTTTAAAATTAAACCATTACAACGTCTATGTATCCAGAGCCAGAGCCGACTAATGAACTTACACTCAACGAATATGCGTATGTACCCGTTCCTCGTTGAAATGTAGTAGAAAATGTAGTTCCTGCAGTAGACCTCGATGCAGTTCTGGTAATTCCTCCAACAGTTATTGAAACATTTATACCACCTGTATTTGTTTTTAGTGCTGCTGCTGAAAAATTAGCTGCTCCCGTTATTGTAACAGTTCCACTTGCGCTACCGTTATATCCTATAGAATATAATGAACTAAAGGATACGTATTTTCGTGTATAACCATAAAATTCTCGGATGCCATGGTCTGGCGCCTTTCCTGCATTGACCGAATTAGAAGTTAAACTTTTATTAGTTCCAGGTCCTCCCATTTCTGTATTAATTTGTCCTAAAGAAATTGCCCCGCTATATACTAAACTCATATTATTATTATTTTTTTTTATATATCTAATTTAGTCTAACATATCATTCATATTAATAGATATATTATATTTTTAAGAAATATTTTAATTTATAAAACCACTACCACTACCGGTCAAAGATACACTTAATGAATATGAATATACTCCTTCTCCTAATTGAAAGGTTGTTGAATATGATGTTCCATTTCCAGCTTGAGTACGACTTCTAGCTATACCGTTTACTACGATATTCGCAGTCGTTGTTCCTCCTCCAAATTGAGTTGCGCCTGCTGAAAAATTATGTGGACCCCCGGATACGGTAACAGTTCCACTGACGCTTCCATTATATCCAATTGAATATAATCCACTGAATGATATATAATCCCTTGAATAACCATAAAATTCTGAAATACGATGAGGAGCTACTTTATTTATTGTTGAATCTGCCAATCCAAATAGAGAAGATATTGTCGGAGTTAATCCACCTGCCAATTGCGTATTAGGAGTATTACTTGCTCTTCCGAGCTCAGTATTTATATTTCCCATCGATATTTGGCCACTATATGGTAATCCCATTTTATTAATCTTTATTTATTTATTATATATCTTTATTTATTCAAATAAAATAGTATGTGCATCAAAATACCATGGTTCTCTTTGACCTTCAGGTCTAGTCATTGCATTAACAGATTTAATTAACGCTAAATTTGTAACTCTAACCTTTGTTAGATCTGGATTATTTTTAAGTACAACATTAACCATTATATTACCTGAGCTATTTGCGTTTCTGGCATCAATATATTCAAAGGTTCCTCCTGCCACTATGAATGTTCCAAGGCGTGGATTACCAGTAAGATCTATTGTTTTAATATAATTTCCTCCAGTGCGTCCTGTGTATGAACATCCTATCCATAAATCAGTTAGTTTAGGTAACATTCTAACATTTAGCGATGTTAATCTATTGCACATTACATAAATTCTTTGAAGTTTAAGATTATGACTAAAATCCAATGATGTAAATCCTCTAGTTTTACCCCATGGATAGTTTGGATCTTCATTTTTATCACTATTTCCTTGAAATTCTGCGCTATATAATTCTGTATTTTTAGATAAATCTACTGTTTCCAAATAGGTTTCGCTTAATCCTAATATTTGTAATAGAACATTATGTGTAAGATCTATTGAAGTTATTGGATTATCCCATAGAGAAAGAAATTCTAAACTTAAGAAATTCTCAAGACCAGTAGTATTAGTTACTCCAGCGTGTTCAACCTTTAATACTTTCAACGTTGATATCTTACTTGTTAATACCCTTCCATCGGAAATATCGTCAATTCCCTGTGCAATTAATGCATTCTCAAATTTTTGGTCTGGAATCAATGTCCATTCTGGTAAATTTGAAAGATTTATAGTAGGAACTGGCGTATCGATTATAGGATCTGGTGGTAATGGAACATCGGATGCAAACGGAGGTGTAGGTACAATTGCAATCGGAGGTGTAGGAGTAGGTTTAGGATCTACTCGAATTTCTCCAGGATCACATGACATTAATAATATAATTGCAGATAATAATAATAATTTTTTCATGATTTTATTTGTTTAAATTAGATATGTAAATATAACTATAATATTTAATACTTGAAAAAAATAAGTGTTAATTTTTTGTTAATTTTTACCAAATATCCTTTTAAACAATCCTGCAATACCCTTTCTTTCTGGTTTCGGTGTAGTTGAAGGAACTTGCCGAGTTGATGTTGTATCGTCAATTGATGTCCAAATTTCTAGGTGCATTCCAAACTCAGTGTAAGGATATATTGTGTGTCCATCTCCATTCCAATTAGAACCCCATGAATTTCTTATAATAAATCCAATCTTATTATAACCTACCACTACTAACGCATGTCCACCTAACATTTTATCTCCTTTGCCACCTTTCCAAAATGTATCGCTTTCATTATAAACTGGCATTGCAATATATGCTGGACCATTTTTAATTAAAGAACCCTTTAAACCGTCTATTGTATTTACTGCAGCATACCCAAGTATTCTATGATTTTTTGCATCATCTAATATTTCTTTAGATAATTTGTTAACGTCAGATATTGGTTTATTATTATAAATTTTCTTGCGAGGTATTCCCCATGATTGTAGTAGTCGCATGGTAATCCTTGGGTTAATTCCCTTGATTGATTTATCGGGTCTTATATTGTATATAAAATATTGTGAAAGTTCCTCATTTAGTCCATAATTCATCTTCTCCTGCCATGCTTTAATTGCAGCAGCTGCAAAACTAGAACAGGGACCATCTTCTCCTTGGTCCCATACTTCTGGCATATCTTTTCTATAATCTACGTCAGATTGTATTTGTAGATTTGGACTAATTATTGTTTCTATAATAATGTCCCTTTCATCTAATGGTGATGTTTTAATATTTAATAAAGATGCTTTCATAATAAAATTCCTTTTAGAATTATATATTCGAAACTATCTTAAATTTCTAGAATTTTCTTGCCTCCGCTATGTTCATCGCATAATGTTGAAATCCAGCCATTTCCTCTGATTTGACCTAATTCACCGCATTTTTCACACGTAATATACGAAGCATCTTCAGCTAATCTAATACGTTGCCAAATCTCTTCGCTTCCGCTATTGATATAAAATCTAAGGCCACCGAACTTTTCTTTGACTTGACAAATTTCTTTGTTCCATCCAAGTTCTATAAGATCTTCAATCAATCTCTTAATAATTCCTAACCAACCGTCAGAAACTGAAAAGAAACCTCGACTCTTAATAGGTGGCCTGTCAGTAAAATAACCATTGTTTAAGCCTCCAATACTTTCTAAGAAAGCATCCATCTCTTCTCTTGTCATCAAATTATTATTCATAATATAAGATTTATACAGTATGTTCTATGCGTACTCTTACACAATTTTGAGGTAACCTATGAATATGTCGATAGTTATTAATATAACCCATCATATTTGCGCTACCAATTGCATTCGCAGAATGGATTACAACATCAACTACTGGACTTCCATCCATCCATTGTTCTACTAACCATTTAGTACAATCCATTCCAGTCTTTTCTAGAATATTATCGTAATTTAATTCGTAGTTATGATAAACATTTCGTTGCCATTCGGCCATGGCAGTATCTCCTAAATCATGGTCTAACGAGATTAAGTCAATGTTCTCAAGTCCAATGTAAGTAACTGTATCAACAAATTCTTCGTAGTTTCTTACTACCGTCCAATCTTTATCAACCGGAGTTCTTACATCATCTAAATATACTCTAATCATTTTTAATCTTTTTTAAATAGTTTACCAACTCTTGTAATTTATCAGCATCCTTTGGGTTAAATATAAACTCATCAAACGCACCATAATTACATTGATATCCAAAGATATATTTTAGTCCATACTTAACTCGTTGCCAAAATGGTTTCTTTGCTAGATGTATATGGAAATAACACATTGGATATGTATGTCCTCCCTCTAACGTGTCTTCCTCGTATAATATTACAAGTTGATGGTCAGTTGAATGACATTCACATATTAAAATTTCTTTATCTTCTACCTGTTTCATAAATATTATATTTAAAAAATTAATTTTGTTTATAACCCCCTTTCCATGCATCATATATCCATCCATAGATTATCATGATTGCACAGAAAGAATCAAAGATCCCTACAACCCATCTTACCCATATTGGACTTGGCACAAAAAATACCATTAATCCAAAAAAACTAAGAGCCCATCCAAACATAACCATTCCCATGAGAAACATAAAAACATTTGATACTAATGGTACTACTAATTCCCAACAGATAAATTCTAAAAACTTTTTCATAATTATATTTTTTTAGTAGTGGGTTGTAACCACATTCCATCTTTAAAAATCAATTCTAAGAACCCAGGGATAATTTCATCTACATCCATTAACAATCTAAATGTTCTTGGTGTGTTAAATTGAAACATTTTAAGTAGTTCTTCTCTGATTCTTTCGTGACTTACAGTTTGCTCTAGCTTCTTAAGAATGCTTGGTTGTTTCATAGCTTCCCAAATATCAGCATGCATTTGAAAATCTTTAGTGATAGTAAATCTCAGGGCTCTTAAGATACGTAATGGGTCATCCATCATTGTAATGTTAGCATCCATTGGAGTTCTCAATATTCCAACCTTTAGGTCCTCTACTCCATCGAATAGATCAATAAGATTACCATCAATATCTTCTGCTAATGCATTCAGAGTAAAATCTCTACGAAGTAAATCATCTTCAAGAGTACCCAATTCCAAAATAGGCCTACGGGTTCCTTCGACATATCCAACCTCTTTTCTTGCCATTACAAAATCTGCAACTAATCCAGCGAACTGATGATCTTTTGGAAATTTGGCACGAATTGTAAAACAATCTGGAGTACTTAAGAATATTTCAAACCCTTGGTCTGTCATCCAGTTCGTCATGATTTGAAAACCATCTTCAACAGTAAACCCTTTCGTATCTTCTAATACGAAGGTAAAATCAATATCTTTAGAATCTAATCCAAGAAATTTATCTCTGATGCAACCTCCGACTTTAAATATTTTAGCCATTTTTATATCTGTTTTAATTATAATGTAAATATAAACCTTTTATCCGACATAAAAAAACTTTATGTGATTTATTTTTACTGAATGTTGTCCTCGTACGATGTTTTATTAGATACCTGTGAAGTCATTGTTTCGCCATTTGTTGTGAAATAATGGTATCTACCTTCATTATAAAAACGATATATTTTAATACCATCTTTTTCAAAAAGAAATTTAACATCATATT
>Ga0208916_10000006_pt1 | contig 113332 bp, 115 predicted proteins | sample DEB19_08_DNA_5_FD_184523 | JGI IMG/M metagenome (GOLD analysis project Ga0208916, IMG submission 184523) | Aqueous microbial communities from the Delaware River and Bay under freshwater to marine salinity gradient to study organic matter... | ecosystem: Environmental > Aquatic > Marine >... | reverse complement strand
AAGACCGTCACTTCGGTTTTGAGGGCGCTGCCTGGTATTGGCACTTTGTGGACGTGGTGTGGTTGGGCTTGTACATCCTGGTGTATTGGATGTAAGTCCGATACTGCCGATGCAAAAAAGCGCCCTTGGGCGCTTTTTTGTTGGCGGAACGGCAGGCTTGGTTTGAGCTGGGCGAAATTTGTTCAGTCTGCAGGCGACACCTTATTGGCAATCCCCGCAAAATCCCATCAAGCGCCTGGTGGAATGCCCGTGGGCTGTATCCAACCCATCTTCCATGAAATCAGCACGCAAATGAAGAGGACAATCGAGAACCCAACGCGAAAGGCCAGCGCTGTGGCCATGTTGTTTTTTTTGGGCAGCTGCTCTTCAGACGATGCAGGGCGGCCTCGCATCATATGAACCAAAGCCCAGACCAGACTCGCCAAGATGGCAACAAATGCGATGGCAACCAGAATTTTCATGAGCACATTATCCAATGACTGAGAAATCCCCGATCTGGCAAAGATGGTTGGTGCTTGGCATGGCCCTGCTGGGCATGGGCGTCACCTTTTCCTTGGGTCTGTGGCAACTGGGTCGCGCAGCCGAAAAAACAGCCTTCCAAGACGCCAAAACACAGCAAGCAGACAAAGTGGCCTTGGATGGCCGCACCTTGGGGTCTGCGTTGGATGATCAAGCGCAACGCGCAGGGTTGATACACCGGCGCATGGTGCTGATGGGCCGCTGGTTGCCGCAGCATTCGGTGTTCCTGGAAAACCGGCAGATGAATGCCAAGCCGGGGTTTTTTGTGCTGACGCCCTTGCAAATTGAGGGCACCAACGGGGTGGTCCTGGTGCAGCGCGGTTGGGCGCAGCGGTCGTTTACCGATCGGGCAGCGTTGCCAGCTATCCAGACACCCGAAGGACAAGTCGAGATTGAGGGGCATTTGGCCCCATGGCCATCAAGGCTCTACGATTTTGGCGGAGTCGAACAAGGCCCGATACGGCAAAATCTCGACCTGCAAGCATTTCGCCAAGAAACCGGTCTTGGTTTGCTGGATGTTTCCTTGTTGCAGTCGGGCCCGGCTTCTGAAGGGCTGCTGCGTGAATGGCCTGTGGTGGCCAGTGGTGTCGAAAAGCACCACGGATACGCTTTTCAATGGTTTGGCCTGAGTGGTCTGATCGCTTTACTTTATGTCTGGTTCCAAATTGTCCAACCCCGCCGCCAAAAAAGAACTGCCTGACAGCCCCTTGTCCATGACGGTGCATGACATGCCCTTGCCGGGCGATGTGGTGCAGGCCGATGCGCAACGCACGCGCATGGGCCGCTGGAAGATGATCGCCATGATGCTGATCTGCGCCTCGCCGGTCATTGCCTCGTATTTCACGTATTACGTGGTGCGCCCGGAGGGGCGTCGTGTTTATGGCGAACTGATTCAGCCGCAAAAAGACATGCCCCAAGCCACCGCTAAAAACCTGCAAGGCGAGCCAGTGACCTTGGACAGCCTGCGCGGTCAGTGGTTGTTGGTCACCGTGTCCTCGGGCGCTTGCGACGAGCGGTGCCAGCAAAACCTTTATTTCCAGCGCCAGTTGCGCGAAATTTTGGGGCGTGACAAAGACCGCGTGGAGCGCCTCTGGCTGATCAGCGATGACGCACCTGTGGCACAAACGCTGTTGCCCGCACTGAGCACGGCGCATGTGCTTCGGCTGGACAATGCCAGTGTGCAAAGCTGGATCAGCCCCGCTGCAGGGCAGCAACTGCAAGACCATTTGTATGTGGTGGACCCGATGGGTAATTTCATGATGCGTTTCCCGGCCCACATGGACGTGCCCAGTGCCTCCAAAGCCAAGCGCGATCTGGAACGTTTGCTCAAGGCGTCTGCCTCTTGGGACAAGGCCGGGCGATAAAACATGACCGAAGTTGACCTGTACAACCTCGCGCCGACTTTGCAGCTCATGGCTGTGGGCTTGGCTGTGGCGGCATTGCCCTTGGGCTGGTGGCTCTGGCGGCAACGCAGCGCCACGCCGTCCGGGCGTTTGAAGGCCCTGACCCTGATTACCTTGTTCCTGACCTTTGACCTGGTGTTGTTCGGCGCCTTCACGCGCCTGACCGATTCGGGATTGGGTTGCCCGGATTGGCCCGGTTGCTATGGCAGTGCCAGCCCGATGGGCGCCAGCACCCACATCACGGCAGCCGAAACTGCCATGCCCACCGGCCCTGTGACGCAAGGCAAAGCCTGGATCGAGATGGTGCACCGTTATCTGGCAAGCGGGGTGGGGGTGTTGATCCTGAGCTTGGCCATCATGACTTGGTGGCAGCGCCGCCAAAGCGACAGCATCAGCCCCTGGTGGCCCACCTTCACGCTGGTGTGGGTGTGTCTGCAAGGTGCATTTGGGGCGCTGACCGTCACCATGAAGTTGTTTCCGGCCATCGTCACCTTGCACCTCATGTTTGGCATTGGCTTGTTGGCCTTGCTGACGGCGCAAGCCGTGCGCTATGGCGGAGCAGGCTCAAGGCCCATGCCGGCGGGTTTGCGTGTGGGTTTATGGTCCGGCTTTGTCTTGTTATGGCTGCAAATTGCCTTGGGTGGATGGGTCAGCACCAATTACGCGGTACTGGCTTGCCCCGATTTCCCGACCTGCAACGGCCAATGGGTCCCTGCGATGGACTGGCAGGGGTTTAGCCTTTGGCGCGAGTTGGGCCACACACCCGATGGCCAGATCCTGCCCTTTCTGGCCTTGTCGTCTATTCACTTTGTGCACCGCTCGGCCGCATGGGTGGTGCTGGCGGTGTTGGTGTGGGTGGGTTGGCGTTTGCGCCAGCAACCAGGCCTCATCTCTGCTGGCCGCTGGTTGTTGCGTTTGTCGGCCCTGCAGTTCATCACAGGACTGAGCAATGTCGTGCTGGGCTGGCCTTTGCTGGCCGCCGTCCTGCATACCGGTGGTGCAGCCGCCATGGTCGTCACCTTGACCTGGGCGCTGTGCATCAGCCGCGCCGAATTTTCTTCTCGTTCACTTACCCCATCAAGGCCCGCCGCATGACCGCAGCCACTGCCCCATTGCCAACGTCCGCTTGGCGCCAGTACTACGCACTGACCAAGCCGCGCGTGGTTCAATTGATCGTTTTTTGTGCCTTGATCGGCATGGTCCTGGCCGTGCCGGGCGCACCCAGCATGGCCGAGTTGAGGTTGGGCCTGTGGGCTTGCGTCGGCATCTGGCTGGTGGCGGGTGCGGCGGCGGCTTTCAATTGCCTGGTCGAAAAAACCATCGATGCCAAGATGAAGCGCACCGCCTGGCGTCCGACCGCCAAGGGCGAGTTGAGCGACCGCCAAGCCTTGTTGTTTTCGGGCGTTCTGTGCGCTTTGGGCTCGGCTGTGTTGTATGCGATGGTCAACCCGCTCACCATGTGGCTGACCTTTGCCACTTTCGTGGGATATGCCATCGTCTACACCGTGATTTTGAAACCGCTCACGCCACAAAACATCGTGATCGGTGGGGCCAGCGGGGCCATGCCCCCGGTGCTGGGGTGGGCAGCCATGACGGGCCAGGTGGGGCCAGAAGCGCTGATCTTGTTCTTGATCATTTTCTTGTGGACACCGCCGCACTTCTGGGCACTGGCCTTGTATCGGGTTGAGGATTACCGCAAGTCCGGCCTGCCCATGTTGCCTGTGACGCACGGCAACGAATTCACGCGTCTGCAAATTCTGCTTTACACCGTTGTTTTGATGGCATCTTGCCTCATGCCTTTTGTTTATGGCATGAGCTCGTGGTTGTATCTGGCCGTCGCCGTGGTGCTGAGCATCGGCTTCATAGGCTATGCGGTGGCGCTGTACCGTGAATACTCGGACGAATTGGCACGCAAAACTTTCCGTTTTTCACTCATCCATCTGAGCGCTTTGTTTGCCGCCTTGCTGCTCGATCACTACATTTTTTAAGGCCTGACATGGTGAAACGCAGAATTTTCCCCCAGTGGGCCTTGGCGCTGGGCATGGTCAGCGGTCTGGTGGCTCTCGTGGGTTGTGGCCAGGACAAGCCCATATTTCGCGGTGTGGACATCACCGGTGCTGACTATGCACAAGGCTGGGAATTGAGTGACCAGAATGGCCAGGTCCGTACCTTGAAAGACTATGCAGGCAAGGCGGTTGTGGTGTTTTTTGGCTATACCCAATGCCCTGATGTCTGCCCTACGGCCTTGCAAGAGATGGCCGAGGCCAAGCAGTTGTTGGGGGCCGATGGGGCGCGTTTGCAAAGCATCTTCATCACGGTCGACCCCGAGCGTGACACCCCCGAGCTGTTGCAGGCCTATATGGCCAATTTCGGCGCCGATTTTGTGGCCTTGCGCCCCACAGCCGAGCAACTGCCCAAAGTCACCAAAGATTTCAAGATCTATTACAAAAAGGTCGAAGGCAAAACCCCTACCAGCTACACCATGGACCACTCTGCAGGCAGTTTCACCTTTGATCCGCAGGGCCGCATCCGTCTGTACAACCGCCACGCCAGTGGTGCGGCAGCGCTGGCAGCCGATGTCAAAATTTTGCTCAGCGGCAAGTGATGAAGGCGGGCACCGACGGCGCTTGACCCCCCTGAGCGCCACTGCAAAGCGGACAGCACCGGCACCGGCACCGGCACCCGCAGGCGATCAATTCAGTTCGATTTTTTGATGGCGAATGATCTCGCCCAAAGCCTGGGTGTCTGCATCGATGCGGTTGCGCAAACCTTCGGGCGAAGAGCCCACCACTTGCCAGCCCTGCTGGAACAAACGCGCCCGCATGTCAGGGCTGCGCACGATGTCGCTGACTAGCGCCGACAATTTGCTGGCCACGGCCGCTGGCATCGAAACGGGAGCGGCCACGGCATTCCAGATCTCGAGCTGGTAGTTTTTCACGCCGATCTCGGCCAGACTGGGCACCTCGGGTGCGACCGGGCTGCGCCCAGTGCTGGTGGTGCCGATGGCTCTTAATTTGCCGCCTTTCACCTGAGCAGCCGCCATGGCCGGCGGCAGCAACGCCAATTGCACTTGGCCACCCAGCATGGCTGTGATGATCTGTGGGTTGCCAGGGTAGGGCACATGCACGGGGGCGATGCCTGCTTTGCTTTTCAGCAGCTCCATGCCCAAATGCGCGACGGTGCCCACGCCAGGTGAGGCATAGCTGAGCGTGTTGCCCGCTTTTTGGGCTTGGGTCAGCCACTCGGCGGCAGTCTGGCCGGGCGCATTGGCAGGCACGGTGAGGACCAAGGGGGCTTTGCCGATCAGGCTGATCGGTGCCAGATCCTTCAAGGGGTCGTACGGTACTTTGGGGTTCAGGATGCGGGCAATCGTCATGTTGCCGTTGATCATCAAACCCAAGGTATGACCGTCGGTGGACTTGGCCACAAAATCGGCCGCGATGTTGCCACCGGCACCGACCTTGTTTTCCACCACGACGTTTTGGCCCAGTGCTTTGGCCAAAGGCTCTGCCAAAGCGCGAGCGCTCAGGTCGGGGCTGGAGCCGGCGGGAAAGCCCACCACCAGGCGCACGGTTTGGGTGGGCCAATCGGCGGCCCAAGCCGGGGCCATGCCCAGTGCCAACAAGGCGCAGGCGGCATGATGCGCCCAGCGAGGTGAAAGCTGTAACCGCTTGCCGATGTTCATGGTGAATTCCTCAAGATGCAAAACAGCCGTCACTTTAGCGCAGCGCGGGCACTTGTTTGGGGATCGTCCTTGGCCGTGACAGCCCAAAAAAATACCCGGTCAAGACCGGGTATGGCGCTTGGTGGCAGTGGCAAAAGCCAAGCTGCAGATCAGGCGAATTCGACCAAGGCTTTCTTCATTTTCTTCATGGCCGCCACTTCAATCTGACGGATGCGCTCGGCGCTCACGCCGTATTCGTCGGCCAGGTCGTGCAGAGTCATGCCACCGGAGCCGTTGTCATTCACTTTGAGCCAGCGCTCTTCCACGATGCGGCGACTGCGATCGTCCAGTGCATTGAGCGCAGTGGCCAAGCCATCGCTGGCCATCACGTCACGCTGGTGCGCTTCGATCATGGCCGTGGGTTCGTGGTTGACGTCGGCCAAGTAGGCAATCGGGCCAAAGGCCTGTTCACCATCGTCAGAAGGTGCGGGGTCCAAAAGCACATCGCCGCCAGACATGCGCATTTCCATCTCGCGCACTTCTTCGCGCTTGACGTTCAGGCTGTGGGCCATCGAGTCAACCTGCGCTGGTGTCAGCGTGTCGCGGTGCGTGCCTTCATCGGCGTCTGCTTTGTAACCTTGCTTCATCGAGCGCAGGTTGAAAAACAGTTTGCGCTGGGCCTTGGTGGTCGCCACCTTGACCATGCGCCAGTTTTTCAGGATGTATTCATGAATCTCGGCCTTGATCCAGTGCAGCGCGTAGCTCACCAGGCGCACGCCTTGGTCGGGGTCGAAACGCTTGACGGCCTTCATCAGGCCCACGTTGCCTTCCTGAATCAGGTCGCCATGTGGCAGGCCATAGCCCAAGTATTGGCGGGACACCGACACCACCAAGCGCAGGTGCGAGAGCACCAGCTTGCGGGCGGCTTCGATGTCGTCGTTGGCCCTGAGCTGGCGGGCGGCCTCTTGCTCTTCCTCAAGGGTGAGCATGGGCATGCGGTTGACCGCAGAAATGTAAGCGTCCAGATGGCCGAGCGAGGGCACCACAGCCCATGGATTGCTCAGCGTCATCGCAGTGGTGGGCGAACCAGTTTGAATGTTCATACCAGAACTCCTTTCAGAATACTGAGATATTAGCACTCCGCAGGGGAGAGTGCTAAGTGGTGTGGGCTGATGCCGCGAGGACATCAGGGTTTTCCATGATTTTGCAGGGCGTTGCAGGCGGTGGTCTGTGGGCTGGCTGACATTCCAGACCCTTATTTCGGCGTGATCTGTGGCTTGAATTCGGCTGGGCAATCAGCTCAAAAGGGCCTGTGCAAACTCCCGGGCATCGAAGGTTTCGAGGTCTTCCAGCTTTTCGCCCACCCCGATGAAATACACCGGAATCGGTTTTTCGCGGGCAATGGCGCACAGCACGCCGCCTTTGGCCGTGCCATCGAGCTTGGTCACGATCAGGCCGGTCAGGCCCAAAGTGTCGTCAAAGGCCCGCACTTGGGCCAGGGCGTTCTGGCCGGTGTTGCCGTCGATCACCAGCAGCACCTCGTGCGGGGCCGTGCTGTCGGCTTTTTGCACCACGCGCTTGATTTTTTTCAACTCTTCCATCAAGTGCGTTTGTGTCGGCAAACGGCCGGCCGTGTCCACCAGCACCACATCGCGGCCCCGGGCGCGGCCTGCGGTGACGGCATCAAAGCTGACGGCAGCCGGGTCGCCGCCTTGCTGGCTGACAATCTCGACGGTGTTGCGGTCGGCCCAAACGGCCAGTTGCTCCTTGGCCGCCGCACGGAAGGTGTCGGCCGCCGCCAACAGCACGCTCAGGCCTTCGTCGGCCAGGTGCTTGGTCAATTTGCCAATGGAGGTGGTTTTCCCTGCGCCATTGACGCCCGCCACCATGATCACGGTGGGTTGGTGGTCGCCAATCGACAAGGGTTTTTGCAGGGGCAAAAGCAGGTCGGTGATGGCATCGGCCAGCAAGGTCTTGACCTGTGAGGCTTCAGTGGTTTTGGTCTCTTTTACGCGGCGTTTGAGGTCTTGCAGCAAATGCTCGGTGGCTTTGACGCCTGTATCGGCCATCAGCAACGCTGTTTCCAGCTCTTCATAGAGTTCGTCGTCAATCCGGGTGCCGGTGAAGACGGTGGCGATGCTGGAGCCCGTCTTGCGCAAGCCCGCCTTCAAACGGTCCAGCCAAGCTTGGCGGGCCACAGGGGGTGCTGTCGGGGGTGCCGTCGGCGGGGTTTCTGCGGCGTTGGGCACCGGCGTGGCCGCATCGATGGCGGTGAGCGCCGCGGGGCCAGTTACCGCGTCTGAGGCAGCAGCAGATGGCTGCGACACAGGCTCAGCGTGGGCTGCAGCAGGTGCTGCGACCAAGCCCGAGACCGGGGCTGGAACGGATTGAGCCTCGGGTGGTGGGGATTTTTTTTTGAAGAAACTGAACATGGTGTGGATTTCAAGGATCATGCATTCTATGAAACCGAACTTTCTCTGGGGTATCGCTGTCGCCACCGCCTTGCTGGCCGCAGCTGGGGGCGTATCGGCCCAAGCCCCTCAAGCCAGGCAGGCAGCCACCGGGCAAGCCAGCGGCACAGCCTCGGCCCAGGTGCACAACTTCACTTTGGCCAACGGCATGGCGCTGTGGGTCAAACCCGACCGCCGAGCCCCCACTGCCGTGCACATGGTCTGGCTACGGGTGGGCTCGATGGACGAGGTAGATGGCACCAGTGGCGTGGCCCATGTGCTCGAGCACATGCTGTTCAAGGGCACGCCCAATATGGCTGCGGGTGAATTTTCGCGCCGGGTGGCCGCTTTGGGTGGGCGCGAAAACGCTTTCACCTCCAAAGACTACACAGGCTATTACCAGCAAATTCCGTCCAGCCAGCTGGAAGCTGTGATGCGCCTGGAGGCTGACCGCTTTGCCAACAACCAGTGGCCCGATGCCGAATTTGCCAAAGAGCTGGAGGTGGTCAAAGAGGAGCGTCGCCTGCGCACCGACGACAACCCCCGTGCCCAGTTGCACGAAATGCTGGCAGCCACCGCTTTGTCGGCATCGCCGTATCGCCGCCCTATCGTGGGCTGGATGAGCGATCTGGAAGCCATGACGGCGCAAGACGCCCGAGATTTTTACCGCAAGTGGTACACACCGGCCAACGCGGTCGTGGTGGTCGCGGGCGATGTCGATCCTTTGCAGGTGAAAGCACTGGCCGAAAAATACTACGGTTTGATGCCTGCCCGGCCCGTGGCCGAGCGCAAGCCTCAGCAAGAGCCCGCTCAGCAAGGCTTGCGCCGGTTCGAGTTCAAAGCGCCTGCCGAACAGTCGTATGTCGCGCTGGCCTTCAAAGTGCCGCGCCTGGCCAGTCTGGAGGTCACACCCGAGCACGACGATGCCTTGGCCTTGACGGTGCTGGCGGCGGTGCTGGATGGCTACAGCGGTGCCCGCTTGGAGCGGGCCTTGACGCAGGGTGAGCAGCGTTTGGCCGACAGCGTGGGCGCACACAATGGTTTGATGGGCCGTGGCCCGCAGTTCTTTTATCTGGAAGGCGTGCCTGCTCCGGGCCAAACGCCCGAAGCGCTGGAAGTGGCCTTGCGTGCCCAGATCCAGCGCGTGGCCACCGCAGGGGTGACCGATGCCGAGTTGCAGCGTGTCAAGACCCAATGGGTTGCCAGTGAAATCTACAAGCTTGACTCGGTCTTCAACCAAGCCCGCGAATTGGGCGTGGCCTGGACGCTGGGCTTGCCAGCCGATCACGGCGCCCAATTGATCCAGCGCTTGCGCCAAGTGACCCCGTCCCAAGTGCAGGCAGTGGCTCAAAAATACTTTGGCGACGACAGCCTCACGGTCGCCACTTTGCGGCCGCAAGCGGTGTCGGGGCAGCCCCGTGCCAAGCGCGTTGTCCCTGGTGCGCGTCATTGAGTTGGGCATCGCCATTGGCCACTGACGTGAATGCACTTGCTTTGTTCTTTGCGGCGGGGTTCGGCTTCGGTTTTGACCGGTGTCTCGACCTGGATCTCGATGGCTGCCCCCTGCGAAACCCCGTGTGAAAGTAAACCCTCTATGTTGTTGATGTCTTCTGGTTCGCCTCACCCGCTTCGTTCATGGGGGCGACTGTCCCGTGTGGCCTGGCTGGCCAGTTGTTTGCTGGCCAGCACTTGGGCGCATGCCGCTTTGCCCATTCAACACTGGACACAAGCCAGTGGGGCCCGCGTGTACCTGGTCGAAAGCCACGCGATTCCCATGGTGGACGTGCAAATTGACCTGGATGCAGGCAGCCGCCGTGACCCCGCTGCGCAAGCGGGTCTGGCCTCGGTGATGGCCGGACAAATGTCCAGTGGTTTGCGTTCGGCACCTGCCAGGTCGGGGGCTTATGTGCAGGCACTGGATGAAAATCAAATCGGTGAAGCCTGGGCCGATCTGGGGGCCAGTTTTGGGGCCAGTGCGGGTGCGGACCGCATGGGTTTTTCGCTGCGCAGCCTGAGTTACCCAGACCTGCTGGACAAAGCCGTCGCGCTTGCCGCCCGGCAAATGGCTCACCCGTCGTTTCCCGAGGCCGTTTGGCTGCGTGACCGCGAACGCATCAGTGCAGCCATCCGAGAATCTCTGACGAAACCCGCCACCTTGGTGCAACAAAAATTTGCTTCGGCGGTGTACGGTGTGCACCCTTACGGTTACCGCACCACACCCGAGTCCTTGTCACGCATCGGCGTGCAGGACCTGCACACTTTGCATGCCCAATCCTTGCAAACTTGCCGCGCATCGGTAAGCGTAGTGGGGGCACTCACCCGGGCGCAGACCGATGCGCTGGTCACGCGTTTGCTGGCGCTGTGGCCCAACACCTCGCCGTGCAAGCCCTTGCCTACGGTGCCCGAAGTGGCCCCTTTGGCTGAAGCACAAAACCTGAGCGTGCCTTTTGATTCGGCCCAGGCCCACGTGTTGATCGGCCAGCCGGGTTACAAGCGCAATGACCCGGATTTCTTTGCCTTGTTGGTGGGCAACCACATTTTGGGTGGCGGGGGATTCGTGTCGCGCCTGACCGAACAGGTGCGCGAAAAGCGCGGCTTGAGCTACAGCGTGTACAGCTATTTTTCACCCGGCTTGCATGCCGGGGCGTTCACGGTGGGTTTGCAAACCCGCCCTGACCAGGCCACCCAAGCCGTGGCCGTGGCCAAAGAAGTGGTGCAAGGCTTTGTGAGCGCAGGCCCAACCGAGGCCGAATTGTTGGCCGCCAAATCCAATCTGGTAGGCGGATTCGCGCTGCGCATCGACAGCAACCGCAAGCTGCTGGACAACGTGGCCAACATCGCCTGGAACCGCTTGCCACTCAATTACCTGGACACCTGGACCCAGCAAGTCGAGCGCGTGAGCCTGGACGATGTGCGCCGCGCCATGGCCCGGGTGCTGCAGCCTCAGCGCATGGTCACCGTGGTGCTGGGCGCGCAGCCCTGAGGCGCGAATGTGGGGTCATGGCCTTTACACTTACAGCCTATGCCCTCATCCAAATCTTCACGCCAGGCGACCAGCGGCGCAGCCCGAAAGCCCGCCGCTAAAAAGCCCCAGCACCGGGTCCCCAAAGGCCCGCCTTCGCACGAAATCCGCATCATTGGCGGGCAATGGCGCCGCACCCGGCTGAAAGTCATCGACAAACCGGGTCTGCGCCCCACCCCCGACCGCGTGCGTGAAACCCTGTTCAACTGGCTGGGCCAAGATCTGAGTGGCTGGCGCTGCGTGGATGCGTTTGCGGGCACGGGTGTGCTGGGGCTGGAGGCTGCATCGCGCGGCGCGGCCCATGTGCTGATGGTCGAGCAAGACGCCGTGTTGGTGCGTGACTTGCAAGACAATGCCATGCGCCTCAAAGCCAGCATGGTCAGTGTGCAGCGCGGGGATGCTGTGACCACGTTGGCCCGTTTGCCTGCGGGCAGCGTGGATTTGGTGTTCATCGACCCCCCCTTTGACGGCCCTTTGTTTGAACCCGCCCTGAAAGCCGCAGCCAAAGCGGTGCCTGCAGGCGGCTGGATCTACCTCGAAGCGCCGGTGCAGTGGCCGGACGAGGCCTTGGCTGCTTTGGGCTTGCAATGCGAGCGCCACCTCAAAGCGGGTGCGGTGCATGCCCACCTGTTGCAGCGCACCGCATAAATTCCCGATGTCACTTGATCTGCCCGCAAGGAGCCTGCCATGAGCCGATCCGCCTCTGTCACCGCTGTGTACTCCGGCACGTTTGACCCGCTGACCCTGGGCCACGAAGATGCGATCCGGCGTGCCGCCCAGATGTTTGACCAAGTCATCATTGCTGTGGCCCGTGCGCACCATAAAAACACCATGTTCTCGCTGGATGAGCGCTTGGCGCTGGCGCAGGCCGCACTGGCCGATTGCCCCAACGTGAAGGCGATGCCGTTTGACGGCCTGATCGTGGAGTTTGTGCGAGCACAAAACGCGCAGCTCATCGTGCGCGGTTTGCGCTCGGTGACCGATTACGACTACGAAACTCAAATGGCGGGCATGAACCGCCATCTGGCCCCTGAGGTGGACACCGTGTTTTTGCACACCAGTGCGGGCGTGCAACACATCAGCAGCACCTTGGTGCGCGAGATCTCCAAACTGGGTGGTGATGTGTCGGGCTTGGTCTCAGCGCCGGTGCTCAATGCTTTGCAAGCCAAGGTGGCGACCAAGCACTGAGGCTCAAAGCTCCGCGCCTTCCACCAAAAATCGCACCCGCTTTTGGCCCTGCCACTCGTCGGCGTCCAGCCGATAAGCCAGTTTCACCCGTGCAGGCAAAGGCTCGGTGCGGCCAAACCAGATACCGTCGACCGGCTGGCCTTGGTGTTTCATCTTGAGTGACAGGTGCTTTTCGCCCACCAGCCTCTGCGACACCACTTCGATTTCTTCGCAAAACACGGGCGGCGCAAAACCTTGCCCCCAGACTTCGTGGTGCAGCATCTCCACCAAGTCCACCCGGCGGTATTCGGCGGGCAAGGGGCCGTCGGTTTCCAAGCGGCGCTGCAGCGTGGCGGCGTCCAGCCATTCCAGCGCCACTTGGCTCAGCGTTTCCTCGAACACATCCAGGTGTTCTTCGGCAATGGTGCAGCCCGCCGCCATGGCATGGCCGCCAAAGCGCAGCAGCACGCCGGGCGCGCGTTTGGCCACCAGGTCGAGCGCGTCGCGCAAATGGAAGCCTGCAATCGAGCGGCCCGAGCCCTTCAGTTCGTGTTCTTTGCCCGGTGCGCTGCTGGCAGCAAAGACAAAGGTGGGGCGGTGCAGTTTGTCCTTGATGCGCGAGGCCACGATGCCCACCACGCCTTCGTGAAAATCCGGATCGAACACGCAAATGGCGGGTGGTGGCTCGTCGCCTTCGTCAAAGAGCGACTCGGCCATCTCCATCGCCATCTCGCGCATGTCGCCCTCGATCACGCGGCGCTCGCGGTTGATCGCGTCCAGCTGTTTGGCCAGTTCGTCGGCGCGGCCCGTGTCGTCGGTCAGCAGGCACTCGATGCCCAGCGTCATGTCGGCCAGACGGCCTGCGGCGTTGATGCGCGGTCCCAAAGCGAAGCCAAAGTCAAAGGTGCTGGCTTTGGCGGTTTCGCGGCTGGCTGCACGCATCAGCGCCGCCATGCCCGGCGGCAAAGCACCCGCACGCACGCGGCGCAGGCCTTGCGCCACCAAGCGGCGGTTGTTGGGGTCGAGCTTGACCACGTCGGCCACGGTGCCCAAAGCCACCAGCGGCAGCAGGGCGTCCAGCCGGGGTTGGTTGCTGGCATCGAATACCCCTCTTTGGCGCAGCTCGGCCCGCAGGGCCAGCAGCACATAAAACATCACGCCCACGCCCGCGATGGATTTGCTGGTGAAGTTGCAGCCCGGTTGGTTGGGGTTGACGATGACTTCGGCGCTGGGCAATTCGCTGCCCGGCAGGTGGTGGTCGGTCACCAGCACCTGCAGGCCCAGCGCTTGCGCCGCCTGCACACCCGCCACGCTGGCGATGCCGTTGTCCACGGTGATCAAGACATCTGCGCCCTGGGCGTGCACCCGCTGGGCGATGGTGGGGGTCAGGCCATAGCCGTCCACCACCCGGTCGGGCACCAAATAGCTGACGTTTTGGGCGCCCAGCATGCGCAGACCGCGCACGCCCACGGCGCAGGCCGTGGCCCCGTCGCAGTCGTAATCGGCCACGATGCACAGGCGCTTGCTCTGCGCCATGGCGTCAGCGAGCAGCTTGGCCGCTTCGTTGGTGCCCAACATGCCGGCCGGAGGCAGTAGCAAGTTCAGCGCGTCGTCGAGTTCGTCTTTGGACTGCACGCCACGGGCCGCATACAGGCGGGCCAGCAGCGGGTGGATGCCCGCTTGTTCCAGTGCCCAGGCGCTGCGGGGTGGCACATCTCGGGTGAGCAAATTCATGGGGTGATCAAGGCGGTCAATGCCGCCGCAGGTGAGGTTTTGTTGAAGACACGCGCAATGCGCTGGTGCCAGGCGGCAGGGGCGGGCGTGTAGGTGTGGGCGGTGTGCTCGCTGCACAGGCTGAGCGTGCCCTGACCGGTGGCTTTCAGGTGCTTGAGCATGTCGGCCACCGCTGTGGCGTCCAGCGTTTGCCAGGTTTTTCGCCAGGTTTGCATGTCGCCGTGCAAGGCGCTGGAGCGCAAGGCCTCTGACACGGTCACGGACTGCGCCGTCGCTTGGCTGCCCACAGGCAAGGTGCCTGCGCCGTGCATCCAAAAGGCATTGACGGTGTGCTGCCTGCGGGCGTCGCGGGCATCGTTGACCGGGTGGTTGTACAGCAGCATCTGCATCTCGCTTTGCAGACGCTGCAAAGGCCGCAAGGCCGGGTGCTCGGGCATCCAGTGCTTCACGTTTTGGCCAATCACACGGTCCAGCGAGGCGGCGGGCACGTCGGCCAGCATCTTGCCTTGGGCATGCCAGCGCAAAGCGCTGTGCCAGGTGACTTCCAGGCCGTCTTCTTGCAAAAACGGCTGCATGGCCTGCAGCAGTTGCTGTGATTCTTCGTCAGACAGGTGCAAATGCGAAGGGTCGGCCATCACCACTTGGTCCATGCCAATTTGCCAGTGGCAGGGCGTCATCCAGGCTTGTGGGGCGGCACTGACTGCGCCTTGCTGTGACTGGTGCCATGCGGCCCAGGGCAGGGTGTCGGTCTCGTGGGGCCAGCCCAGGGCTTGGGCTTGCAGGCGTTCGTGTGGCAGGTGCAGCGGTGTGCGTTCGGCGTCTTGCAGCACCTGCTGGCGCTGCAAAAGGGCCAACAGCGCTTGCAAATTCGGCAAGGGTAAGCCCGCCAAAGCCTCTTGGCCGTTGAAGCTGTGGCTGGCCGCGTAGGGAATGATCAGGTGCATGGGCCCGATTGTCGCAGGCCCCCTCTTTAGAGCCAGCGGGGCCTGATGAATTTCAGGACCGGTGCAAATGACGCAAGGACATGCGCTCGATGAGCTTGTCTTGCAAAATCCAGTGGTGGCCCAAGGCGGCAGCTATGTGCAATCCGATCAGCCAATAGCTGACCACACCCATGGTTTCGTGCAAATCCTTGATTTGTTTGGAAAAAGCTTTGTCCGGTGCGATCAACGCAGGCAACTCAAACCCCAAAAATGGGATGGGTTTTCCGGCTGCACTCAGGGACAACCAACCTAACAGGGGCATGCCAATCATCACGACGTAAAGCGCAATATGGGCCAACTGAGCCAAGCCATTGACCAAAGCCCCACCCGGAATAGGGGCGGGTTTGGGCTGTGGAGTGAGGACGCGGCTTGCGATGCGCAACAAAACCAGGGACAACACGACCAGGCCGAATATGAAATGAATGGTTTTCATCATCTCGCGCGGTTCAGTGCCTTTTTCAAACAGCACACGCAATTCAATGCTGGCAAATACGGCGATGAAAAGCCCAAACATGATCCAGTGCAATGCGATCAGGGTGGGGCTGTAATGCGCTGCTGCGGGCGTGTTCGTGGAGGGTGGGATTTTCATGGCGATGGTTAAAAATGAGTTATTTGGTTTGTTGATTATTCTTGCGCTAGATGATGTCAGTCTGAAGACACAGGCCTTCAGAAGTTGGCCAAGGTCCGCGCCCTTGCACAGGGCGCTCAGCCTGCGTGTCCGGGTCTTGGGTCGATATGGGGCGATCCGTTTGGGGTATTCGTCACAATAGGGCCATGTCATTTTTCAAAAACATTCCCTACGAGCTGGTGCTGGGTTGGCGCTATACGCGTGCAGGCCGCGCCACCCGGCGCAATGGCTTCATTTCCTTTATCTCGGGTGTGTCCATGATGGGCATTGGCCTGGGCGTGGCGGCGCTGATCATCGTGCTGAGCGTGATGAACGGGTTTCAAAAAGAAGTGCGCGACCGCATGCTGGGCGTGGTCTCGCACATCGAGGTCTATGCCGCCGATGGCGCTGCCGTGGCCGATTTGCCTGCTTTGCTGGCCCGCCTGAAGGCCCACCCGCAGGTGGTGGGTGCGGCGCCCTTCATCACGGCGCAGGCTTTGCTGGCGCGGGGCGAGGACATGAAGGGCGTGCTGGTGCGCGGCATTGACCCGGCCTTGGAGCCTGAAGTCAGTGATTTGTCATCGGACACGCAGGTCGGGGTGTTGTTGCGTTTGCAATCGGGCGGTTTTGGTTTGGTGTTGGGGCGCGATTTGGCCAGCAACCTGGGGGTGCAGTCGGGCGACCCGGTGACTTTGGTCTCTCCTTCGGGCCAGATCACACCTGCGGGGGTGGTGCCGCGCATGAAACAGATGGGTGTGGTGGGCACGTTTTCTTCAGGCCACTACGAATACGACTCGGCTCTGGCGCTCATGCACGTTGATGATGCTGCCCGCATGTTCCGCTTGGAAGGCCCCAGCGGCGTGCGCCTGAAGTTGCGTGATTTGCATTTGGCGCGTGAAGTGGCGCGTGACTTGCAATTGGTTTTGGGCCCGCAGTTTTTTGTGCGCGACTGGACCCAGCAAAACAAGACCTGGTTTGCTGCCGTGCAGGTCGAAAAACGCATGATGTTCATCATCCTCACCCTCATCGTGGCGGTGGCGGCCTTCAACCTGGTCAGCACGCTGGTGATGACAGTCACCGACAAGCGCGCCGACATCGCCATCTTGCGCACGCTGGGTGCCAGCCCACGCAGCATCATGGGCATATTTGTGGTGCAAGGTGCCACCGTGGGCGTGATCGGCACCATGAGTGGCTTGTTGTTGGGCCTGTTGGTGGCCTTCAACATTGACGTGATCGTGCCCGCGCTGGAAACGCTGTTCAATGCCAGCTTTTTGCCACGCGACATTTACCTGATCAGCCGCATGCCCAGCGAACCGCTGGCCAGCGACATTTTCCCGGTGGCGATCATTTCCTTGGTGCTGGCTTTTGTGGCCACGCTCTACCCCAGCTGGCGTGCCAGCCAGGTCAATCCGGCAGAGGCGCTGCGTTATGAATGAGATGAAAAACGAAGTGGTGCTGAAGGCCCAGGGCCTGACCAAGCGCTTCACCGAAGGGCGTTTGGACGTGACCGTGCTGCAAGGCGTCGATCTGGAGGTCCACGCAGGACAGACCTTGGCCATCGTGGGTGCTTCGGGTTCGGGCAAAAGCACCTTGCTGCATTTGCTGGGCGGGCTGGATGCGCCCACCCAGGGCACGGTGCAGCTCAAAGGGCAGTTGTTGTCGGCCTTGAGTGCCACCGAGCAAGGCCAGTGGCGCAACCGCTACCTCGGCTTTGTCTACCAATTCCACCATTTGCTGCCCGAGTTCAGCGCTTTGGACAACGTGGCCATGCCCTTGTGGATTCGCCGGCAAGACCGCGCCGAAGCCGCCGCTGTGGCTACCCAGTGGTTGCAGCGTGTGGGCTTGGGTGAACGTGTTCACCACCGTCCTTCGGAGCTGTCAGGTGGCGAGCGCCAGCGCGTGGCCCTGGCCCGCGCCTTGGTGAACGACCCGGCCTGTGTGCTGGCCGACGAGCCCACCGGCAACCTGGACCGCGAAACCGCCGACGGTGTGTTTGCGCTGATGCTGCAACTGGCCCGCGAACGTGGCACCGCTTTTGTGGTGGTCACGCACGACCAGGCCTTGGCCGCACGCTGCGACCGGCAGTTGCACTTGGTCAAGGGCGTGCTGCAAGCGCCTGTTTGAGTCCGCTAGAAAATTCTGACGCAGGATGTGGATCGACACCCATTGCCATCTGGATGCGGCCGAGTTTGACGCCGACCGCGATGCGGTGCGCCATGCGGCCCGACAGGCAGGTGTAGCGCGCTGCGTGATCCCGGCGGTGCACGCCAAACACTGGGCCGAAGTGGCGCAATTGGCCGAGCAGCATGGCGATGCCTATGCTTTGGGCATCCACCCTTTGTATGTGCCGCAGGCCCAAGAGGCCGATTTGCTATTGCTTGACTGTGCCCTGACCGAGCGCCGTGGTGACCCGCGCTTGGTGGCGGTGGGCGAGATCGGTCTGGATTTTTTTGTACCTGCGCTGTGCACAGCCGAGATGCGCGCACGCCAATGGTTTTTTTACACCGCGCAACTGAAACTGGCGCAGCAGCACGGTCTGCCCGTGATCTTGCATGTGCGCCGTTCAGCCGATCTTTTGCTCAAAGGCTTGCGCCAGTGGCCGGTCACATCGGGCATCGCGCACGCCTTCAATGGCAGCAGCCAACAAGCGCAAGCTTTTGTCGACCGGGGCTTTGCTTTGGGTTTTGGCGGCACGCTGACGTACGAGCGGTCTTTGCAGCTGCGCCGCCTGGCCCGCGATCTGCCTTTGAGCGCCATCGTGCTGGAAACCGATGCGCCCGACATTCCGCCGCACTGGCTTTACCAAACCGCAGAGCAGCGGGCGCAGGGCGCAGCACAAGGGCGCAACAGTCCGGCCGAGTTGCCCCGCATCGCGCAGGTGCTGGCCGAATTGCGGGGCGCATCGCTTGCCGATGTGGCCGCAGCCACCTGTTGCAATGCGCAGCGGGCCTTGCCCAAACTGGCGGCTTTATGACGGCGTGTGTACCTGGGGTGCCCCCGGTTGCGGGCACGCCCACCCGTTTGCAAGGGCTTCCGCCTTTGGTGGGGCCCCACACGCGGGTGTTGGTGCTGGGCAGTTTCCCCAGCGTCAAGTCCTTGCAGTTGCAGCAGTATTACGCCCACCCGCAAAACCATTTTTGGCCCATCATGCAGGCCCTGTGGCCCGATGCGCCTTGGCCGGGCGACAAAGATTACGCGTGGCGCTGCCAGTGTTTGCTGGCGCAGGGCGTTGGCGTGTGGGATGTGTATGCGCAATGCGAGCGCGAGGGCAGCCTGGACAGCGCCATTCGTGCGGCGCAGCTGAACGACTTTCCGGCTTTGCTGAAGCGCTGCCCCAACTTGAGCGTCATCGCCCACAACGGCGGCGAAAGCTTTCGCCACGCCAAAGCGCTCGGAAAAATGCTGGCGTTGGCCGGTTTGGCCGAAAGAGTTGAGCTGCATCGCCTACCATCGACCAGTCCAGCGAATGCGTCGTGGACCTTTGAACAAAAACTCACTGCCTGGCGGGCAGTGCTGACCCCATGAGCCGAAAAAAATCCTCCACCCCCAGCCTTGAGCTGCCCGAAGTCAATTTCTCCGAAGACGGCGAGATCCGTTACCTGCACTTGGGCACCGAATGGATTCAGGGCTCGATGTTCCTGGACAGGCCCTTCGACATCGAGCTGGAATATGTACAGCGCATGTTTGGCTGGTTGCTCTTTTTCCCGCACGCGGAAGTCAAGGGCGCGCACGCCATGCAGCTGGGTTTGGGCGCGGGCACCATCACCAAGTTTTGCTACAAAAAACTCAAGATGACCTGCACTGCGGTCGAGCTCAACCCCGGTGTGCTGCACGCCTGCCGGGGCTGGTTCCGTCTGCCGCCGGACGACGAGCGCTTGCGTGTCGTGCTGGCCGATGCGGCCCTGGAAATTCAAAAGGACGAATGGCGTGGCACGGTCGATGCCCTGCAGGTCGATCTGTATGACGAAGAAGCGGCTGCGCCTGTGCTGGATACGCCCGACTTTTACCGTCACTGCCGTGAACTGCTGACCCAGCAAGGCTGTATGACTGTGAATTTGTTTGGCCGTTCGTCCAGTTATGGCGAAAGCGTTGAGAAGATTTGCGCGGCATTTGGCGAAGACGCGGTGTGGATTTTCAAACCCACCCGTGAAGGCAACGCCATTGTGCTGGCCCAGCGCACCGCCACTCGCCCGTCGCGCGATGCCTTGATGTCGGCTGCCGCCGCCATGGAGACCCAATGGGGTCTGCCCGCACCGAAATGGCTCAAGGTCTTCAAACCCTTGACCAAATAAGTCCACGCCAAGCCACGCCGTAGCATGTGCATGCACGAAGATTACCTAGGGTAAACCATGGGTTCTTTGCCCCTGAGGCATAGGTGTAAGCCACATCGCTGCAGCGGCAATGTTCACGCAGAATCTCAACAACTCAAATCAGAGGAGATATCTCGTGAACATCAAGAGTCAAAAAGACTTTTTTTCCGGACTGTTTTACACAGTGGCCGGTTCGGCCTTCGCCTACGGTGCCACCAACTACACGGTGGGCACGGGTGCCCGCATGGGGCCTGGCTACTTTCCGCTGCTGTTGGGCATTTTGTTGGCACTGATTGGTGCCTTCGTGATGTTCAAAGCCCTGACGGTAGAGACGCAAGACGGTGACAAGATCGGCTCGTGGGCCTGGAAGCCCTTGCTTTTCATCATTTCTGGCAACGTGTTGTTTGGCATTTTGTTGGGTGGTTTGCCCAGTTTGGGCGTGCCTGCCATGGGCTTGATCGCGGCGATTTTGGGCACCACCCTGGTGGTCAGCTTGGCGGGCGACACCTTCAAGCTCAAAGAAGTCCTGGTTCTGGCGACGATCTTGTCGATCGGCAGCTACGGCGCTTTCGTGTTGCTGCTCAAGCTGCAGTTCCCCGTCTGGCCCACATTCATCACCGGTTGAGGAGAAATAATTCATGGAACTGTTTGACAACCTCGCCCTCGGTTTTGGGGTGGCTTTCACCTTTCAAAACCTGATTTACGCGTTCATCGGCTGTTTGCTGGGCACCCTGATCGGCGTGTTGCCTGGCGTGGGCCCTGTGGCCACCATCGCCATGCTGCTGCCTGCCACCTACGCATTGCCCCCAGTGGCTGCGTTGATCATGCTGGCCGGTATTTATTACGGCGCTCAATACGGCGGTTCTACCACCGCCATCTTGGTTAACTTGCCCGGTGAAGCCTCGTCGGTCGTGACCATGATCGATGGTTACCAAATGGCCCGCAAAGGCCGCGCTGGTCCTGCTTTGGCAGCGGCCGGTTTGGGTTCTTTCTTTGCCGGTTGCGTGGGCACCTTGATTTTGGCGGCCTTCGCTGGCCCCTTGACCGAAGTGGCCTTCAAGTTCGGCCCTGCCGAATACTTCTCGCTGATGATTTTGGGCTTGATCGGTGCTGTGGTGCTGGCTTCGGGTTCCTTGATCAAGGCCGTGGGCATGATCGTTTTGGGTTTGCTGATGGGCTTGATCGGCACCGACGTGAACTCGGGTGTGGCACGTTTCAGCTTCGACATTCCTGAACTGACCGACGGCGTGGGTTTCATCACCATTGCCATGGGCGTGTTCGGTTACGGCGAGATCATCTCCAACCTGTCCAAGCCCGAAGAAGAGCGCGAAGTTTTCACTGCCAAAGTGACGGGTTTGATGCCCACAGCCGAAGACTTCAAGAACATGGTGCCCGCCGTTTTGCGCGGTACCTTCTTGGGTTCTGCCTTGGGCATCTTGCCCGGTGGCGGTGCACTGCTTGCGGCTTTTGCGGCCTACACCATCGAGAAGAAAACCAAGCTCAAGCCAGGCGAAGTGCCTTTTGGTCAAGGCAACATCCGTGGTGTGGCGTCTCCTGAGTCGGCCAACAACTCGGCTTCGCAAACCTCTTTCATTCCTTTGCTGACTTTGGGTATCCCACCCAACGCGGTGATGGCTTTGATGGTGGGTGCCATGACCATTCACAACATCCAGCCTGGCCCTCAGGTCATGACCAGCAACCCCGAGTTGTTCTGGGGCCTGATCGCCTCGATGTGGATCGGCAACGCCATGTTGATCATCTTGAACCTGCCATTGATCGGCATCTGGATCAAGCTGCTCACCGTGCCTTATCGCTGGTTGTTCCCTGCCATCGTGCTGTTCTGCGCGATCGGTGTTTATTCGACCAACAACAACACCTGGGACATCTGGATGGTGGCCATGTTTGGTGTGGTGGGTTACACCTTCATCAAGCTGGGCATGGAGCCTGCACCTTTGTTGTTGGGCTTCATCTTGGGCCCGATGATGGAAGAAAACCTGCGCCGCGCCATGCTCTTGTCGCGTGGTGACTGGAGCGTGTTTGTGACCCGTCCCTTGTCTGCAGGCCTGTTGGCTGCGGCTGTGTTGTTGCTGGTCATCGTGGCTCTGCCATCGATCAAGTCCAAGCGCGAAGAGGCTTTCGTGGAAGAGTGATTTTTTCCACTTGACTGTGTACAACGGCCTCTTCGGAGGCCGTTGTCATTGGTGCTGCACGTATCGAGTGTGGTCATGTCACTTGGGTGCAGCATGCACGCACTGTGTCTGAGAAAATCGTTTTCTTTGTTGCTTGGCAAGTTCGTCTTGCAGAGGATTGCTTCCATGAAAAAAAGACATTTCCTGAGTGGTTTGTGTGTCGCGGCCCTTGCCTTTGGCAGTGGCGGCATGGCGCAAGCCCAGTCCTACCCCGTCAAACCCGTGCGTTTGATCGTGCCGTTCCCGGCCGGTGGTGCCACCGATTTGTTTGCCCGAACGCTGTCACAAAAGCTCGGCGAAAAAATGGGCACGACGCTGGTGGTCGAGAACCGCCCAGGCGCTGGCGGCACTCTGGGCTCCGACTTGGCAGCCAAGGCCAGCCCCGATGGCTACACCTTGTTGCTGTCCACCTCCAGCACGCACTCGATTGGCCCGAACCTGAACCCGCGCATGCCCTATGACGCGGTCAAAGACTTCACCCCTATCAGCCAAGTGGGCAACGCGCCCAGCATCATGCTGGTGCCCAACAGCTCCCCAGCCAAGACGGTGAAGGAATGGATCGAGTACGCCCAAAAAAATCCGGGTCGCTTGAACTACGCCTCTAGCGGCAACGGCACCATCGTGCAGTTGACGGCCGAGTTGTTCAAAGCCCAGGCCAATCTGTTTGTGGTGCACATACCCTACAAAGGCACGGCTTTGGCCATTCCCGATCTGGTCAGTGGCAAAGTGGACGTGCTGTTTGACAGCTTGCCCACCGGCTTGCCGCATGTGCGCGATGGCCGTTTGCGTGCGCTGGGTGTGACATCGCTCAAAGCCACGCCGCTGGCCCCAGGTGTGCCGCCAATCGCCGATGTTTTGCCTGGTTACGAATCCACCACCTGGTTTGGCTTGTTTGGCCCCAAGGGTTTGCCGCCTGAGGTGGTTGCCCGCGTCAACACCGCTGCCAACCAAGTGTTGCAAGACCCAGAAGTCATCGACAAGCTGCAACGCTTTGGCATCGAGCCCGTGGGCGGCACACCAGCGCAATTTACCAGCATGCTGGCCAAAGAGTCAGCCAAATGGAAAAAGACCATTACCGAACGCAAGATCACCCTGGACTGACATGCATTTTCAAAACCAATACCCCTACACCAGCACCCGCTTGCCCCTGTTTGCCCGCAACGTGGTGTCCACCTCGCACCCGCTGGCCGCGCAAGCGGGCTTGCGCATGATGCTCAAGGGCGGCAACGCGGTCGATGCCGCCATCGCCGCGGCGGCCGTCATCACCTTGACCGAGCCCGTGAGCTGCGGCCTGGGCTCGGATGCGTTTGCCATTTTGTGGGACGGCAAAGAGCTGCACGGCCTGAACTCGTCAGGCCCGGCCCCCGCCAGCTGGACGCCTGATTACTTTCACCGCAAATACGGCACCGATGCCCTCACGCCACCCAAGCGGGGCTTTGACTCGGTCACCGTGCCCGGTGCGGTGGCGGGTTGGGTCGCTTTGAGTGAGCGCTTTGGCAAGTTGCCTTTTGCCGACCTGCTGGAGCCTGCCATCGAAGTGGCCGAGCGCGGTTATTTGATTCCTGTGGTGGTGCAGCAAAAGTGGGCAGCGGCCACGCCCGAGCTGCAGTCGCAACCCGGTTTTGCGCAGAGCTTTTTGCCTTGGGGCCGTGCGCCCGAGGTGGGTGAGCTGTTTCAGTTCAAAAACGCGGCGCGAGGCCTCAAAGCCATTGCCGCAACCAAGGGCCAGGCTTTGTACGGTGGCGAGATTGCCGAGGCCATTGAACGCTTTGCCAAAGAAAATGGCGGCAGCATTACCGCCAAAGACTTGGCCGACTTCAAGCCCGAGTGGGTCAAGCCGATTGCGCAAGACTACCGGGGCTACACCCTGCACGAGATTCCGCCCAACGGGCAGGGCATCGCCGCGCTGATCGCCCTCGGAATTCTGTCCAACTTTGACTTGGCCAGCCACGCTGTGGACGGTGTCGATTCGCAGCACCTGCAAATCGAAGCCATGAAGCTGGCCTTTGCCGATGTGTACCGCTATGTGGCCGATCCACGTTACATGGAAGTCACGCCTGAGCAGATGCTGGACCCGGCCTATTTGGCCAGCCGTGCCAAGCTCATCGACATGAAGAAGGCGCAAAACTTCCAGGCCGGCAACCCGGTCAAGGGCGGCACGATCTACCTCACGGCTGCCGATGAAAACGGCATGATGGTCAGCTTCATCCAGAGCAATTTCATGGGTTTTGGTTCGGGCGTGGTGGAGCCGACTTACGGCATCAGCCTGCAAAACAGGGGGCACGGTTTCAGCACCAACCCCCATGGCCCGAACATGGCCAATCTGGTCATGCCCGGCAAACGGCCTTTCCAGACCATCATCCCGGCCTTCCTCACCCAAGACGGCCAGCCGGTCATGAGCTACGGCGTGATGGGCGGCAATATGCAACCGCAGGGGCACATGCAAACCCTGGTGCGCATGCTCGACTACAAGCAAAATCCGCAAGCCGCTTGCGACGCACCGCGCTGGCGTTACAACACCGGCATGAACATCAACGTCGAAGCCGCGATGAATGGCCAGACCGTGCAGGACCTGATCGCCCGTGGCCATCAGCTGGACATCATCAACGACTCGTACCAAGACTTTGGTGCAGGCCAGTTCATTTGGCGCATGGGCGATCCAGCGGTAGAGGGCTACATGGCCGCCAGCGACCCACGCCGTGACGGGCAGGCTGTGGGCTTTTGATGTCGCCTGCGCGTTCGCCGCAGTTGACGGCCGGTTTGCTGATGGCCATGGCCGGTTCTATCGCCTTCAGTGGCAAGGCCATCATCGTCAAGCTGGCTTACCGTCATGGCGTGGACGCGGTTACGCTGGTCATGTACCGCATGCTGTTTGCCTTGCCCCTGTTTTTGCTCATGGCCTGGTGGGCCGGGCGCGGCAAGCCCCGCATCGCCGGGCGTGACTGGCTGGGCATTTTGGGCTTGGGTTTCAGTGGCTACTACCTGGCTTCATTTCTGGACTTTTGGGGGCTCGAATACATCAGCGCCTCGCTGGAGCGCTTGATCCTTTACCTCAACCCCACGCTGGTCTTGGTGCTGGGCTGGTTGCTTTATGGCCGCAAGATCAGTTATCGCCAAGGCGTGGGCATGCTGATCAGCTATGCCGGTGTGATGCTGGTGTTCGGACACGAAGCGGCTTTGGATGGCAAGAACGCCGTTTTGGGCGCAGCGCTGGTGCTGGGCAGCGCCATCAGTTACGCGCTGTACCTGAGCTACAGCGGCCAGATGGTGCAGCGCCTGGGTTCTTTGCGGTTGGCGGGCTGGGCCACCTCGGTGGCTTGCGTGTTTTGCATCGGCCAGTTTGTGGTGTTGCGCCCGTTATCGACGGCGCTGGTGGCCGAGCCAGTGCTTTGGTTGTCGCTGCTCAACGCCACTGCCTGCACGGCCGTGCCCGTGGTGCTGGTCATGATGGCCATCGAACGCATCGGCTCGGGCCTCACGGCACAGACGGGCATGATTGGCCCGATGTCCACGCTGCTCATGGGCGTGCTCATTTTGGACGAGCCCTTCAACATGTGGATTGTGGGCGGCACCGTGCTGGTGCTGTCCGGCGTTTTCTGGGTGACTCGTTCACCCAAAGTTTGAAATCAACTGGAGATCAAGATGGATTTAGGCATTGCAGGCAAATGGGCTTTGGTGGGTGGCGCGAGCAAAGGCTTGGGCTGGGGTTGCGCACGCGCCTTGGCCCTGGAAGGCGTGAACGTGGTCATGGTGGCGCGAGGCGCCGAGGTGCTGAACAAGGCGGTTGAAGACTTGCGTGCCGAAACAGGCGGCCAAGTGCAATTGATTGCCGTGGCGCAAGACATCACCACCGAAGCTGGGCGCGAAGCCATCTGGAACGTGGCCGGTGGCCCCGGCAAAGACTACGACATCGTGGTGACCAATGCGGGCGGTCCGCCTCCGGGCGACTTCCGTGACTGGGACCGTGAGGCCTGGCTCAAGGCCATCGACGGCAACATGCTCACGCCGATTGAGCTGATCAAAGCCACGGTCGACCGCATGGCGACACGCGGGTTTGGCCGCATCATCAACATCACTTCCAGCGCAGTGAAAGCGCCCATCGATGTACTGGGCCTGTCCAACGGCGCACGCAGTGGCCTGACGGGTTTTGTGGCGGGCGCATCGCGCAGCAAAATCGCCACGCAAGGCGTGACCATCAACAACTTGCTGCCCGGCAAGTTCGACACCGACCGCATCCGCGCCACGCTGCCTGCGATGGCACAAAAGCAGGGCAAGACGGTGGAAGAAATGCGTGCCATCCAGCAAGCGCAAATTCCGGCAGGGCGCTATGGCAACCCGCAAGAGTTTGGTGCGATCTGCGCCTTCTTGTGCAGCCAGCAAGCGGCCTACATGACGGGTCAAAACGTGCTGGCCGATGGCGGTGCTTACGCTGGGACGTTTTGACAGTGGGTTGGTGACTTGGCTGAAGTTTTGCAATGGCTATTGGGCCATTGCAGTGGCCCTGGTTTGTTTTTTAGCTTGAGGTTAGTGGTCTTCTTTAGGCTGAAAGCAGACCTTCAAAAATCCTGCCGACTGGCATTAGCCTACTCACAGTAGAAGTTCATCGTTAGATAGCCAATGACCGCTTTCGTCGTGGTTTAGACCTGCTCCGCGAATTCAGGCACAGCCGCGAACAAATCGGCTTCAAGGCCAAAGTCGGCCACGCTGAAGATGGGCGCTTCGGGGTCCTTGTTGATCGCCACGATCACCTTCGAATCCTTCATGCCCGCCAAGTGCTGGATCGCACCCGAGATGCCGCAAGCGACATACAGCTGAGGTGCCACGATCTTGCCGGTCTGGCCCACTTGCAAGTCGTTGGCGGCGTAACCAGCATCGACCGCAGCGCGGCTCGCACCAATGGCCGCGCCCAGCTTGTCGGCCAAGGGCGTCATCACTTCGTTGAACTTTTCTGAGCTGCCCAAAGCGCGGCCACCCGACACGATGATCTTGGCGGCGGTGAGTTCTGGGCGGTCGTTCTTGGCGATTTCGCTGCGGGTGAAGCTGCTCTTGCCGCTGTCGGCTTGGGCGGCTGCGTTTTCCATAGCGGCGCTGCCACCCGTGGCGGCTGCGGCGTCAAAGCCGGTGGTGCGCACGGTGATGACTTTGGTCGCATCGGTGCTTTGCACGGTGGCCATGGCGTTGCCGGCATAAATGGGGCGCTCGAAGGTGTCGGCAGAGAACACTTGCGTGACGTCGCTGATTTGACCCACATCCAGTTTGGCGGCCACGCGGGGCGCGACGTTTTTGCCCGCAGCGGTGGCAGGGAACAGGATGTGGCTGTAGTGGGCAGCAATCGCCAGCACTTGTGCTGCGACGTTTTCGGCCAGACCGTGGGCCAGCGCGTCGCTGTCGGCGTGGATCACTTTGGACACACCGGCGATTTGGGCGGCGGCTTGTGCAGCGGCGGCGGCGTTGTGGCCAGCCACCAGCACGTGCACATCGCCACCGCATGCAGCGGCAGCGGTCACGGTGTTGAGGGTTGCGCCTTTGATGGAGGCGTTGTCGTGTTCGGCAATAACGAGAGAAGTCATGAGATTTCCTTGGATGGTCAGATGACCTTGGCCACGTTTTTGAGCTTGTCCACCAGCGTGGCGACATCGGGCACCTTGATGCCGGCGCTGCGCTTGGCAGGCTCTGCCACTTTCAGGGTCTTGATGCGGGGGGCCACATCGACGCCCAGGTCTTCTGGCTTGAAGGTGTCGAGCTGTTTTTTCTTGGCCTTCATGATGTTGGGCAAGGTCACGTAGCGTGGCTCGTTCAGACGCAGGTCGGTGGTCACCACCGCAGGCAAATTGATGGCCAGGGTTTCCAGACCGCCGTCGATCTCGCGGGTCACATGGGCCTTGCCGTCCACGATTTCGACCTTGGAGGCAAAAGTGGCTTGTGGCAGATCGGCCAAAGCGGCCAACATCTGGCCGGTCTGATTGCAGTCATCGTCAATGGCTTGTTTGCCCAAGATGATCAGACCGGGTTGCTCTTTGTCCACCAGGGCCTTGAGCAGCTTGGCCACGGCCAAAGGCTGCAAGTCCAAGTCAGCGGGGGTCTCGACCAAAATGCCGCGGTCGGCACCGATGGCCATGGCGGTGCGCAGGATCTCCTGGCACTGGGCCACACCACAGGAGACAGCGATGACTTCGGTGGCAAAACCTTTTTCTTTCAGGCGCACGGCTTCTTCGACGGCGATTTCGTCAAAGGGGTTCATGCTCATCTTGACGTTGGCGATGTCCACACCCGAACCATCGGACTTGACACGGACCTTGACGTTGTAGTCCACCACCCGCTTGACGGGAACGAGAATTTTCATGACTTAACTCCAATGGATGTGGGGTCTGAAGAGCTACAGCTTTCAGGCTGTGCGCAACAGTTCGCGGCCGATGATGATTTGTTGGACCTGCGTGGTGCCTTCGTACAGGCGCAACAAGCGTGCGTCGCGGTAAAAGCGCTCCACCGCGTATTCGTTCATGTAACCCGCACCGCCGTGGATCTGCACGCCGCGGTCGGCCACGCGGCCCACCATCTCGGTAGAGAACAATTTGGCGCAGGACACCTGCATGGAAATTTCAGGGTTGGACACATGCGGCGGCTTGAGGTCAAAGCGTGCAGCCACGTCCTTGACCAGCGACCAACCCGCCAGCAGCTCGGCTTGGCTGTCAGCCAGCATGGCCTGGATCAGCTGGAACTCGCCAATTGGTTTGCCAAACTGTTTGCGGTCGCGGGCGTAGGTGCGGGCTTCATCCAGGATGCGCGAGGCCAGTCCGCAGGAGACGGCCGAGATGTTCAGGCGTCCACGGTCAAGCACTTTCATGGCGGTCTTGAAACCCTGGCCGGGCACGCCGCCGATGATGTTGGCGGCGGGCACGCGCACATTTTCCAGAATCACGTCGCAGGTCTTGGTGCCGCGTTGGCCCATTTTCTTGTCGGGCTTGCCCAGCTTGATGCCTGGCAGATCGGCCGGCACGATGAAGGCCGACACGCCACTGGCGCCAGGACCGCCGGTGCGCGCCATCAGGGTGAAGGCACCGGCACGCGGCGCGTTGGTGATGTAGCGCTTGGTGCCGCTCAGCACATAGTGGTCGCCGTCGAGTTCGGCGCGGGTCTTGAGCGAGGCAGCGTCGGTGCCGACATCGGGCTCGGTCAGAGCGAAGGACATGATCAGCTCGCCGCTGGCCACGCGGGGCAGGTAGGCGGCTTTTTGCTCGGGCGTGCCGTCCATCAGGATGCCTTGCGAGCCGATACCGATGTTGGTGCCGAACACAGAGCGGAAGGCGGGCGCAGTGCGGCCGAGCTCGTAGTTGACCAGCACTTCTTGGCTCACCGATAGGCCGATGCCGCCAAATTCCTCGGGCACGGTTAGACCAAACAGGCCCATGTCCTTCATGTCCTGAACGATGTCCAGTGGCACGTCGTCGTGCTCTTCGAGGTGGTTTTCGGCCGGGATCAGGCGCTCGCGGATGAAGCGCTGGAGGGTGGGCAGCAGGAGGTCAAAGGATTCGGTGTCGAGGGCCATGGTGAGTGGTGAGTTAACGGTGCTGAAAAACAGGTTTACGCTTGTCTAAAAAAGCGTGCATACCTTCATGGGCGTCATCGCTGGCAAACCGGGCATGCAGTGCACGGCGCTCGAACAAGATACCCTCGCTCAGGCTGGCCTCGTGGGCGCGGTTGACCGACTCCTTGATGGCCATCAGCGCGGGCAGCGAGTAACCCGCAATCTGTGTGGCCAGTTTCAGCGTCACGGCCTGCAACTCGGCATCGGGTACCACACGCGATACCAGGCCGTAGCGGTCGGCCTCTTCGGCGTTCAGCATACGGGCCGACAGGCACATGTCCATGGCCTTGGCCTTGCCGATGGCGCGGGGCAGGCGTTGGGTGCCACCGGCACCGGGTAGCATCGCCAGCTTGATCTCGGGCAGTGCAAACTGGGCCGACTCGGCCGCGATCACGATGTCGCATGCCAGAGCCAACTCGCAGCCGCCGCCCATGGCGTAGCCCGCCACAGCCGCAATCACCGGCTTACGTACTTGACGGATGGTTTCCCAGTTGCGGGTGATGAATCCACTTTGGAACACATCCATGTAGCTCCAGTCCGCCATGACGGCGATGTCGGCACCGGCGGCAAAAGCCTTGTCGCTGCCGGTGATGACGATGGCGCCGATGTCCGGGTCAGCATCCAAGCTGATCAGTGCCTGTCCTAGCGCGTCCATCAATGCATCGTTCAATGCATTGAGTTGGGCGGGCCGGTTCAGGGTGATGACGCCGACACGGCCTTGCCGGTTGCCCAGGATGGGGGACTCGGACATCGCTTGCTCCCGCTTACTCGACAGAGATCTTTTGATCGCGGATCAAGGCACCCAAGACTTTGCCTTCGTTGGCCAGCAATGCCTTGAATTCAGCCGTGTCCAGCGCCACGTTTTCGCCGCCCAAATCGGCGTAGCGGGCCTTCAGCGTGGGCGAAGCCAAAGCTTTGACAACTTCACGATTCAAACGGGCAATAACTTCAGCGGGTGTGCCATTGGGCGCCCACATGCCAAACCAAATGTCCAAATTGGCTCCTTTGAAACCCTGCTCGGCCACGGTGGGTACATCAGGGAAAAATGGGGAGCGCTTCTCACTCACCACCGCCAGCAGCTTGACCTTGCCGGTGCGGATGTGCGGGAAGGCAATACCGGGGTCGCAAACCATGTCGGCTTGCCCTGCCAGTACATCCTGCAAGGCTGGAGCAGCACCTTTGTAAGGCACGTGAAGGATGTTGGTGCCAGTGGCTTGTTTGAAGAGCTCGCAAGCCAAGTGGGGTGGGGTGCCAGCACCTGCGGATGCGTAGGACATTTTTCCGGATTTGGCTTGTGCGACCAGCTCACGCACATCCTTGGCAGTGCTTTGAGGCTTGGTCACCAAATACATTTGGGACTTGCCAATGCCACTGACCGGCGTGAGGTCGCGCGAAGGCAGCAAAGTGGACTTGATAAGGTGAGGATTGACGGTCTCAACCGATGTAGGGGAGATGAACAGGGTATGGCCATCTGGAGTTGCACGGGCCACTTCTGATGCAGCAATGTTGCCGCTGGCACCGGGCTTGTTATCAATGACCACGGACTGGCCCAGACTCTCGGTCAAGCTCTGAGCAACCATGCGCGCCATGGCATCGGTGGTTCCACCGGGAGCGAATCCCACAACGATACGAATGGGCTTGCTGGGCCAGCTTTGTGCATGGCTGATGCCGCTGGCGCAAATCCCAAGAAGTGAAAGACCTGCGACCGCCAAAGTGCGACGCAGTTGAAAACGGGTTGTGGATGTCATGGTAAGTCTCCTATGTGGGTGATGAAGTGGTTGGCGCTATTTATGCAGCTGCACCGTCGCGCAAATCCTCGCGCAGCTTGAATTTCTGGATCTTTCCGGATGGAGTGGACGGCATGCTTTGCCGAACTTCCAGCCGCTCTGGGATGTACTGAATCGCAACCTTCTGCTCTTTGAGGTAAGCGACCAGGGTGGGCATGTCGAAGGTTTGACCGGGCTTGGGCACCACCACGGCGCAGGCCCGTTCGCCTAGGCGTTCGTCGGGATAGGCCACGATGGCGACCAAGGCCACTGCAGGGTGCTTGTAGAGCAGCGACTCGATCTCGACCACTGGGATGTTTTCGCCGCCTCGGATGATCACGTCCTTGCTGCGCCCGGTGATGCGCACGTAGCCTTGCTGGTCGATACGGGCCAGATCGCCTGTGTCAAACCAGCCTTCGGCGTCGGTGCCGTTGAGGTGCTGTCGCTTGAGGTATCCGCCAAAGTTGGAGCAGGCACGCAGATACAACTTGCCTTGCGTGCCTGCAGGCAGTGCAGGACCCGAGGCGTCGGCTTCCACCACCTTGAGCTCAACCCCGGGCAGGGGCAGACCATCGGTGTTGAAGGCGCGCTCATCGGCATCATCGAGCCGTATCAGTGTGACGGCCCCGTTTTCACTCATGCCCCAAGCCGACACGATTTTGGTGCCCAACGCGGCGCGTGCTTGCTCGACCAGTGGGCCAGGTATCGGGGCGCCAGCACACAAGAAAGTCTTGAGGCTGGACACCGGTGTTTTGTTTTCTGTCACCACGCGGGTCAAGTCGGTTAGAAACGGCGTGGAAGCCATCGTGAAGCTGGCTTTTTCGGCGTTGATCACCTCGACCGCCTTCTTGGGCTCCCAGATGTCCTGCAAAACCGCACTGGCTTTGAGCATGATGGGCATCATCAGGCCGTACATGAAGCCGGTTTGGTGTGCCATGGGCGAGGCCATCAGCACCACGTCTTCGGCATCAAGCTGCAGGCGCTTGGCATAAGGAATGATGTTGGCCATCACGGTGTTGGCCGAGTGCATCACGCCCTTGGGTTCGCCGGTGGTGCCTGAGGTGTAGATGAGTTGGGTGATGTCGTCCGGGCCAGGGCGGTGCGCACTCAGGATGCTTGCAGCATCGGGCTCGTTTTCCCAGGTTGGGCCGCTCAGCAAGGCTTCGAAGCTGTTGGGGCCATGGCCATCGATCACCACAACATGCTGCAGATGCGGCAGGCCAGGCTGGATCGCGGTGATCATCTGCTCGAAGTCAAAACCCCGAAACGTCTTAGGTGCGATGATGACCTTGGCTTCGCCATGCTTGAGCATGAAATTCAATTCACGCTCACGGAAGATGTGCATCAGTGGGTTGATGACCGCACCGATGCGCGAACACGCCAGATAGGTCACCGTGAACTGCCACCAGTTGGGCAACTGACAGGCCACGATGTCGTTTTTTTGCACGCCCAGGCGGGTCAGGCCCACGGCCACACGGTCGGTCATCTGCGCCAGTTCACGGTAGGTGAATCGGCGCACGTCATCGGCTTCAACACGGTAGGCAGTCAGTGCCAGTTTGTCGGGACAAGCGGCGACGCAAGCGTCCAGATCTTGGTTGATGGTGCGGTCATGCCACAGTCCTTGCTCGATCATGGCGTCACGGCGTGCGGGCAGTAATACGGCATCGAATTCCATGGTTGTCTACTTTGAGATTGAATGTTTTTCTTGTTGATCAAAATGTCAGGCGGGCACGTTCTTGCGGCCTGCACGGGTACGCGCGATGATGGTTTTCATGATCTGTGCGGTCCCGTCACCGATCTGGAAGCCCAGCACATCGCGCATGCGTTGCTCCATCAGGCCTCGGTCATAACCACCATGACCGAAGCAGAGCAGGCATTGGTGGATCACGTCATAGGCAAGTTTGGGTCCCCACCACTTGGCCATGCCCGCTTCGGCGGAGTGCGGCAGGCCTTGGTCTTTGAGCCACAGGCCTTGCAAGCAGACCAAGCGTGCGCCTTCGACCTCGGTGTCGTATTGGGCCAAGGGGTGAGTGACACCTTGGAAAGCCGACAAGGGCTGGCCAAAGGCCTGGCGTTGGGTGATGTACTCCCAGGTTTCCTCGAGCGCCACGCGTGCTACGGCTAGGCATTGCAGTCCGATCAGAGAGCGCGAATAGTCAAAGCCGTGCATGACTTGGACAAAGCCTTTGTTCTCGTCGCCCAAGCGGTGGCTGACGGGTATGCGAACGTTTTCAAAGAAGATGGAGCCGCGACCGATGGAGCGCTGACCGTGGCAGTCAAAGCGGCTGGTGGTCAGCCCAGGCGTGTCCATGGGCACCAGCAAGGCGGTGACGCCATGGGCGCCCGACTCGGGTGTGCCGGTGCGGCCAAATACGACGGTGATGTCGGCTTGATCAGCCGCCGAGATCGAAGTCTTTTCGCCGTTGATGACATAAAAGTCACCATCACGCTCCACCCGCAAACGCAAGTTGGCCGCGTCTGATCCGCCTCTCGGCTCGGTCAGGGCGATGGCACAGATGGCGCGACCCTCCCGGATTTTGTCGAGCCAAGGGCGCACCACTTCGGGTTTGCCGTACTTGTAGAGGATCTGGCTGTTCAGTGATGCCAACAGATTCAGGTAAGAAAAGCTCAGGTCGGCACGGGCGATTTCCTCATGGATCACGCCTGCGGCCACACAGCCCATGCCCAGGCCGCCAAATTCTTCGGGAACTTCGGGGCAGATGAAACCCAAATCGCCCATCTCGCGAAGCAAGGCGAGGTCAAACTCACGCGTTTTGTCGCGCTCCAGAAAACCGGGTTTGATTTTTTCATCGGCAAAGCGGCGAACGGTTTCGGCCAGTGCCTGCAGGTCTTCGTTGATGTAGGGATTGGGATTCATCTGACGTCCTCTGTCTGTGTGTTTACTTGGCGTACTTGCGGAAGTCGGGCTTGCGCTTTTCCTGCAAAGCCTTCACGCCTTCGCGCGACTCTTCGGTGTCGTAGTACAGCTTGAGCGCGTACATGCCCATGCCCGCGATGCCCGACTGGTGGGCGGTGTCCATGTTGAAGCTGCGCTTGGCAATGGCAATGGCTGTAGGGCTGCGCTCGCAAATGGTTTCGGCCCACTCCTGCACGGTGGCGTCGAGCTGCTCGTGTGGCACGCAGATGTTGGCCAGACCCATGTCCACGGCTTCCTGGCCGGAGTAGCGTTTGTTGAGGTACCAGATCTCGCGCGCTTTTTTCTCGCCGACCACACGGGCCAAAAAGGCTGTGCCGTAGCCAGGATCGACCGAACCCATCTTGGGGCCGACCTGGCCGAAGATGGCTTTGTCCGAGCAGATGGTCAGGTCGCAGATGGTGCACAACACATTGCCGCCGCCAATCGCAAAACCCTGCACGCGGGCGATCACAGGCTTGGGCACGTCGCGGATGGCGGTGTGCAGCTCTTCCATCGGCAGGCCGATGGTGCCCCGACCGTCATAGTTGCCATCGTGGGCCGACTGGTCGCCGCCCGTGCAGAAAGCACGGTCACCAGCACCGGCGAGCACGATGCAGCCGATGTCGCGGTCGTAACCGGCCTTGTTCAGGGCTTTGATGATCTCGTCGCAGGTGGTGCCGCGAAAGGCGTTCATTTTCTCGGGGCGGTTGATCGTGATCCAGGCCACGCCGTTGCGGTTTTCGTACAGGATGTCTTCGAATTGCATGTGGTTCTCCAAGAGGTTTCGGGGTGGCCGATCAGCCGTGCATGGTCAAGCCACCAGACACGCTGATGACCTGTCCAGTGATGAAGGAAGCGTCGCTACTGCTCAGGAAAACGATGGCACCGGCCAAGTCATCAGGCTGACCAATGCGGCCAAGGGGGATAGCCTTCTTGAAGGCGTCCATGAGTTTTTCGGGGTTGGCTGCACCTTCGGCAAAGCCTGCGAGCAAGGCGGTGTCGGTTGGGCCAGGGCAAACCACGTTGACGGTGATGTTGTGGCGGGCGTGTTCGCGTGCCAGTGTCTTGGACAAGGCAACCAAGCCGCCCTTGCAAGCGGCGTAAACGGCTTCACCCGAAGAGCCGCCACGGGCTGCGTCCGATGCGATGTTGACGATACGGCCACCGCCGCGGGCCACCATGCCGGGCAGCACAGCGTGGTGCATGTGCAAAGCGCCTGTGAGGTTGATAGCGATCAGTTTGTCCCACTCGGCGGGCACGGTTTTGGTGAAGGGTTTGAAGATGTCCCAACCGGCGTTGTTGACCAGGATATCGATGGGTCCGAGCTGAGCCTCAGCAGCCGCCACGGCCGCATCGACCTGGGCACGGTCGGTGATGTTGCAAGCAAAAGCCTGAGCCTTGCCACCAGCGGCCACGATGCCGTCGGCTACTTTCTGGGCGGCTTCCAGGTTCATGTCGAACACCGCAACTTGGGCACCTTCTTCGGCAAAGCGGCGGCTGGTGGCCCCACCAATACCGCCGCCGCCACCGGTCACAATCGCTGTTTTGCCTTTGAGGTCTTTCATGTCTTTCTCCGTGATTTGAAATGGTTTGGAAATTTCTAGATATCGAACATATGTCAACATGTTGTCTTATTCTAGGGTTTTCACATATTCCGCTTCAAGTCTTTTCCGTGTTCAATAACCTATCGTTTACCCTATGTCACAAGCAAAAGATGCTCGCATGGAACTAGCCAACAGGATTTTCTTTAAGCTCTACCAATGTGCCAATATGTTGCACAAAACGGGTAGCCGTGCGGTGCAGGACGAAGGCCTGACCACGCAGCAATGGGCGGTGCTGGGGGCGCTGTCACGGCCCGAAGCGGCGCAGGGGATGGGAGTTGGGGAGTTGGCGCGTTATCTGATGGTCAGCCGACAAAATTTGTCTGGCTTGATCACCCGGATGACTCGAGATGGCCACATTGAAATGAGCACCGACAGGCGTGATCGCCGTTCGCGGTTGATCGTGATGACAGAGTCAGGACGGCATGTCTGGATGGATCTGGCCCAACCAAAAATCAAGGCCTACTACGAGCAGGCTCTGCAGGATTTCTCGATGGGCGACATGGCCCACACGCTTCATTACTTTTTGAAGCTACTGGATAACATGGAAAAGATTGACCAAAAAATTCCTGAATCGGAAGAAGACGATGGTCACCATGGTGTGCATGAACAATGATCATTTGATGGTCTTGTTGACCTTCATTTGATGGGGGCGTTTGGCAGTGTGGATTCAGAAAACGGACATTGATCGATTTGCTTTTGATGACTGCTTATGGCCGGTAGCAGAAGGTCAGCTGCTTTTTGTGGTCGACTGCTACCGCTGCAAAAGAGTCTTTTGCTAAATTACCACCTGCACTCGCAGCATGAATCCACTTCAGAAATTCCTGATGCAGCAGGACAAAATTCTTGTGGTTTATTGCCGGGCCGTCACCACAATCTCGCCCACAATCAGCGCGAACGCAGCCACGTGATACAGGTGGGGCAACTCACCCAAAAATGCAGCCGAGAAGATGGCCGCAAACAAGGGTGTGAGGTTGGCAAAGAAACCGGCCACGGCAGGTCCGGCTTGCTGCACGCCGATGCCCCAGCAGCGGCAGGCCAGCACCGCAGGTCCCACGGCCACAAAGGCCAGTGCGGTGACTAGTGGCCATCTCTGTCGCTCACCTCAGGCTCCAGCAAACGGTCGGCCTGCTGGCCGATCTGGTGCGATGTGCGGCAGTTGATGTGCAGCGTGCGCGAACGCCCCCGCACATCCACACCCAGGCTTTTCCACGAAAACGGTTGCTCAAAAGTCCGCTTCCCCAAGTCGCCCGCAAAAAACTGTTGGCGCGTACTTGGCCTGTGCCATCTGGTGCCACGCCCGCCATGCTTTGTTCTTGTCAGTTGTCCAGGGTGTCGGGCTTGTTGAGCGATTTCTTGTCTTCAGACTTCAAGCGCCGTTCGACCTTTTTGACGTCTTCTTCCGGGGGCAGGCTTTCTGGCCTGGGTGCTTTTGCCAAACAGGGCGTGGTCGCCTTTGCTGCGGATGAGCGCAAAGTCCTGGTTGCCGCCAGTCTGTTCGTAGATGACTTGTGAGAGTTCTTTTTCTGTTTCGGTGGATTTTTTGCGTGCGTGGATGCGTTCACCGTCCAGCATGCGTTGCTCGATCAGCTCGGCCTTTCGGGTTTGCACCGCAAAGTAGGTTTGGGCAAAAGCAATTTCGGCTTTGCGCGGGTCACCGTTTTGCGCAATCAGGTAACACGCATAGCGGGTGACCATGATGTCGTCGATTTCGCGCTGGCTACCCGAGCCCAAGTCGACCATTTTGTTGACGTCAACAAAATGGTCTGTGACCCGTTGACCACTCACTTCGCAGGCGGTCTTGGCCTTGCTGATCACGAGTCCAAAGTTACGCCATTCCGCGTAGCCCAGGAGGTGCTGAATGTCTCTCGCTAGCCAGTACTCCACGCCAGTTTCGGTCTGTTGTGCATGGCCCTCAAAGGTGTCTGTGAGGGTTTGGATCAACTCTTTTTTCATGGTGCGGCTCCCTTTTGACCTCGTTCAGCATGGCGTTCAATTGCGCCTGTACCTTGCCTGCAAAGTCTTTTTGCATGGCGTACACGTCGGTGAATTCAGCTTGGCGACGTGATACTTTGATTTTTTGGGTGGGCTGTCCCGTTTCATCCAGCTCCCAGCGCTGACTTGGATGGTCTCAGGGCGAGTTGAGGATGGGGTTTCCGAAAAAGTGGTTGCTTATCCGGCTACAAGTTCTATTTTTAAAATGAGTTCTATCGTAATCGGAAAACACATTTTTCTAGTGACTCGCCCGTCAGTTGGGTCAATGCCTAGATGACACCCAAATCCCGCCAATGATCAGCGCAAATGCTAGCGCGTGATACAGGTGGGGCAACTCACCCAAAAATGCAGCCGAGAAGATGGCCGCAAACAAGGGTGTGAGGTTGGCAAAGAAACCGGCCACGGCAGGTCCGGCTTGCTGCACGCCGATGCCCCAGCAGCGGTAGGCCAGCACCGCAGGTCCCACGGCCACAAAGGCCAGTGCGCTGACCAGTGGCCAACCCCAAGTGATGTGGGCGTCGGTCAAGGTCCATTCCAGCCCGGCAAACAGGCCCGACCAGACCAGACCAAACACCACTTGCGCCAGCAAGAAGGCGGCCCAGTCGTTGCGGATGGCATCGGGCTCGTCGCGACGGCTGAGCAACCAGCTGTACCAGGACCAGCAAGCCACGGCCAGCAAAACGAACAGGTCGCCCGCCACCAGGCGGACCGCCATGAGCTGCGCCCAATCGCCCCGCGACATCACCACCAACACGCCGAGTATGGAGAGCGTCGCGCCATAGACTTGTGCGCGGCGCACCGGAGCCTGGAAAAAAAGCGCCCCGATGGCCAGCATCCACACTGGGCCACTGGCGGCCACCAAGGTCACGTTGAGTGGGGTGGATGTTTGCAAGGCCAGGTATTGCAGCGCGTTGTAGCAACCCACGCCCAGCAAGCTGAGCAGTGCAAAGCGCCGCCAGTGTGACCACAGTCCACTGCTGCGCCTCAACACCCAAGAGGCCAGTGGCAGCAAGATGAGCAAGGCGACAGCCCAGCGTAAAAAGTTGAGTGTGATGGGCGGCACCAAGGTGCTGACCAGTCGGCCTACCACCGCATTGCCTGCCCAAAGCAAAGGGGGGACCGTCAGGAGCAGGGCGGTCATGGGCGAGAGTTTTTGAGACATGCGGCACTGTATCGGCATTCGGGTTTTCCCGCTGTCGCGAAGCTGTCCTCGCCCCGCACGCAGGCATGAGATTCGTGGCAAAGTCACGCATCGTTTGATTCCACCCATTCAGGAGAATTTCCCCATGAGCCTTGCAGTCCAGATCGACCAAAACGGCGGCCCCGAAGTCATGAAACTGGTCGATGTGACCGTGGGTGAGCCCGGCCCAGGCGAGATCCGCATCCGCCACAAGGCCATCGGCTTGAACTTCATTGACGTGTACCAGCGTGGTGGTTTGTACCCGCTGCCCATGCCGCTCAAGCTGGGCATGGAAGCCTCTGGCGTAGTCGAGGCGGTGGGCGAGGGCGTTACGCATTTGAAAGTGGGTGACCGCGCAGCCTATGCCAGCCAGCCGCCCGGCAGCTATTGCGAGGTGCGCGTGATGCCTGCCAAGTGTGTGTGCAAATTGCCCGATGCGATCTCGTTTGAGACGGGCGCGGCCATGATGCTCAAGGGCCTGACGGCGCAATATTTGCTCAAGCGCACGCTGCCCCAGGGTGGCTTGAAGGCAGGGGACTTTGTGCTGTTTCATGCCGCTGCCGGTGGTGTGGGCCTGATCGCTTGCCAGTGGGCCAAGGCGTTGGGCTTGCGCTTGATTGGCACAGCGGGCAGCGATGCCAAGTGCGCATTGGCCAAAGCCAACGGTGCCGAGTTTTGCATCAATTATTCGACCGATGACTTCCAGGCTCGGGTGAAAGAAATCACGGGCGGCAAAGGTGTGAAGGTGGTTTACGACTCGGTGGGCAAAGACACTTGGGACAAATCACTCGACTGCCTGGCCCCGTTTGGCCTGATGGCCAGCTTTGGCAATGCTTCTGGCGCGGTAGCCCCGTTCTCGCCGGGCATTTTGGGCCCCAAAGGTTCGGTCTATGTGACGCGCCAGACTTTGTTCATCCACATCACCACGCGTGAAAGCACGCAAGAGATGGCCGATGATTTGTTCGAGGCGGTGACCAGTGGCAAGGTCAAGATCCACATCGACCAGACCTTCCCCTTGGCCAATATCCAGGATGCGCACATCGCCCTGGAAGCCCGCAAGACAACGGGTTGCACGATCATCACGCTGTAAAAACGAGTCTGAATTGAAAAAGCCCGCTTCGGCGGGCTTTTTTGTGGGTGGATGCGAATCAGCGACCGCGTCTCACCCGCAAGATTTCATCCAGGATCAGCAAGGCTGCGCCCACGCTGATGCCGGCATCGGCCACGTTGAAAGCCGGGAAGTGCCAAACGCCCCAATAAAAGTCCAGAAAGTCGACCACGTAGCCGTGCAGCAGGCGGTCCACGACGTTGCCAATGGCCCCGCCCAAAATGAGCGCGATGGCCAGGCTGAAGAGTTTTTGGCCCGCATGTGAGCGCAGCATCCAGACCATGAACAGTGCAGCGACTACGCCGATGCCCGTGAAGAACCAGCGCTGCCAGCCGCCTGCACCTGCCAGAAACGAGAAGGCCGCACCGTGGTTGTGTGCCCGTACCAGGTTGAAAAACGAGGTGATCGGCGTGCTGTCACCCAGCTGAAAAGCGCCCAGCACCAGCACCTTGGTGAACTGGTCTAGCAAGAGCACCAAGAGGGCAATGCCCAGCCAGAGCGCCATGCCCTGGCTTTTGCTGGAGCCACCATTGCCGAATTTTTTGGAGCTGGCCATGGGCTTGCCTTGTCTTTTAGGAGGGGGTGAAATTCAGGCGATCAAGCGCGTTTCGCCCGCGCCGTGCAGGTTGCTGACGCAGCGGCCACAAATCGTGGGGTGAGCGGCGTCGTGGCCCACGTCGTCGGCGTAGTGCCAGCAGCGTTCGCATTTGGTGGCTTGGCTGGCGGTCACTTGCACCGCCAGAGTTTCGCCTGCCTGCAAAGTCACTTTGGAGGTGATGAACACGAACTTGATGTCTTCGCCCAGGCTGGCCAGCAAGGCATGGTCAGCGGCAGGCGCTTGCAAGGTGATATCGGCTTGCAGCGACGCGCCCACTTGGCCTGCGGTGCGCAAGGTTTCGATGTCCTTGTTGACCAGATCGCGGATTTCGCGGATACGGGCCCATTTGGCCAAAAGCGCGGTGTTTTCTGCCGCATCTGCCGAGCCGAAGTCGCTGAAGGTTTCCATGAAGATGGATTCGGATGTGCCGAAAGTGCCCCAGGCTTCTTCGGCCGTGAAGGACAGGAAAGGTGCCATCCAGCGCAGCATGCCGTGGGTGATGCGGTAGAGCGCTGTTTGCGCACTGCGGCGGGCCAACGATTTGGGGGCCGTGGTGTACAGGCGGTCTTTCAACACGTCGAGATAAAACGCACCCAGGTCTTCTGAGCAATAGATTTGCAACTTGGAGACCACGGGGTGGAACTCATACGCGTCGAAGTGGGCGCGGATATCGGCTTGCAACTCGGCCGCACGGGCCAGCGCAAAGCGGTCGATTTCCAACAACTGGTCATCGGGCACGGTGTCGGTGGCCGGGTCGAAGTCACTCACGTTGGCCATCAAAAAGCGCAGCGTGTTGCGGATGCGGCGGTACGCGTCGACCACGCGGGCCAGGATCTTGTCGTCGATGTTGAGGTCACCCGAATAGTCGGTGCTGGCCACCCACAGGCGCACGATTTCAGCGCCCATTTTGGAGTTGATAGTTTGCGGCTCAACGGTATTGCCCAGCGACTTGCTCATCTTGCGGCCTTGGCCGTCGGTGGCAAAACCGTGGGTCAACAGGCCCCGGTAAGGGGCGCGGTCGTAAAGGGCGCAGCCCAGCAGCAGCGAGCTGTGGAACCAGCCACGGTGCTGGTCGTGGCCTTCCAGGTACAGATCGGCCTCCGGGCCTTGGCCATGGAAAGGTGGCACGCCGTACGCGTCTTTGTGGCTGCCGCGCAGCACATGCTGGAAGGTGCTGCCCGAGTCGAACCACACTTCCAGAATGTCGGTGCTCTTGGTGTAGCTGGGGGCGTCGGTCGCGCCCAGAATCTCTTCGACCGTGACACGGCTCCAGGCTTCGATGCCGCCTTTTTCGACAATGTCAGCGGCCTGGTCCAGGATGGCCATGGTGCGCGGGTGCAGCTCGCCACTGTCTTTGTGCAAGAAGAAAGGCACGGGCACGCCCCACGAGCGCTGGCGCGAGATGCACCAGTCGGGTCGGTTGGCAATCATGTCGCGCAGGCGGGTTTTGCCGTTTTCGGGATAAAACTGGGTTTGCTCAATGGCGTCCAAGGCCAGCTGGCGCAGGGTCTTGGGGGCTTTGTCTTGGGTGAAGACACCCTCGCCCTCGTCCATGCGCACAAACCACTGCGCCGCAGCGCGGTAGATGACGGGGGTTTTGTGACGCCAGCAGTGCGGGTAGCTGTGGGTGATTTCGACTGTGGCCATCAGGCGGTCGCTTTGGCCCAGCACCTCGATCACGCGGGCACAGGCTTTCCAGATGTGCTGGCCACCGAAGAAGGGCAGCTCTTCGGCATACACGCCGTTGCCTTGAACCGGGTTGAGGATGTCGTCGTATTTCAGGCCGTGGGCCACACAGGAGTTGAAGTCGTCCACGCCATAGGCTGGGGCCGAGTGCACGATGCCGGTGCCGTCGGTGGCGGTCACGTAGTCGGCCAGGTACAGCGGCGAGGTGCGGCGGTAGCTGTATTCACCGCCTTCTTCGGCGGTCACGGTGTCGTGCAGCGGGTGGCGAAACACCAGGCCGCGAAGCTTCTCACCCACGGCGGTGGCGATCACGGTGCCTTGCAACTTATAGCGCTCAAGGCATTTTTCGACCAAGCTGGCGGCCAGCAGCAGCACGCCACGGGGCGTGTCCACCAGCGCGTATTCCAGCTCGGGGTGGGCGTTGAGCGCCTGGTTGGCTGGGATGGTCCAAGCGGTGGTGGTCCAGATCACGGCAAAGGCTTTTTTGCCGCCTGTGGCCAGTGATTCGGGCAGTGCGCTCAGGCCAAAGGCTGCAGCCAATGCGGCGGTGTTGTCGGCTTCAAAGGCCACGTCCAGCGTGTCGCTTTTCTTGTCGGCGTATTCGATCTCGAATTCGGCCAGCGACGAGCCGCAGTCAAAGCACCAGTAAACGGGCTTGAGGCCGCGATAGACAAAGCCGCGCTCAATCACGCGCTTGAAGGCGCGAATTTCACCGGCTTCGTTGGCCGGGTCCATGGTGCGGTAGGGGCGTTCCCAGTCGCCCAACACGCCCAGGCGCTTGAAGTCTTCGCGTTGCTGGTTGATTTGCTCAGTGGCAAAGGCGCGGCTTTTGGCCTGCATGTCGTCACGGCTCAGCTTGCGGCCATGCAGTTTTTCAATGGCGTTTTCGATCGGCAGACCGTGGCAGTCCCAGCCGGGGATGTATTGCGCATCAAAACCAGCGAGTTGCTTGGACTTGACGATCATGTCCTTGAGCACTTTGTTCAGCGCGTGGCCAATGTGCAGTTTGCCGTTGGCGTAGGGCGGGCCGTCGTGCAGCACAAACAGCGGGGCACCTTGACGGGCTGCGCGCAGTTTTTTGTACAGGCCGCCTTCGTTCCAGTCGTTCACCCAGCCTGGCTCGCGTTTGGGCAGGTCACCGCGCATGGGAAAGGGCGTGTCGGCCAGATTGAGTGTGGCGCGGTAGTCGGTGCTGGCTGGGGCTGTGGCTTCGGTCATGGTGCTTCAAGTCGGGAGGGCTTCGACAAGCTCAGCCCGAGCGGCGGGCCGTTCGGAGAGATCAAAAGGAGGTGGGCCGTTGAGGTCGTTCGCCCTGAGCCTGTCGAAGGGCAGCAAACGAGGGCCGGATCGTCAAATTCGGTCGCGGGTGGTCTGGCGGCTCAAAGACTGGGCATTGTCGCCACGGCGTGTCGCAAACCACGCTTGTGCGTCTTCGCAGTCTTTGGCAATGCCCTTTGTCAGGGCCTCCAGACCGTCGTATTTGAGTTCGTCGTGTAGTTTGTGCAGCAGATCCACGCGGATGATTTTACCGTAGCCCCCCTCGGGGCCCAGATCGGCGGGCCAGTCGAAGGCGTGGGTCTCCAGCAGCACCCGGCCACCGTTCACATCGGTGGGGTCCAAAGAGGGCCTGATACCCAGATTGGCCACGCCTTTCAATGGGCTTTGAGTCAAGCCATGCACTTGCACCACAAAGATGCCGCTGGCAGCAGGTTTCCAGTGCGAAAAACGCAAATTCAGGGTCCGAAAACCATCCCCCGCGCCTTCTGCGGTGGCAGCCAGTTCGCGCCCGAGCTTGCGCCCATGCACCACATGGCCGCTGATGCTGTAGGGGCGACCCAGCAGGGCTTGCACATCTTGCAGGCGACCCTGACCCAGGGCATCGCGCACGGCCGAGCTGGATACACGCAGGCCATGCACTTCGTAGCTGTTCATGCGAGCCACATCAAAGCCCAGACGCTGGCCCGCAGCGTCGAGCATGGCGTAGTCGCCCGCCCGCTTGGCCCCAAAGCGAAAATCGTCGCCGACTTGCACATAGCGCACGCCCAGGCCCTGGAGCAGCACTTGCTGGATGAAGTCATCGGGCGATTGGCTGGCCAGTTCGGCATCGAAGGGCAAGACCACCACTTGGTCTACGCCGCAGCGCTCCAGCTCTTGCAGTTTGTCGCGCAGTGTGGCGATGCGGGCAGGGGCCAGTTCGGGCTTGTTCAGCGCCTTGGCAAAGTAATCGCGCGGGTGCGGCTCGAAGGTCATCACGCAACTGGGCACGCCCCGGTGGGCCGCTTCGCTGCGCAACAGCGCCAGCATGGCCTGATGCCCGCGGTGCACGCCATCGAAGTTGCCGATGGTCAGGGCGCAGGCGGGGGCCAGGTCAGGGTGATGGAAGCCGCGGAAAACCTTCATGTCGCTTGGGTGTTGCCCGCCTGGCCAGCAAAGCGCCAGCATTCACGGGATTGTCAAAGTAAGAGGGTATATTGTGACTGAGCCCGATCCTCTAGGCGGTGGCCTTTTGCAGCTTTGAAGTGAGACCTTTTTTCAAGCCATGCAGGACAGGATCGAGACGGAACTTTTCGTGTCAGTGGTTTTTGAACTGTTGAATGGAGGCGTCTGTGAAGGTTTTGAAACTCTCGGCCCAAGGGCTGCCGCAATCTTGGATTTCACTCGAGCAGGCGGTCACCCACTACGCCGCAGACGAAGTGCGTTGGGAAGCAGGGCAGCAAGTCGCTGTTTTTCGTGGCGGGCACAACGCGCTCACGGGTCAGCAATCCATCATCACCGTCAACAGCATCATCGGTACCCAGGGCGTGCCCCGCATCAACCCGTTTGACATGCGTTCGGGGCTGACCAATCCCAAACTGTTTGTGCGTGACCGCAATGTGTGCGCTTATTGTGGTGGGCATTTTCACGAATCGGTGCTGACGCGCGAGCACATTGTTCCGCTGTGCCAAAACGGCCCCGACCACTGGATGAACGTGGTCACGGCCTGTCGATCTTGTAACCACCGCAAAAGCAGTCGCACCCCCGAGCAGGCCCGCATGCCGCTGCTGTACGCACCTTATGTGCCCAGCCTCTGGGAAGATTTCATTTTGCGCAACCGCCGCATCTTGTCGGACCAGATGGCGTTCTTGATGGCGCATGTACCCAAGAATTCGCGTTTGATGGTTTGAGTGTGCCGGATCAGTGCGGTTGCTTGCACAGTGCGGGTGCTTGCACTGTCAGGCCAACAGCCGCATGATGTCTTTCTGAATACAAAAGGCCAAAATTAAAGGCCTTACACCCTCAGGGAGACACGCCATGCAGACACCGACATTTGTCCAGACCTTGGGCACTGAACTGTTCTACCCACAAGACAAGCCCCGGCACCCGTCGTTGGCCGGTGCCCCGACGCATGACCCGGTCTATGACCCGGTCTATGACGCGGTTAATGGCCCGGGCTTGAACCGGCGGCAGACTTTGTTCGCGCTGTGGATGGGTGCATGGCTGGCCCCTGACGCTGAGGCCAAAGATGACAGTGCGCCAGAAGCCCCGGCGCAAGTTCAAGTGCAAGTTCAAGTGCAATTGGCCACCTCCTGGCCCCTTGGTCGATCACCGCAAGGCTTTTCGGTCAGTGAAAAATTCGACGGTGTGCGCGCCGTCTGGGACGGTCGGGTTTTGCGCTTTCGCAGCGGACGTTTGCTGGCTGCTCCAAGCTGGTTTGTGTCGGCCTTGCCTACCACCCCGTTGGACGGCGAACTCTGGATGGGGCGAGGGCAGTTTGACCGTTTGTCGGGCGTGGTGCGCCAAGCGGTGCCCGATGATGAGGCCTGGCGTGCAGTGAAATACCTGGTGTTTGACACCCCTCAAAATACCGCGCCGTTCAAAGACAGGGTGCGCCTTGTTCAATCAGCCGTGGCGACTGCGCGAGTGCCTTGGTTAGTGCCGGTGGGACAAGAGCTTGTCAACGATGCTCCGGCTTTGCAGGCGCTGTTGCAAGAGACCGTGCGCAACGGTGGTGAAGGCTTGATGTTGCACCGGACCGACGCCCTTTGGCGAGCCGGGCGATCAGATGCGCTTTACAAATTCAAGCCAGAAGCTGACGAAGAGGCTCGGCTGGTGGGATACCAGCCGGGCAAGGGGCGCTTGCAGGGGCAAACCGGGGCATTGCTCTTGCAAATGCCCTCAGGGCAGCGGTTTGCCTTGGGCGCAGGCTTAAGTGATGCGCTGCGGCGAGATCCGCCGCCGGTTGGCGCTTGGGTGACTTACCTCTACCGTGACCGCACCCCGTCGGGTTTGCCGCGTTTTGCCAGCTTTGTGCGGGTCCGAGATCCTGAATGAACAAGGGCTCCTTGCGGAGCCCTTGTTGAAGGTTGCAAGCCGGATCAGGCAAACACGCCTGCGGTTTCTTGCATGCGTGCCGACACCTCGCCCAGTTGGTGCAATGTGTCGCCAAAGCTCATGTCCAGCTGCGTCAGTTTCTTGAAGTAGTGGCTCACGATGTATTCGTCTGTGACGGCAATGCCGCCGTGCAATTGCACCGCTTGCTGCCCAATGAAGCGCATGGACACACCCAGCTGGTATTTGGCACGGGCCATGGCACGACGGCGTTCATCGGCAGGGGCATGCAATTTCAGGCTGGCGTAGTAGCTCATGGAGCGGCCCAGTTCCAGTTGCATCTTCATGTCGGCTACGCGGTGGCGCAAGGCCTGAAAACTGGCGATGTTCACACCAAATTGCTTGCGCGTGTTCATGTAGTCAACGGTGATGGCCAAGGTCTTGTCCATCACGCCCACGGCTTCGGCACAAACGCAGGCCATGCCGATGTCCACTGCTTCTTCAAGGGCAGTCAGGCCATTCAAGGTGATCAGCTGTGCCGGGGCTTGGTTCAGCATCACTTCGGCGGCGCGTGAACCGTCTTGTGTGATGTAGCCCTGGGTGCTCACACCACTGGCGCTGCGTTCGACCAAAAACAGGGCGATCTGGCCGTTCACAGTGGCAGGTACCACAAAGGCATCGGCTTGGTCGCCCACGGCCACCAGGCTCTTGGTGCCGCTGACCGACCATGTGCCGTTGGCTTCGCTGCCTTGTGCAGCGCAGCGGCTCAGTTGGTAGCGTGCGCCACGTTCTTGGTGCGCCAAGACCACGATCGCTTCGCCAGCCGCCATGCGCGGCAGCCACGCCGCTTGCAGTGCGGCAGGGGCATGGGTTTGCAATGTGGCGCTGGTGATCAGGGTCTGTGTCAGAGGTTCGAGCACAATGCCGCGACCGAGCTCTTCCATGGTCACCATGGCTTCGGTGGGGCCCATGCCCATACCGCCGTGCTCTTCGCTCACGTACAGGCCGGTCAGGCCCAGCTCGGCCAGCTCGCCATAGGCAGCGCGGTCAAAACCGCCCGCCGCCACGATGGCCCGGCGACGGTCAAAGTCGTAACCCTTGTCCACCCATTTGCGCACCGCGTCGCGCAGTTGTTCTTGATCGTCAGAAAAATCGAAATCCATTTTGAAATCCTTTCGGGTCAGCCGAGCACGGTTTGCGCGACGATATTGCGTTGCACTTCGTTGCTGCCACCATAAATGGTGGTCTTGCGCATGTTGAAGTAGTTGGCCGCCAAAGGCGCATTGGCGACCACGCCACCGGGGAAGTTGCCTTGCCAGCCAGCGTCCATGGCTTCAAAGATGTAAGGCAGGGCAAAGGGCCCTGCGGCTTGCATCATCAGCTCGGTGTAGCGCTGCTGGATTTCGCTGCCCTTGATCTTCAACAGACCCGCGATGTCGAGCGAGTTCTTGCCCGATTTTTCGGCAGACAAGACGCGCAGCACCAACATTTCGAGGGCGACGATGTCCACTTCGAGTTTGGCAATTTCGTCGCGAAAGCGCAGGTCGTCGTACACACCTTCGGCTTTGGCAATGCGCTTGAGGCGCTCCAACTCGCGCTTGGCGCGGTTGACATCGGCGATGTTGGTGCGCTCGTGGGCCAGCAGGTGTTTGGCGTAGTTCCAGCCCTTGTTTTCTTCACCGACCAGGTTTTCGGCGGGCACTTCGACGTTGTCAAACCAGACTTCATTGACCTCGCATTCGCCGTCGAGCAGTTTGATGGGGCGCACAGTGATGCCGGGCGACTTCATGTCGATCAGCAAGAAAGAAATGCCGGTTTGCGGTTTGCCTTCGGTGCTGGTGCGCACCAGGCAAAAAATCCATTCGCCATATTGGCCCAGCGTGGTCCAGGTTTTCTGGCCATTCACGATGTATTTGTCGCCGACGCGTTCGGCTCGGGTTTTCAACGAGGCCAGGTCTGAGCCTGCACCGGGTTCGCTGTAGCCCTGGCTCCACCAAACTTCGCCGCTGGCGATGCCCGGCAAAAAGCGTTTGTGCTGCTCGGCATTGCCAAAAGCCATGATCACGGGCGCGACCATGACGGGGCCAAAAGGCACCACGCGAGGCGCTCCGGCCAGGGCGCATTCTTCTTCAAACAAATGTTTCTGAATGGCATTCCAGCCCGGACCGCCGAATTGTGTGGGCCAGCCCCAGCCTAACCACCCCTTTTTGCCCAAAATCTTGGCCCAGCGCTGCATGTCCTCGCGTGTCAGACGCATGGCGTTGTGCACTTTGTGTGAAATGTCGGCGGGCAAGTTGTCCTTGACCCAGGTGCGAATTTCGTCGCGGAAAGCGAGTTCTTCGGGTGTGAATGCCAAATCCATGGGGGACTTTCTCCGGTGGGGTGGGGCTGCTCGAATGCGCAGCTCAAGCAAAATCAAACGGTCGTGCTTTTTATCACGGCCCATCGGCGGGGTGCTGTCTTGGGTGCGACAAAACAGCCACGCTCAGGTGTCTGAGGCGTCTGACGCTTTCATTTGGATGGCGCAGCGGTGCAGGGATAATTGGGCGCAAACCATGAAAAACATTGTCATTTTGATTTCCGGCTCGGGCTCCAACATGGCCGCCATCGTGCGTGCAGCAGAGCAAGGCCGTTGGGGTGAGCGCTTGCACGCTCGCGTGGCTGCGGTGGTGAGCAACCGGGCCGATGCGCAAGGGCTGGCCTTTGCCAAAGACCACGGCATCCCCACGGCGGAGTTGGACCACAAGGCGTTTGCCAGCCGTGAAGATTTTGACGCCGCGTTGATGGCGCAAATCGATCGTTTTTCTCCAGATTTGGTGGTGCTGGCGGGCTTCATGCGCATCCTCACGCCCGCTTTTGTGGCGCACTACGCGGGGCGCTTGCTCAACATCCACCCATCGCTGTTGCCCGCTTTTGCCGGACTGAACACGCACCAGCGTGCCATCGATGCAGGATGCCGTTTTGCCGGTGCCACCGTGCACCAGGTCACGGCCGAGCTGGACCATGGCCAAATTTTGGCTCAGGCGGTGGTGCCTGTGCTGCCCGGTGACACCGCTCAGGCCTTGGCCGCGCGCGTGCTCACGCAAGAGCATCTGATTTACCCGCGTGCTGTCGCTGGTTTTTTCAGTCGCCAATTCGGGTGAATCGGGGCTGGACTTTTCCGTTGAACTCAGCCACATCCGCGAACATGGCCGCAGGCCTGACCCACAGGCCTTGCTCGCCATAAAGGGCTTGGTACAGCGTCATGGCTTGCAGGTCTTCGCTGTGGCGCACGGTGCCCAGCACGCGGTACAGACCGCCTTTGTAGTGCTGGTACAGGCCCTTTTGGGTTTCGATCAAGGGGGGCAGTGGCTCGGACATGGGGACTTTCTTGGAAAGAGGTCAATTGGCAAGGGTTCGGGATGGGACAATACGCCCCATGCATCCAAAAGCCCTTTTAGACGCCTGTGCCGATCTGGTCAGGCTGGTTCTCCAATTTGAACATCCCGCCGACGCTGTGGTGTCGCGTTATTTCCGTGAGCACCGCTCGCTGGGTCCCCGTGAGCGGGCCACTCTGGCTGAAACGGCCTTTGCCGTTTTGCGCAAAAAATTGCTGTTTGAGCAATTGGCCCGATCAGGCTCTGGCGGCAAAGAGCGCAAGCTGGCGATTCTGGGTTTTTTTGGCCCACGCGACTTTTTGGCCGCAGCCCTGAACGACACCGAAAAGCAGTGGTTGGCCACTTGCGATGCCATCCCGGCTGACGCCTTGATGGCCCCACACCGCCACAACCTGCCTGAGTGGATGGCGCAGGCCCTGCAAGCCCAATTGGGCGAAGATTTCTGGGCCTTGGCCGAGCATTTGCAGCAACCAGGCACGCTCGACTTGCGGGTCAATATGTTTCAGGCCAAACGCAGCGATATCCAGAAAGAACTGGCGCAAGCGGGCATTCCGTCCAAAGTCACGCCTTACTCGCCTTGGGGTTTGCGCCTCGAAGGCAAACCCGCCTTGCAAAAGACCGATGCCTTCACCCGGGGTGCCATCGAAGTGCAAGACGAAGGCTCCCAGTTGCTGGCCTTGCTGGTGGACGCGCACCGCGGCGAAATGGTGGTTGATTTTTGTGCCGGTGCGGGCGGTAAAACGCTGGCGCTGGGCGCGGCCATGCGCAGCACGGGCCGTTTGTATGCCTTTGACGTGTCGGGTCATCGCCTGGACGCCCTCAAACCGCGCATGGCCCGCAGCGGTTTGTCCAACGTGCATCCTGCCGCTATTGCGCATGAGCGCGACGACCGCGTTAAACGGCTGGCAGGCAAGATCGACCGCGTGTTGGTCGATGCCCCTTGCTCGGGCCTTGGCACCTTGCGCCGTAACCCTGACTTGAAATGGCGTCAGAAGCCCCAAGCTGTGCAGGAGTTGACTGAAAAGCAGCAAGCCATCTTGCAAAGTGCCTCGCGCATGGTCAAGTCGGGTGGGCGGCTGGTTTATGCCACTTGCAGTGTCTTGCCAGAAGAGAATGAGCTGATCGCGCAAGCTTTCAGTGCCGCCAATCCTGACTTTGTGCCCTTGAACGTCGCCCAGGAGTTGGAGCGGCTCAAGGTGCCAGACGCGGCCAGTTTGTGTTCTCCAGCACCATCGGGCGATGCCAACCCCGATGCCCTGCCGGCTGGCACGTTTCTGCGCTTGTGGCCCCATCGCCATGCCACAGATGGATTTTTTGCCGCAGCTTGGGTCCGAAAGTAAATTTTAAGACTCATTATTGGCGGATTCGGTCGAAAAAGCTGTCCTTTTGAGGACGGAAAACTTAAAATCGATAAATTGCCTGAAATCAGGCGTCAGTAGAAAGACAAACTCATGTTGTTGCCTGATTGGGCCTTTTTGGATTCTGTGATTCAGTGGATGGGCCACGGCTTGTTCGACTTCTCTTGGTGGCAAATGGTGTTCATCACCTTGGGCTTGACCCACATCACCATCGCCAGCGTCACGATTTTCCTGCACCGTCACCAAGCGCACCGCGCGCTGGACTTGCATGCGATTCCTTCGCACTTCTTCCGTTTCTGGCTGTGGTTGACCACGGGCCAGGTCACCAAAGAGTGGGCGGCTATTCACCGCAAGCACCACGCCAAGTGTGAGCAAGCCGAAGACCCGCACAGTCCGCACGTGCACGGCATCAAAACCGTGCTGTTCACGGGTGCCGAGTTGTACCGCAAGGAATCCAAGAACCTGGAAACCATGAAGCGCTTTGGCCACGGCACGCCAGACGATTGGATCGAGCGCAACTTGTACACCCGTTTTTCATGGCAGGGCGTGGCCTTGATGTTGATCATTGACGTGGCTTTGTTCGGTTTTCTGGGTTTGACCGTGTGGGCGGTCCAAATGGCCTGGATCCCGATCACGGCGGCCGGCATCATCAACGGTGCTGCGCACTATTGGGGTTACCGTAACTTTGAGGCCCACGACGCCAGCACCAACATTTCGCCTTGGGGCATCCTGATCGGTGGCGAAGAGTTGCACAACAACCACCACACTTACCCCACATCAGCCAAGCTGTCGGTCAAGCCTTACGAGTTCGACATTGGCTGGCTGTACATCCGCATCCTTGAAACTCTGGGCATGGCCACCGTCAAAAAGACGCCGCCCCGTCTGGCTTATGGCGATATCCGCCCTGTGGCCGACGAGAAGACATTGGAAGCCCTGATCGCCAACCGTTACGAGGTCATGGCCAACTACGCTCGCAATCTGCACAGCGTGTTGCAACAAGAGGCCAGCAAACTCAAGGTGGATGCCAGCGTGATGCAGGCGGCCAATCGCTGGTTGCACCGTGACGCGGCCAAGGTGCCTGCTGATGCCCAAGCGCAGCTCAAGCAAGCCCGTGCAGCCAGTCCTGTCCTCGACAAAATGGTGCAAATGCGTGAAGAACTCAGCCAGATTTGGCTCAATACCTCGCATTCGCGTGAGCAACTTGCTGCTGATTTGCAAGCCTGGTGCCGCCGTGCTGAAGAAAGCGGCATTGCTGCTTTGCGTGACTTCTCGGTGAAGCTGCGAGCTGTTCGCCAGACGGCCTGACGGCTTCCGGCGTTCAATCCAAAAGGGCCTTCGGGCCCTTTTTCTATGGAATTGATCAGGTTTTAACCCCTGCTTTGGATGCCGGCCTGGGCATTTGATGCCATTCCAGCAAGCGTGATGTCAGCCGGGCTTGACCCGGGGTCCATCTTTGGGTTTATTCAAAGTGCTGGCTCGGGCGCATGGTTCCCGGGTCCCTGTCCCCTGTCCCAGGTCAGGTTCGGGATGGCCGTTGTGGCGAGGGCGCTCTCAACAGCCACCGACCGGTCAATTCGACTTTGGATCAGACAACAAAAAACCCGCCAGAGGCGGGTTTTTTGTGAGAAGGCTCAGGCTGAATTACTTCAGCTTGATTTCCTTGTATTCAACGTGCTTGCGAGCTTTTGGGTCGAACTTCATGATCGACATTTTCTCGGGCATTGTTTTTTTGTTTTTGCTGGTCGTGTAGAAGTGACCAGTGCCAGCTGTGGATTCCAGCTTGATTTTTTCGCGTCCGCCTTTGGTTGCCATGGTGTATGACTCCTAATGTTCTGGGTTTAGGCTTGACCGCGTGCGCGCAGGTCTGCGAGCACGGCATCGATGCCGTTTTTGTCGATCAGGCGCAGAGCAGCGCTGGAAACGCGCAGACGCACCCAACGGTTTTCTGTTTCAACCCAGAAACGACGGTATTGCAGGTTCGGCAGGAACCGGCGCTTGGTTTTGTTGTTGGCGTGGGAAACGTTGTTTCCCGTCATTGGGCCTTTGCCCGTTACGTCGCAAACGCGTGCCATGTGGACACTCCGATACTTTTAAAACAGCTGGTGCCGATGGGTCTCATGCAGAACTGCATGGGGCCTGGCGTTCCAGCCTCACCTCGCCAAGATGGGTGGCGGTATCCCAGATCGCTGACTCTGTGATCCCGGTCGAAAAGTCCGGGCAGAAGCAGCAAAGCCTTGGATTATAGCCAGAAAGCCGGGGCTTGGGCTCTTGGGTTGGGGTTTGTGACAAATGGACGTTTGTTTTGCCCACGGTGCTGAGGCGTTGCGGGTGCCTGCCGGGGTTCAGAGGCGCTTTGCTTTGCCACATCATCCCAGCAGGCACCCGCAACGCCTTTGCTCAGGTGCGCAGGCGGCACCCAAGCGCCCTTTCAGCCTGCTGTACTGACCAAGGTGCAGTCGTCAACCGTTGTTTTGTTCCAGAAAGCGCTGAGCATCCAGCGCGGCCATGCAGCCCGTGCCGGCACTGGTGATGGCCTGGCGGTAAACGTGGTCTTGCACATCGCCGGCAGCGAAAACACCGGGTACCGAGGTTTGGGTGGCAAAACCTTTCAAACCGCTTTGGGTCACGATGTAGCCGTTTTCCAGTTCGAGTTGGCCCTGGAAAATTTCGGTGTTGGGGGCGTGCCCGATGGCAATGAAGCAGCCTTTGAGTTCGATGTCATGCAAGCTGCCATCCACCGTGCTTTTCAGGCGCACGCCCGTCACGCCCGATGCGTCACCTAGCACTTCTTCCAGAGTTTGGAAGGTTTTGAGCACGATCTTGCCTGCAGCGACCTTCTCCATCAGCTTGTCGACCAAGATCGGTTCGGCCTTGAACTTGTCGCGGCGGTGAATCAAATAGACCGTGCTGGCGATGTTGGACAGGTAGAGGGCTTCTTCGACGGCGGTGTTGCCGCCACCGACCACGCAGCACAGCTGTTCGCGGTAGAAAAAGCCGTCGCAGGTGGCGCAGCCGCTCACGCCTCGTCCCATGAAGGCGGTTTCGGAAGGCAGACCCAGGTATTTGGCCGAAGCGCCTGTGGCGATGATCAGCGAATCGCAGGTGTAGGTCCCGCTGTCACCGATGAGGGTGAATGGACGCTGGTCGAGTTTGACGGTGTGGATGTGGTCGAACACGATTTCGGTGTTGAAGCGCTCGGCGTGCTCCTGGAAGCGCTGCATCAGCTCGGGGCCCTGCACGCCATTCACGTCAGCAGGCCAGTTGTCGACTTCGGTCGTGGTCATGAGCTGGCCGCCTTGGGCCATGCCGGTGATCAACAAAGGCTTCAGGTTGGCGCGAGCGGCGTAAACGGCGGCGGTATAACCGGCAGGGCCGGAGCCGAGGATCAGGACTTGGGCGTGTTTGGATGTGGCGGACATGGTGTGCAATCGGGTTAGGCGGTCGGTTGAAATACAAAGTCAATGCAATGCATCGGATGGGGTGATTGTAAGAAACCACCAAAGTCAGCAGGTCGAGAGGGTTTCATGCAGGCGCGTGCGCTGTCTGAACGGAGGCTTGATCGGGTAAGCTTGAGGCCTAATTTATGACCTATTCACTGCACACATTGATCAACCCCACGGCCCGAGCCAAGGAGGTTGAGGAACCTCAAACGTTTTGGGCGCGATTTGCCCAAGAAATCGCTTTGTTGATGGGCGGCGCCTTGCTTTTGCTGTGCATTTTGGCTTTGCTGAGTTATCAAGCATCCGATCCTGCCTGGTCCACCTCTGGCAGCGGACAAACGGTACGCAACTGGATTGGTCGGGGCGGGGCCTTGTTGGCTGACCTGACTTATTTTGGACTCGGCTATTCCGTTTGGTGGTGTCTGGCTGCAGCTGCGCGCGCCTGGTTGGTGGGTCTGGCTCGCTGGATGAGAGGTTCAGTGGGAGAGGACACCTCCCCTGCGGCCCACGAGCGGCGCAGTCGTTGGACTTTCTGGATTGGCTTGCTGGTTTTGCTGTCGGCAAGCGCCAGCATCGAGTGGGCCCGTTTGTACCGCTTGGAGGCGCATTTGCCTGGCCACAGTGGCGGCGCATTGGGTTATTTGGTGGGCACAGTCAGCGTGCGCTGGTTTGGCTTTACGGGTGCGGCATTGGTGGGGATCGCGCTGGTGGTCTCGGGCGTTGCGATGGTGTTCCGCTTTTCTTGGGGCCAGCTGGCCGAGGTGGTGGGCGGGCGCATTGATGGCTTGATCCAGTCCCGCCACGAAAAGCGAGAAATTCAGGAAGACTTGGCACTGGGCCAGCAGGCTTTGCGCGAACGTCAACAAGCCATGCCCAAGCAAGCCATTGAGCCGCAGTGGGACATGGACCCATTGGCCCCAGCGCCTGGGGGGCAGCTGGATCTGGAGCCGTTGCCAATCCCTGCACCGCAGCCCCCAGCGATGGTGATTGAGCCTGCCGTCATGGATGTGCCGCGCAGTGACCGGGTGGTCAAAGAGCGTCAAAAACCACTGTTCACAGAATTGCCCGACAGCAAGCTGCCGCAAGTGGATTTGCTCGACAGTCTGTCGATCCGGCAAGAAACAGTGTCGCCCGAGACGCTGGAGATGACCAGTCGCCTGATTGAGAAAAAGCTCAAGGATTTTGGTGTCGAGGTGCGCGTGGTGGCTGCGGCCCCAGGCCCTGTGATTACGCGTTACGAGATCGAGCCTGCCACGGGCGTCAAAGGCTCGCAGGTGGTGAACCTGGCCAAAGACTTGGCGCGTTCGCTCAGCCTGGTGTCGATTCGAGTGATCGAAACCATTCCTGGCAAAAACTTCATGGCGCTGGAGTTGCCCAATGCCAAACGCCAGTCGATCAAACTCAGCGAAATATTGGGCTCTCAGGTCTATCACGAGGCCAAGTCCATGCTGACCATGGGGCTGGGCAAGGACATCATTGGCAACCCGGTGGTGGCCGATCTGGCCAAGATGCCCCACGTGTTGGTGGCCGGTACCACCGGCTCGGGCAAGTCGGTCGGTATCAACGCCATGATTTTGTCGTTGCTCTACAAGGCCGAAGCCCGCGATGTGCGCTTGCTGATGATCGACCCCAAGATGCTGGAGATGTCGGTCTACGAAGGTATTCCGCACCTGCTGGCCCCGGTGGTCACCGACATGCGCCAGGCCGCGCACGGCCTCAACTGGTGTGTGGCCGAGATGGAAAAGCGCTACAAGCTGATGAGCAAGATGGGCGTGCGCAATTTGGCCGGTTACAACGTCAAGATTGACGAAGCCACGGCCCGTGAAGAGTTCATCTACAACCCGTTCAGCCTGACCCCAGACGATCCCGAGCCGCTCAAGCGTTTGCCGCACATCGTGGTGGTGATCGACGAGTTGGCCGATTTGATGATGGTGGTGGGCAAGAAGATCGAAGAGTTGATCGCCCGTCTGGCCCAAAAAGCCCGTGCGGCCGGTATCCACTTGATCTTGGCCACTCAGCGCCCCAGCGTGGACGTGATCACCGGCCTGATCAAGGCGAACATCCCAACCCGCATCGCGTTTCAAGTGTCGAGCAAGATTGACAGCCGCACCATCCTCGATCAAATGGGGGCCGAAGCCTTGTTGGGCATGGGCGACATGCTGTACATGCCTTCGGGCACCGGTTTTCCGATCCGTGTACACGGTGCTTTTGTCAGTGATGAAGAAGTGCACCGCGTGGTGAGCTACCTCAAAAGCCAGGGTGCGCCCGATTACATCGAAGGCGTGCTCGAAGGCGGCACGGTGGACGACGATGGCGGCATGCTGGGCGAGGGCGACAACGCAGAAAAAGACCCGATGTACGACCAAGCGGTCGAGGTGGTCCTGAAGAACCGCAAAGCCAGCATCTCCTTGGTCCAGCGTCATCTCAAGATCGGCTACAACCGTGCAGCCCGCTTGGTGGAGGACATGGAAAAAGCCGGCTTGGTCAGTAGCATGAGCGGCAGCGGTCAGCGTGAAATATTGGTCCCTGCACGGGCCGAGTGACCACGATGCAAAACAAATTTGGGTCGCGCCGCACGGTGCTGGCATTCATGGGCAAGGGCTTGTTGGCCGTGTCGACAATGGCTTTGGGCGTTCATGCCCAAGCCGATGGCGTTGACCTGTTGGCCCAGTTCATGAAACAAGCCCGCAGCGGGCGTGCGCAGTTCACGCAGGTGGTCACTTCGCCCAGCAGGGCAGGGCAGGTGCCTCGCACCAAAACATCCAGTGGCAGTTTTGAATTCCAGCGGCCAGGCAAGTTTCGCTTTGATTACCGCAAGCCTTTTGTGCAAACCTTGGTGGCCGATGGCCAAACACTTTGGCTGCACGATGTCGAGTTGAACCAGGTCACTGCGCGCAAGCAGTCGCAGGTACTGGGCTCGACCCCGGCCGCCTTGTTGACGGCCGCATCGGACTTGCAAGCCTTGAAAGCCGATTTTCAATTCGCACCCGAGCCCGAACGGGATGGGTTGCAGTGGGTGCGTGCCACGCCTCAATCGCCGGACGGGCAAATTCGCGCTGTGATGGTGGGTTTGCGTTCTGCGGCCGCAGGGCCTGAATTGGCCGTGCTGGATGTGCAGGACAACCTGGGCCAGCGTTCGGTGCTGACGTTCTCGGGTTTTGAGATCAACCCGACCTTGCCTGCCCATACATTTGCATTCAAAGTCCCTGCCGGTGTTGATGTGATCAAGCCTTGATGTGTGAGCAGGTCGGATGAAAGCTGTCAATTTGTCGCCCCATGCCCCGTTGGCCGAGCGCCTGCGTCCAAAGCACCTGGGTGAGGTGATTGGCCAGCAGCATTTGCTGGGTGAGGGCATGGCCTTGCGTTTGGCGTTCGAGTCGGGCCAGCCGCACAGCTGTATTTTGTGGGGCCCGCCGGGGGTGGGGAAAACCACCATTGCCCGCTTGATGGCCGATGCATTTGATGCCCAATTCTTGAGCATCAGCGCTGTTTTAGGCGGTGTCAAAGACATCCGTGAAGCGGTTGAAAAGGCCGAGGCTGCCCGCACTGGCCTGCATCCGCAGCGCACCATCATGTTTGTCGACGAGGTGCACCGCTTCAACAAAAGCCAGCAAGACGCGTTTTTGCCGCACGTTGAAAGCGGCTTGTTTACTTTCATTGGCGCCACCACCGAAAACCCTTCTTTCGAGGTGAATTCGGCCTTGCTCTCGCGGGCTGCCGTGTACGTGCTTCAGCCCTTGTCCGAAGACGACCTGCAAAAAATCGTGGTTCGGGCGCAAGGCATCAACGCGATTCCTTCAATCGAGCCCGAGGCGCTGGCCCGTTTGCTGGCCTATGCCGATGGCGATGCTAGGCGCTTGCTCAACACGCTCGAAACCTTGTCCATGGCGGCCAAGCAAGAGGCCATCGATCCGGTCACGGACACCTGGTTGATGCGGGTCTTGGGTGAACGCATGCGCCGCTACGACAAAGGCGGCGAGCAGTTCTACGACACCATCAGTGCCTTGCACAAGTCCGTGCGTGGCTCAGACCCCGATGCCGCCCTGTATTGGTTCGTCCGCATGCTCGATGGTGGTGCAGACCCGCGTTACATGGCCAGGCGATTGATCCGCATGGCCAGCGAAGACATTGGCTTGGCCGATCCGCGTGCCCTGCGCATGGCGCTGGACGCCGCCGATGTGTACGAGCGCCTGGGCAGTCCCGAGGGTGAGTTGACGCTGGCGCAGTGCGTGATTTATTTGGCCATGGCCCCCAAATCAAATGCCGCTTACAAAGCCTTCAACGAGGCCAAGGCATTCGTCAAAAAAGACGGTACCCGCCCGGTGCCCATGCACTTGCGCAATGCCCCGACCCAGCTGATGAAAAACCTGGATTACGGCAAGGGCTATCGCTACGCGCACGACGAAGAAGGCGGCTTTGCGGTGGGTGAGCGCTATTTGCCCGACGGCATGGCCGAACCAGGCTTTTACAGGCCTGTGCGCAGGGGGTTGGAGATCAAAATTGCGGACAAACTGGAAGAACTGCGAAAGAGAAATTCGGGCACAGGGTAATTCCCGAGCAAATTGAATACTGACGCGATACTTTCTTTCACTACAATCCCGCCACCCCGCCCGATGTTGCGCAGATCTGGCGGGTTTTTTGCTGGTGGTCAGGGCTTGCCCAAAAGGTGTGCCTGACTTGATAACAACAACCGACGCGAAGACCTGCTAAGCGCAGGTCAAAACACGGAGAAATATATGGACGTCTTCTTCCAGCAGGTCATCAACGGCCTGGTCATGGGCAGCATGTACGCCTTGGTGGCCTTGGGCTACACCATGGTCTACGGCATCATCAACTTGATCAATTTTGCACACGGTGAAGTGCTGATGGTGGGGGCTTTGACGAGCTGGACCGCCATCGGCATGATGCGAGACGCCATGCCGGGTGCACCAGGATGGGTCATCCTGATTTTGGCCACACTGATCGCTTGTGTGGTGGCCGTGGTCTTGAATTTTTCCATTGAAAAGATCGCGTACCGACCTTTGCGCAACAGCCCCAAGTTGGCTCCCCTGATCACCGCCATCGGCATGAGCATCTTGCTGCAGACGCTGGCCATGATCATCTGGAAGCCCAATTACAAGGCATACCCCACATTGCTGTCGAGCACCCCCATCAACATGGGCGGCGTCGTCATCACACCCACACAAATCATGATTTTGGGCGTGACCGCTGTCTCCTTGGCTGTGCTGATGTGGTTGGTCAACTACACCCGCCTGGGCCGCGCCATGCGGGCCACGGCCGAGAACCCCCGCGTGGCGGGCCTCATGGGCGTGAAGCCTGACATGGTGATTTCGGCCACCTTTGTGATCGGTGCCATTCTGGCGGCCATTGCGGGCGTTATGTACGCTTCCAACTACGGCACAGCACAACATGCCATGGGCTTTTTGCCTGGCTTGAAGGCTTTCACTGCAGCGGTGTTTGGCGGCATTGGCAACTTGTCGGGTGCGGTGATTGGCGGCATTTTGTTGGGGCTGATCGAAGCCATTGGCTCGGGTTACATCGGCCAACTGACGGGCGGTGTGCTGGGCAGCCATTACACCGACATTTTTGCGTTCATCGTGTTGATCATCGTGCTGACTCTGCGCCCCTCGGGCCTGATGGGTGAGCGCGTGGCCGATCGCGCTTGATGGAGGTCGACATGAAAAACAACAAAACATTTCAATTCCTTCTGATCGGTGCGGCGCTCATCGCCTTGCCCTTGATCCTTCAGATCTTTGGCAACGCCTGGGTGCGCATTGCCGACATGGCTTTGCTCTACATCTTGTTGGCCATCGGCCTGAACATCGTGGTGGGCTATGCCGGTTTGCTCGATTTGGGCTATGTGGCCTTCTTTGCGGTGGGGGCCTACATGTACGGCCTGCTGTCTTCGCCACACCTGACCAACACGTTTGAGTGGATCGCTGCCGCGTTTCCTGCGGGCATGCACATGCCGATTTGGCTCATCGTGCCCGTCGGGGCCGCGTTGGCGGGCCTGTTTGGCATGTTGCTGGGTGCGCCCACACTCAAGTTGCGCGGTGACTATCTGGCCATCGTGACTCTGGGTTTTGGCGAGATCATCCGTGTGTTCATGAACAACCTGGACCATCCCGTCAACATCACCAACGGCCCCAAAGGTCTGGACCAGATCGATCCGATCTCGATCTTTGGCCTGAACCTGGGCAAGAAGCTGGTGATTGGCGATTTTGAAATCGCCTCGGTGTCGCTGTATTACTACCTGTTCTTGAGCTTGGTGCTGGTGGCCATCTTGATCTCGCACCGCTTGGAAATCTCGCGCATTGGCCGCGCTTGGATGGCTATTCGTGAAGACGAAATCGCGGCCAAGGCCATGGGCTTGAACACCCGCAACCTGAAGTTGCTGGCTTTTGGTATGGGCGCCACTTTTGGCGGCGTGTCGGGTGCCATGTTTGCCGGTTTCCAGGGCTTCATTTCGCCCGAGTCCTTCAGCCTGATGGAGTCGGTGATGATTGTGGCGATGGTCGTGCTGGGTGGCTTGGGCTACTTACCGGGTGTGATTTTGGGCGCGATCTTGTTGTCGGCATTGCCCGAAGTGCTGCGCTACGTGGCGGGCCCTTTGCAAGAGTTGACCGGGGGCCGTCTCGATGCCTCCATCATGCGTCAGTTGTTGGTGGCGTTGGCCATGATCGTGATCATGTTGATGCGTCCTCGGGGGCTGTGGCCTTCGCCTGAGCATGGCAAATCGCTCAAGACGAAATGAAGGAGCAGAACATGAATCCAACAGCCAACAAAGACACCGTTCTCAACGTTTCGGGTATTTCCAAGCGGTTCGGCGGTTTGCAAGCCCTCACCGATGTGGGCATGACCATTCAGCGCGGTCAGGTCTATGGCCTGATCGGTCCCAACGGCGCGGGCAAGACCACGTTTTTCAACGTGATCACAGGTTTGTACACGCCCGACAGCGGCACCTTCGAACTGGCAGGCAAGCCTTACCAGCCCACGGCGGTGCACGAAGTCGCCAAGGCTGGCATTGCCCGAACGTTTCAAAACATCCGTTTGTTCGCTGAAATGACAGCGCTGGAAAACGTGATGGTGGGCCGCCATGTGCGCACCCACTCAGGTTTGCTAGGGGCGATTTTCCGCACACCCAGCTTCAAAGCCGAAGAGGCAGCCATTGCCCAACGTGCACAAGAGTTGCTCGACTACGTGGGCATTGGCAAATACGCCGACTACAAAGCCCGCACGCTGTCTTATGGCGATCAACGTCGCCTTGAGATTGCCCGCGCCTTGGCCACCGATCCTCAACTGATCGCCTTGGACGAACCTGCCGCTGGCATGAACGCGACCGAAAAAGTGCAGCTGCGCGAGTTGATCGACCAGATCCGCAAAGACAACCGCACCATCTTGCTGATCGAGCACGATGTGAAGCTGGTCATGGGCCTGTGTGACCGCGTCACGGTGCTCGACTACGGCAAGCAAATTGCCGAAGGCACGCCTGCCGATGTGCAGAAAAATGAAAAAGTGATTGAAGCCTATTTGGGCACGGGAGGACACTGAGATGGCCGACATCCTTTTGAAAGTCAAAGACCTGCAAGTCGGCTACGGCGGCATTCAGGCCGTCAAGGGCGTGAGCCTCGAAGTGCGCGAAGGCGAACTGGTGTCGCTGATCGGCTCCAACGGTGCGGGCAAAACCACCACCATGAAGGCGATCACGGGCACCTTGCCCTTGCAAGCCGGTGACATCGAATATTTGGGCAAGAGCATCAAAGGCCAAGGCCCTTGGGACTTGGTGAAGCAAGGTCTGGCCATGGTGCCGGAAGGCCGTGGCGTGTTCACCCGCATGACCATCACCGAAAACCTGCAAATGGGCGCTTACATCCGCTCGGATGCCGCTGGCATCGCAGATGACATCGAGAAGATGTTCACCATCTTCCCGCGTCTGCGCGAACGCAAGGACCAGTTGGCGGGCACCATGTCGGGTGGCGAGCAGCAGATGCTGGCGATGGGCCGCGCCTTGATGAGCCGCCCTAAAGTCTTGCTGCTGGATGAGCCTTCCATGGGCTTGTCGCCCATCATGGTCGACAAGATTTTTGAAGTGGTGCGCGACGTGTACGCGCAAGGCGTCACGGTGTTGCTGGTGGAACAAAACGCCAGCCGCGCATTGGCCATTGCCGATCGCGGCTACGTGATGGATTCCGGCCTCATCACCATGACCGGTGTGGGCAAAGACATGCTGGAAGACCCCAAGGTGCGTGCCGCCTATTTGGGCGAGTGATTTGCATTTGCCCGGCAACGGGCAGTTGACTCATCAGACCGTCACCCCGGACTTGATCCGGGGTCCATCTCCTTGGTTCGTTGGCAGCTAGCTCAGTCCACCCGTGCGCCGCTGGCCTTGACCACGTTTTCATAGCGAGCCAGCTCTTTCTTCATGAAAGCGCCAAATTGCTCGGGTGTGTTGCCCACGGGTTCGGCCAGCAGTTGTGCGAAGCGTGTTTTGGTTTCGGGCGCTTGCAGCGCGGCAACAAAAGCCCTGTTCAGCTTGTCCACCACATCGCGCGGCGTGGCCGCAGGTGCGACCAAACCCCACCAAGTGTCGATAGAGAAGTCTTTCAAGGTTTCGCTCATGGCCGGGATGTCGGGCAGTGCGCCGCTGCGTTGCGCCGTGGTCACGGCCAAGGCCTTGAGTCGTCCCGCTTTGATGTTGGCCGCTGCAGTGGCCAGGTTGTCGAAGTTGAAGTCGACCTGCCCTGACAACAAGGCCAGCTGGGCCGGGTTGCCCCCGCTGTAGGGGATGTGCACCGCAAAAATGCCCGCTGCACGTTTGAACATTTCACCCGCCAAGTGGCCCGCACTGCCGTTGCCGCCAGAGCCAAAGTTCAGCTTGGCCGGGTTGGCTTTGGCATAAGCCACCAAATCGGCCAAGGTGTTGATGTGCAGGCGTTGCGCCGTTTCAGCATTCATCACCAGCACGTTGGGCACGCGCAGCATTTGCGTGATGGGCGCAAAGTCGCGGCTGGCGTCATAGGGCATCTTGGCAAACAACCAAGGGTTGATGGCATGCGTGGCCGTGGCCGCGATGCCGATCGTCAGACCGTCGGGTGCGGCTTTGGCCACCAGGTCGGCGCCCAGATTGCCACCAGCGCCGGGGCGGTTCTCGATGATCACGGTGCCCAAACTGTCTTTGACCCGCTCTGCCAGTGCCCGCGCCGTGACGTCAATCGGACCACCCGGTGCATAGGGCACGATGATGCGGATCGGCCTGCCTTGCGCCCAAGCCGGGGCAGTCAAACTGGCAGTCAAAGCGCTCAGGCAAAAATCACGGCGATGCATGGTGTGTCCTTTTCATGTGGGTCGGTGGTTTGAGCTCTGAGACGGGCCTGAACCGATGCCATCGTGTCGTCGCGGAAACTCCGACCGACACGAAACGGCATCGCAGCATTCCCGTCAGCTTTTCGCCTTGTCAGCCTCAGACGTGAACGAGTCAGCGTAAAACTCTTCTTCGGGCAAACCGCCTTGGCTCACATAGTCGCGCTTGGCCGAGTCCACCACGATGGGTGCGCCGCAGGCATAGACCTGGTGGCCCGACAGGTCCGGAAAGTCTTGCAACACGGCCTGGTGCACAAAGCCCGAGCGGCCCGTCCATGAGTCTTGTGCCTCGGCATTCGAGATCACCGGCACATAGCGCAGGTTGGGCATCTCGGCCAAGCGGGCTTCAACCCAGTCGGCCATGTACAGGTCTGACGGACGGCGACCGCCCCAATACAGCGTGGCAGGGCGGGTGATGCCGCGGTGCTGCATGTGTTCAATCAAGGCCTTGATGGGCGCAAAGCCGGTGCCCGAAGCCAGCAGCACGATGGGTTTGTCGCTGTCTTCGCGCAGGTAAAAACTGCCGTACGGGCCTTCGGCACGCAAGATGTCTTTTTCCTTCATGGTGGTGAAAACCGGGTCGGTGAACTTGCCGCCGGGCATGTGGCGGATGTGCAGCTCCACCGTGGGCGGTGCCACTTCCAATGTGTGTGGGGCGTTGGCCATGCTGTAGCTGCGTCGTGAACCGTCGCGCAGCAAAAACTCGATGTACTGGCCAGCGTGGAACTTCATCACGTCGTTGGCCGGCAACTGCAGTTTGAGCACGATCACATCGTGTGATTTTTTCTCCAGGCTGACCACGCGCACCGGCATCTTCTTGACGGGCAAGCCGCCTTCGGCGGTGACCTGCTTGGATTCGAGCACCACATCGCTTTGGGCGGTGGCGCAGCAAGTCAGCACCAGGCCTTGTGCTTCTTCTTCGTCACTCAGGGCTTTGGCCTGGTGTGCGCCGTGCACCACGGTGCCCGAGATTTTTTTGCATTTGCACGAGCCGCAGGCACCGTCTTTGCAGCCGTAAGGCAAGCCGATGCCCTGGCGGATGCCAGCGGCCAACAGCGTTTCGTTGTCATCGGCAGTGAAGCTGCGGCCACTGGGCTGTACGGTAATTTGAAAGCTCATCTTTTGGGTATCCTTGAGGGGTTGCATTCGACCCGGAACCCCTGATTTTGCCCTCAAACCAAACCCCCTTGGGCGCTTTGCCTGCCCGCTTCCGTCGCCAGCGCATCCTGATCGTGGGTTGTGGCGATGTGGGCTTGCGCACAGCAGGCCAATTGGGTGCGCCTCAAAGTCAGCGTGTGCGCTTGATGGCGCTGACCTCTTCGCCCGAGCGTGTGCGTTTGCTGCGGGCCTGCGGCATCACCCCTTTGCAGGGCAATCTGGACGATTCGGGCAGTTTGAAACGCTTGGCCGGTATTGCCCACCGAGTGATTCACTTGGCCCCTCCACCCACCGATCGCCGTGGCGAGTCTGCACGAGACCCGCGCAGCCTGGCCTTGGTGCGTGCTTTGCGTTTGCGCACGCCGCCCTTGGTGCTGGTCTATGGCTCGACCACAGGGGTGTATGGCGATTGCGCTGGACAACGGGTTGGTGAAACGCGCCCTGTTAAACCGCATACACCCCGCGCACAGCGCCGGGTCGATGCCGAGAGTTTGATGCGATTTTTGGGGCGCAGCGGCGTGCGCGTGAGCGTGCTGCGCATTCCCGGTATCTATGCGCCTGACCGCGAGGGCGGCACGCCCCGTGAACGCTTGCTCAAGGGCACGCCCGTGTTGGTGGCCAAAGAAGATGTGTACACCAACCACATCCATGCCAACGATTTGGCGCGGGCTTGTGCCGCCGCTTTGTGGCGTGGCAAACCGCAGCGCGTGGTCAATGTGACCGATGACACCGATCTGAAAATGGGCGACTACTTTGACTTGGCCGCCAACTTGTACGGCTTGCCCAAGCCACCTCGCATTTCACGCAACGATGCCAACGCAGCCTTGCCTTTGATGTTGTTGAGCTTCATGAACGAGTCAAGGCGACTGGACAACACCCGCATGAAGAAAGAACTGAAGATCCAGCTTCGCTATCCGCATGTGCGTGATGGCTTGAGCCCGCAAGGCGCCTTGTTTGCGAGAGCTCGATGAGCTCGTTGCGCATCGACAAATGGCTGTGGGCCGCACGTTTTTACAAAACCCGCAGCATCGCCAGCGATGAGGTGGGCAAAAATCGTGTGCAGGTCAATGGACAAGACGCCAAGCCTTCTAAAGAAATCAAACTGGGCGATACGGTGCGCCTGCGACAAGGCGCTGTTGAGCGCACGGTCGTAGTGCAGGGTTTGAGTGCGGTGCGCGGCCCGGCCCCGGTTGCGCAGTTGCTGTACACAGAAACCCCAGAAAGCATCGAGGCCCGCCAAAAAGCCGCCGAACAAAACCGCCTAGCCCGCGAGCCCGCCCACAGCATCGAGCAAGGCCGCCCCACCAAACGCGATCGGCGGCAAATCGAAAAAACGTGGGACAACCGTTGGAGTGCGGGGATCGATTGATTTGAAACGCCCAAGAAAAAAGCCGCAAGTTGTGAGAACTTGCGGCTTTGGTCTGGTGCCCGGGGCCGGACTCGAACCGGCACGCCTTGCGGCGGGGGATTTTGAGTCCCCTGAGTCTACCAATTTCACCACCCGGGCGGTATTCGTGAAGACGCAAATTATGGCATATTTTTTCGCCATTCCGGACGGTGTGCCGCAAAAATCAAAACTTCCTGCTCGCACCCATCGCCCTCTCAAGTCCCCAGAAGCCCAAGTCCCCTCTAATTCTTGTGCAGCGTCGGGCTCCGCACGGGGTTTTGGTCTTGGCCTTGGCCTTTAAACCACGGCAATCTTGCCTGCGGCGTCCCGTGCACGTTGAAGTGCGTTGCTGCCTTTGGCCAGGGCCACGGCCATGCGACGGTAGGGGCGGGTGGTGGGCTTGCCGAAGATGCGCACGTCCACGCCGGGCTCGCTTAAAGCGGACTCGACGCCGGTAAAGCGCGGGTCTTTGCCTTCTTTGTCGGCCAGCACCACGGCGCTGGCACCTTCCACACATTCGATCTGCGGGATAGGCAGGCCAAGAATGGCGCGCGCGTGCAGGTCGAATTCGCTCAGGTTCTGGCTGATGAGGGTGACCATGCCCGTGTCGTGCGGGCGGGGGCTCAGTTCGCTGAAAATGACTTCGTCTTTCGTCACGAAAAATTCCACGCCAAACAGGCCTGCGCCGCCCAGGTCGGTGGTGACTTTTTCGGCCATGACTTGTGCGGCTTTCAAATAGTCGAGCTTCATGGGCTGGGGCTGCCAGCTGTATTGGTAGTCACCGCGCTCTTGAACGTGGCCGATGGGCTCGCAAAACAAGGTCTGACCGTTGCGTTGACGGATGGTGAGCAGGGTGATTTCAAACTCGAAGTTGATGAATTCTTCGACGATGACTTTTTGGCGATCGCCACGCATGCCTGCGCAGGCGTAGTCCCAGCTGGCCTGCACGTCGGCGGTTGTTTTGGCCACGCTTTGGCCTTTGCCCGATGAGCTCATGACGGGCTTGATGACGACCGGGAAACCGATTTCGGTGGCACGGGCCACCAGCTCGGCGGCCGAGTCTGCATAGCTGAATTTGGCGGTGCGCACGCCCAGGCCCACGGCCACGTCGCGGATGCGGTCGCGGTTCATGGTCAGGTTGGCAGCGCGGGCGCTGGGGATGACTTCAAAGCCTTCTTTTTCGACATCGAGCAGCACTTCGGTGCGGATGGCTTCGATCTCGGGGACGATCAGGTCAGGCTGGTATTTGGCGATGGCGGCACGCAGTGGGGCTTCGTCGAGCATGCTGAAGACACAAAATTCGTCGGCCACTTGCATGGCGGGCGCACCCGCATAGCTGTCGCAGGCAATGACGTGGCAGCCCAGACGCTTGGCGCTGATGACAAATTCTTTGCCGAGTTCACCGGAGCCAAGGAGAAGGATTTTTTTCATGTTCAGACCTTTTGAAAATCGGTGTGAATCGCTTGCATTTGCGCCACCGTCAGGCGGTTGCCGTGCTGGCTGACCACGGCTGCCGCGGTGCGGTTGGCCAGCGCCGCAGCTTGTGTGGGCGTGTGGCCGTGGGTGATGCCGTACAAAAAGGTGCCGGCAAACATGTCGCCTGCGCCGTTGGTGTCCACCGCTTGGGTGGGTACGGCGGGCACTTCGGTTCGGTCGCTGCCGTGCACCACGATGCAGCCTTTGGGGCCACGGGTCAGGCACACGGTTTTGGCCAAGGGTGACAGCTGGCCGATGATGGCGTCGAGGTCGGTGGTGCCGCACCAGGTTTGCGCCTCTTCTTCGTTGGCAAACAAATAGTCCAGGCCGTCGCCGATCATGGCCTCAAGGCCCGCTTTGCAGAAGTTGATCATGCTCACGTCACTGAGCGTGAGGGCCGTCGCGACACGGTTTTCAATCGCGATCTGGCGGCCTTTGACGGCGGCTTCCAAGCCCGTGGGCGATGCGGCCAGGTAGCCTTCCATGTAATAAATCTGAGACTTTTCAATGTCGTGCTGGTGCAGAGCGCTGGCGTCAAGCTGCGCAGTGGCACCTAAAAAGGTGCACATGCTGCGCTCGGCATCAGGCGTGACCAGCACCATGCAGCTGCCGGTTTGGCCTTCGGAAGGGCGCGTGTGTGTCAGGTTGGTGGCCACGCCGTTGGCTTGCAGGTCTTGTGTGTAAAAAGCGCCCAGCTCATCGTCGGCCACGCGGCACGAGTAAAACGCCTGGCCGCCCAATTGCGCCAGTGCCACCACCGTGTTGCCTGCCGAGCCGCCGCCTGTGCGACGCGCGTGCAGGCCCTGTACATGGGTCAGCAATTCGGCGCGTTGGGGGGTGTCGATCAGCGTCATGTGCCGCTTGCTCACGCCCATGGCGCTCAGCAGTTCGTCAGAAACTTCGTATTCGGTATCGACCAAGGCGTTGCCAATGGCGTAGAGGTGGTAATGGGACATGGCTGCAGCGGAGAGGAAAAAACAACGAGTTTAGCGGCTGCACATGCCGGCTCTGCGGTCATGCCCGGCTTGACTGGGTGTCCACGACAGCCAAAGGCCTTACATCAAGCCTTGTTCCGCCATCGAAAATGCCTGTCCTTGCCCCACGATGATGTGGTCAAGCACTCGCACATCGACCAGAGCCAAAGATGCTTTCAATGTCTGGGTGAGGTGTTCGTCGGCCTTGCTGGGTTGCACCGAGCCGCTGGGATGGTTGTGGCTCAAGACCACGGCGGCGGCTTGGTGGTGCAGGGCACGCAGGACGACTTCACGCGGATAAACGCTGGTCTGGCTGAGGGTGCCGCGAAAGAGTTCTTCCAGGGCCAGCAGGCGGTTTTGGTTGTCCAGAAACAGCACGGCAAACACCTCGTGGTTTTTGTGGGCCAGCTGCAGCTGCAGGTAATGTTTGACGGCATCGGGCGTATGGAAGGCTTCGCGCTCTTTCAGCCGCTGGCTCAAAGCACGGCGGGCCAGCTCGAACACGGCCAGCAGTTCGGCCTGTTTGGCGGGCCCCAGCCCTTTGACCAATTTGAGCGACTGTGCTGTGGCTTGCAGCAGGCCCGCGATGCCGTCTGGCCCCAGCAGTTCTTCTGACAGTTGGAATACGTTTTTACCCGCCATGCCGGTGCGCAGCAAGATGGCCAGCAGCTCCACATCGCTCAGGGCCTGGGGGCCTCGGGCAAGCAACTTCTCACGCGGCCGCGCTTCGGCGGGCAAGTCCTTGATGCTCATCTGAAGCCCCTCCCCGGAGCTGCCGTCGGTCCTTCTTGTCCCTTTTACGGGGTGGGTCGGCCGGGCTTTTTACAATAGTGCCTTCTTTATGCCTGTTGGGCCGCGTTTGCGGCATTCCAGAAAACCCTTATGTCCATTGTCGAACCCGCATCTTTCTTGACGCTTCACTACCGCCTGGCTGGGCCGCAGGGGGACATCATCAACACGTTTAACGAAAAACCCGCGACCTTGTCGCTGGGCTCGGGTACTTTGTCACCCGCTGTCGAACAGCGTTTGTTGGGACTTTCCGAAGGCACCCGGGTGGTGATGGAGATTCCGGCAGGCGAGGCCTTTGGCGAGCACATTCCGGACATGCAGCAATGGGTGGCCCGCAAGTTGCTGAATGAACTGGGTGACCCGACCGAAAAATACGCAGCGGGCGATGTGGTGCAGTTTCCGACGCCCGATGGCCTGGGCTCTTATGCCGGCACGGTGCTGGAGGTGGGCGAGGCGGGTGCGGTGTTGTTTGACTTCAACCATCCCCTGGCCGGACAGCCTGTGACCTTTGAGGTTGAACTGATCGGGGTGCTGTAATGACCGAGATTTTTTTGGCCGAACCCCGTGGCTTTTGCGCCGGGGTCGACCGGGCGATCGACATTGTGGAGCACGCACTGGCCAAGTTTGGACGTCCCATTTATGTGCGCCATGAGATCGTGCACAACACCTATGTGGTCAACGACTTGAAGGCCAAGGGCGCGATTTTCATTGAAGAATTGTCAGATGTGCCGCCGGGCGCGACGCTGATTTTCAGTGCGCATGGGGTGAGCCGGGCGATCCAAGACGAGGCCCAGGCGCGGGGCTTTCGCATTTTTGATGCGACCTGCCCTCTGGTGACCAAGGTGCATGTGGAGTTGGCCAAGCTGGACAAAGAGGGTTACGAGTTCATCATGATCGGCCACAAGGGCCACCCTGAGGTGGAAGGCACCATGGGCCAGCTCGACAGCGGTATCCACTTGGTGGAAGACGTGGCCGATGTGGCCAAGGTGCAGCCGACCCAGACCGACTTGCTGGCTGTGGTGACGCAAACCACCTTGAGTGTGGACGACGCCGCCGAGATCGTGGCGGCCGTCAAGGCGCGTTTTCCGCAGGTGCGCGAGCCCAAACAACAAGACATTTGCTACGCCACCCAAAATCGCCAGGACGCCGTCAAGCTGATGAGCCCGCAGGTGGATGTGGTGATTGTGGTGGGCAGCCCCACCAGTTCCAACAGCAACCGCCTGCGCGAGTTGGCCGACCGCTTGGGCACCCCGGCCTATATGGTGGACAGCGCCGCTGACCTCGATGGGGCTTGGTTTTCGGGTGCGCAAAAAGTGGGCCTGACGGCAGGGGCCTCGGCCCCGGATGTGTTGGTGCAAGAGGTGATTGCGCGCCTAAGGGCCTTGGGTGCCGTGTCGGTGCGCACGCTGGACGGCATTCAGGAAACCATCAAGTTTCCGCTGCCCAAGGGCTTGAAGCTTTGATGTTGTTTGACTGCTGACCAGCCCCGCCCCTCTGTCATGCACGTCCTGACCGGGTAACCCCAAATCCGTCATGCCCGGCTTGACCGGGTATCCCCAAATCTGTCATGCCCGGCTTGACCGGGTATCCCCAAATCTGTCATACCCGGCTTGACCGGGTATCCACCGCCGTCGAAGGCATGGACCCCCGATCTAGTCGGGGGTGACGAATTCGGGAAGCCTTGACCTTAGATCACGCGGGGGGTGACGAATTCGGGGCATGGCCCCCCGATCAAGCCGGCGGTGACAACCGGTTTGCCATACCCGCGAACGCGGGTCACTACAATCTGTCCCATGCTTGATATTGTTCTTCTCCGCAAAGATCTCGACGCTGCTGTGGCGCGTTTGCAGACCCGTAAAAATCCCCAGGCTTTCCTGAACGTAGATGCGTTTCGCACGCTGGAGGGCGAGCGCAAAGCGCTGCAAACCCGCACAGAAGAGTTGCAAAGCCAGCGCAACAACTTCTCCAAGCAAATTGGCATGCTCAAGGGCAAAGGCCAGCACGCTGAGGCCGATGCCGTGATGGCCCAGGTGGGTGCCATCAAGGAAGAGCTAGACGCTTCGGCCCAGCGCCTGGAGGTCATTCAGTCCGAATTGCAAACCCTGTTGCTGGCGGTGCCCAATTTGCCGCACGAGTCGGTGCCTGTGGGGGCCGATGAGCATGGCAACGTTGAGGTGCGTCGCTGGGGCACGGTGCCGAGCTTTGACTTCGAGGTCAAGGACCATGTGGACATTGGTGAAAAGCTGGGTCTGGACTTTGCTACCGGCACCAAGTTGACGGGTTCGCGTTTCACGTTCATGCGCGGACCTATGGCCCGCCTGCATCGTGCGTTGGCTCAGTTCATGCTGGATGTGCAGACCAACGAGCATGGTTACACCGAGTGCTATACGCCTTACATCGTGAACGGCGACACGCTGCGCGGCACAGGCCAGTTGCCCAAGTTTGAAGCCGATTTGTTTGCTGCCAACAAGGGCGGTCAGGATGGCAGCGAAGAAAACCAGGCGCTGTACCTGATCCCCACATCCGAAGTCACGCTGACCAACGTCGTGCGTGACGAGGTGCTGTCAGAGTCCGATTTGCCGATCAAGTTGACCGCGCACACGCCGTGCTTCAGGTCTGAAGCGGGCAGTGCCGGACGCGATACCCGTGGCCTGATCCGCCAGCACCAGTTTGACAAAGTCGAGATGGTGCAGATCGTGCACCCCGAGAAAAGCTATGAAGCCCTCGAAGCCATGACCGGTCACGCCGAGGCGATCTTGCAAAAGCTGGCCTTGCCTTACCGCGTGATGAGCTTGTGCACGGGCGACATGGGTTTTGGCGCGAGCAAAACCTATGATCTCGAAGTGTGGGTGCCTGCACAAAACACCTACCGTGAGATCAGTTCGGTGTCCAACTGTGAAGCCTTTCAGGCGCGGCGCTTGCAGGCGCGTTTCAAGAACGCGCAAGGTAAAAACGAACTGGTGCACACCTTGAATGGTTCGGGCTTGGCGGTGGGCCGTGCACTGGTGGCCGTGCTCGAAAATTACCAGAATGCCGATGGCTCGGTTACAGTGCCCGAGGCACTGCGCCCTTACATGGGTGGTGTGGCCTTGCTCAGTGCTTGACCTTCTTATTTTCACCCGGAGTGTTTGAATGAAGACCTTTCATCGTTGTTTGGGAACACTCTTGGTGGCGATTTTGGCGGGCGCAGGTTTGATCGGCTGTGCCAGTACGAACAACACGCCTGCTGTAGGTGTGGGTGCCGATGGCAAGGTTCAAAATCCTTTGCAGTTGCTGGGGCAGTTGCCTTTGCCGCCTGGCGCCATGATTCGTGCTGAGCAGTCCTTGATCATTGGCGCCGGAGACAACTGGGTGGGCCGTGTTGTGTTCGATGTGGGGCGCGATTTTGATGGGGCCTACCGGTTCTTCCTTGAGACCTATCCCGCACAAGGCTGGACCGTGGTGTCGGCGGTGCGAGGCAAAAATAGCTTCATGGTCATGACGCGGCAAGAGCGAACAGCCACGTTCGAGATGGTCGATGGCGGTATGTTGGCTGGCAGTGTGGTGTCGATGACCATGGCCCCGCGCAACGCGGCTGTGATGGTGCCCAAAAAGCCTTGAAACGCTCTGCTAGAATCACGGCTTCGACAAATACTCAGGAGGGGTGGCAGAGTGGTCGAATGTACCTGACTCGAAATCAGGCGTAGTGGCAACACTACCGAGGGTTCGAATCCCTCCTCCTCCGCCAGTTAAAAACCCCGCATTGGTTTGCCAATGCGGGGTTTTTTTATGGCCTGCATGGCCTTTCATGCGGGCCAATGCTTTTTAAAAACTTTTACCTTTTCACCATGAAATCTCTGTTTGTGTTCCTGTCTTGCGCCGTTCTGGCTGTGGGCCTTTCAGGCTGCACGGTATTGGCCATCGCCGATGCAGCGGGCTCTGCTGTGGTCTATGGTGTGAAGACGACTGTGAATGTGCTGGACGCAGTGACGCCCGACATCATCAACAAGAAAAAGAACTGAGCTGTGCGGTCCTGACTGTCACAAGTCCGGAGCTCGATTCGGGCAATCGCAGTCGCAATGCAAAACCGGCACAGATGTGCCGGTTGTCACAAATAAACAGGCACAAAAGGTGCCTGTTTTGCTTTAAATACCCAACCAGCCGTTGGTGCGTGCAAAGTGCAGCGCTTGTGTACGGCTGTTGACGCCCAAGCGGCGAAACAGGCGCCAGAAGTGCACCTTGACTGTGTGCTCGCTGATGTCGAGTTTTTCGGCAATTTCGCGGTTGGACAAACCTTGGTCCAGCATCAAGATCAATTGCTTTTGGCGCTTGGACAGTTTGGTCGGGCCTGCAGGTGCGGCGTCTTCACTGGCCTCTTCTTCTTCCGTGATCAGCAAACTGCGCAAGGCTGCAATGATTTGCGTCGGGCTGTTGGATTTTTCGATGAAAGCGTTGGCACCCGCCTCAAGGCAGCGTGCTTCAAACTCACTGGCGCTCGCGCTGGTGACGACGGCCAACGGCACATTTGGAAATTTGGCTTTCAGAACCTGAACACCTGACATGCCCAATGTGTCTGGCAGTTGCAAGTCAAGGCAGAAGAGTTCTGGGGCACCATTTTTTTCGACCGTGGATTCAACCACGTTCAATTTATGGATCGGGATGATTTTCAGTCCTGGCTTGACACGGTGCACGAGCATGGTCAGCGCATCGCGCATCAAGGGGTGGTCATCGATGACGTATACAGTCATGTTTTAGATCTCTGCATTAGGCTTAAAGTTTAAGGATACACTGGTTTGTGGTTTTTGGCAATACAAACCGGCAAATGTGTAAAAAATTATTTAACTGTTTTTTGTTGAGTTTGATAAATATTCCAGCGCCTGAGCCAGCAAAGGTTCTTTATCTGGCGTCAATGGGACCAGTACGTGGTTCAAATCCGGCAAGCTGGCAATGCCGTCTGTTTGCAAGCGGGCAATGGTCTGGCCCGCTTCTTTGGGCGAGGCAAAGCCCTTGCTTTGCAAGATCAGCAAGCCTTGCGCATCGACCAGTTTGAAGTAGAACTGTCCGTCTTTTTCGCGGTATTGCTTGAAACTGGGTGCGGTGGTTTTGGCTTCTTTGGCCGCTGGCGTGGCGGTGCCCGATGACAGGGCGCGCAAGCCGACCGCATGACGCACTTCGCGCATGAAGGGTGTGGCCAGTTGCCGGGCTTTGTCGGCGCCGGCCAACAAAATTTTGTCCATTTGGGCCGGGTTGTTGATCAGTGCCTGGTACTGCTCACGCATGGGCGCGATTTCGCGGTCGATGCGCTCAAACAGCATTTGCTTGGCGTCGCCCCAAGCAATACCGTCGGCATAGGCTTGGGCCATGGCGGCGGTTTCTTCGGCATTGGCAAAGGCCTGGTAAATCTGGAACAGCGCAGAACCTTCTGTGGTTTTGGGTTCGCCCGGGGCTTTGGAGTCGGTCACGATGCCGGCAATTTGCTTGCGCATTTGAGCGGCAGGGGCAAACAGTGGGATGGTGTTGTCGTAGCTCTTGCTCATTTTGCGGCCATCCAGGCCGGGCAACAGGGCCACGGATTCTTCGATCACGGCTTCGGGCAGCACAAAGTGTTCGCCGTACAGGTGGTTGAAGCTGGAGGCCATGTCGCGAGCCATCTCGATGTGCTGGATCTGGTCGCGGCCAACCGGTACTTTGTGGGCCTTGAACATCAAAATGTCAGCACCCATCAGCACCGGGTACATGAACAGGCCGGCGCTCACGTCGCTGTCCGGGTCATGGCCAGCGGCGTTGTTCTTGTCGACAGCCGCTTTGTAGGCGTGTGCGCGGTTGAGCACGCCTTTGCCGGTCACGCAGGTCAAAAACCAGGTGAGTTCGGCAATCTCGGGGATGTCGGATTGGCGGTAAAAGGTGACTTTTTCAGGGTCTAGGCCTGAGGCGATCCAGCTGGCGGCGATCTCGAGTGTCGAGCGCTGAATGCGCGCGGGCTCATCGCACTTGATGAGTGCATGGTAGTCGGCCAGAAAGTAAAAACCATCGGTCTGGCTGTCCCGGCTGGCTTGCACGGTGGGGCGGATGGCACCCACATAGTTGCCCAGGTGGGGCGTGCCAGTGGTGGTGATGCCGGTGAGGACGCGGATACGGGGCTTGGAGGTCATGGAAAAAAGGAATTCGAAAAAAATCAGCGCAGCAGGGCGGCGAGTGGGCTGAGCGTCAGCTTGAGCAAGTCAAAGGTGACGCCCATCAAGGGTTGCATCCACCAGGCGCTGATGACGCCCGTGATGACCAGCGCCATGACGATGAAAAAGCCCCAAGGCTCGACCCGGGAGAACAGCACAGCCTGCCGCCATGGCAGCAAGCCCACCACAATGCGGCCGCCATCGAGCGGGGGCAGTGGAAACAGGTTGAAGGCGAACATGACCACGTTGGTCAGCATGCCGGCTTTGCACATTTCAAGAAAGAAGCGTTCGGTCATGCCGCTGCCCGCCAGCACGTAGAGCAATGCGCCCCAAAGCAGGGCTTGCAGCAAATTAGATGCTGGCCCCGCCAGTGCCACCCAGACCATGTCGCGTTTGGGGTGCCGCAGTTGGTCAAAGCGCACGGGAACGGGTTTGGCGTAGCCAAACAAAAAAGCACCTCCGGTGCTGAAGTACAGCAGCAGGGGCAGCAAGATGGTGCCCATGGGGTCGATGTGGGGCAATGGGTTGAGCGTGACACGCCCCATCATGGCCGCGGTGTTGTCGCCCAGACGCTGCGCGGCATAACCGTGAGCGGCCTCATGCAGGGTGATCGCAAAGATCACTGGCAGGGCATAAATGAGGACGGTTTGGATGAGTTCAGACATGTTCACCCCTTGATTGTCTCAGACCTGGCTTTAAAGGCCCAAGAGCGCTGGATCACCTTGGCCGCGCCGCAGCACTTGGGTTTCGTCGCCACTCATGTCGATTACGGTGGTGGGCTCCAGCGAGCAGGCGCCAGCATCGATGACTGCGCCTACCTGGTGCTCCAGGCGTTCACGAATCTCTTCGGGGTCGTTCAGTGGCAGGTCTTCGCCGGGCATGATGAGTGTGGCTGCCAACAGCGGCGCAGCGTGCAGGGCCAGCAGCGCTTGAAGCACTGTGTGATCGGGCACACGCAGGCCGATGGTCTTGCGCTGGGGGTGGCTGACCCGGCGCGGCACTTATTTGGTGGCTTCCAGAATGAAGGTGAAAGGCCCGGGTGTGGCTTGTTTGATGGCGCGAAACTGCTGGTTGTCCACTCGGGCGTAGTTGGCCAGCTCGCTCAGGTCTCGGCACAGCAGCGTCAGGTGGTGTTTGTCGTCAACGCCTCGAATGCGGCGCAATTGGTCTGCGGCATTTTTGTCGTCCAGATGGCAGACCAGCGCATAGCTGGAGTCGGTGGGCACCGCCAAAACGTTGCCTTGGTTGAGCAGTTGCACGGCTTGCTTGAGCAGCCGGGCTTGCGGGTTTTCGGGGTGAACAGTAAAAAACTGGGCCATAGGGTCTTGCGGTCAGGGGTAGGGAATGTGCGGGCGGTGTGCTCGAACCTCAGATCAGGATTCTGGTGGCTGGATGGCAATGCGGGTTTCGCGCACTGTGAGCCACGCACCCAAGGCTCCGCAAAGCGCCACCAAGCCCATGCCTACGATGGTCCATTGGTCTGGCAGGTGGTCAAAGACGAGCCAGCCACCCATCACGGCAAAACCAATTTGCGCGTACATATAGGGTGTGAGCGTGGCAGCCGGTGCTCGGCCATAGGCCAGGATCAGCAAGAAATGCCCGATTGAGGCCAACACACCCATCAACAGCAGTTGCAGCCAAACCGTCCAGTCATGCGGCATTTCCCAGACAAACGGCAGGATCAATGAGGACAAGATGGTGCCGATCCAGCCTGTGTAAAAGTGCATGGTGATCGGGTCTTCGGTTTGGGTCATCTTGCTGGTCAGGATCTGAAAGCCCGCATTGGTGGCCACCAGCATCAGCGGCAAGATCACGGTCCAGTCAAAGTGGTGGCTGCCGGGCCGAATGATGACCAACGTGCCCACAAATCCGCCAGCCACCAAGAGCCAGCGCAACGGGCGAATTTTCTCCTTCAGCATCCAGGCTGCCAGCAAGGTGATGACCAGTGGGGCCAAAAGCGCGATGGATGTGAATTCGCCGACCGGCATGTACTTGAGGCTGTAAAAAGCCAGGATGCTGCAGGCAAACAGCAACAGACCACGCGCCAGCTGGAAGCGGGGGTGTTGGGTCAGCAGCACACTGCGGCCACGGCCTGGCCAGACCACGGCGGTGGTGATGAGTGCCTGGATTGCGTAGCGAAACCAAAGGGCCACCAAAACAGAAAAACCCGCACTGATGTGCCGAGTGGTGGTGTCCAGCGTGGCAAAGCACGCAGTGGCCAGGACAGCAAAGCCGATGCCGTGAAGCGTATGGCGGGCGTGCGCTTGGCTCACTGGATGCGGTCGGCCAGCAGTTGCCAGACCGGGGTCAGTTGGCCCGGCAAGAGGGGCAGGGTGCCCAGGTCGATTCGGCTTTCAGTGGGGCTGTGAAAGTCACTGCCGCGAGAGGCTGCAAGGTCAAATTCGAGGGCGGTTTCCGCGTAACGCACGGCTTCTTGCGACGAGTGGCTGCCGGTGATGACTTCCACACCACGTCCGCCGTGCGCCTTGAATTCGCTGAACAGCGCGTACTCTTCGTTGGGCGTGAAACCGTAGCGTGCCGGGTGGGCAATCACGGCAATGCCGCCGGCATCGGTGATCCATTGCACCGCTTCTTGCAGACGCGCCCAGCGGTGGGGCACGTAGCCGGGTTTGCCTTCGGTCAGGTATTTGCGAAACACCTCAGAGGTGTCGCTGCACACGGCGGTTTCCACCAGATGCCTGGCAAAGTGGGTGCGTGAAATCAGTTCGGGGTTGCCCACATATTTCAGCGCGCCTTCGTAGGCATTCAGGATGCCGACCTTGGCCAGGCCGTCTGACATTTCTTGGGCGCGTTCGCTGCGGCCACCTCGGGTGCGGTGCAAACCTTCAACCAGGGCCGTGTTATGTGCGTCAAAGCCCAAGCCCACGATGTGCACGGTCTGGTTGGCAAATGTGACCGAAATTTCTGTACCTGTCAGGTAAGGCAGACCTTGTGAGCGCGCTGCGGCCAGTGCGCGGTCCTGCCCACCCACTTCGTCGTGGTCGGTCAGTGCCCACAGTTCAACGCCATTGGTTTTGGCGCGTTCGGCCAGGGCTTCGGGGGTGAGGGTGCCGTCAGAGACAACGGAGTGGCAGTGCAGGTCAGCGTTCATGATGGGGTTCCTGCATCTTATTTTAGGCGTTTGACGCCGGATGAATCTTGCCCCTAAGCAAAGGCCTGCCGACCTGAGCAGCCCTGCCGGTCCTCGGGGTGTTGTGGGTGGCCGATAATCGGGCCATGAATTTGACGCTTACCTGTGTGGAGCTTGTTGCATGGCACTGATGATCACCGATGAATGCATCAACTGCGATGTGTGTGAGCCCGAGTGCCCGAACCAGGCCATTTATCTGGGCGAAGAGATTTATGAAATCGACCCGTCCAAGTGCACTGAATGCGTTGGCCATTTCGATGAGCCCCAATGCGTGCAGGTCTGTCCAGTGGCTTGCATCCCGGTCAACCCGCAGCATGTTGAAAACCAGGAATCTCTGTGGGCCAAATACCGGCGCTTGCAGGGTCAGTGAACTGCGGGCTTCGTGCTTGATTAGGCCGAGCGTTTTGTGACCCATGCCGCCCGAATCACTCGGGTGCGCCTTCCTCTGCGGCAGGTGCTTTGACGGGTCTTGGCGGTTTGGGTCGAGGGGGCTTGCTGGTGTGAATTTGAACCATGGCCTTTTCCATTTCGCCAGCCAGCAACAGCGGCAAAGCCTTGACTGAGCGATGGATGCTGTCTTCGATGGCTTTTCGGTGCTCCAGCATCGGCTTTTTGAGGACCCAACTGACCACTTCGGCCTTGTCGCCCGGATGGCCCACACCAATGCGCAAACGCCAATAGTCTGCGGTGCCCAGTTGCGCATGAATGTCACGCAGGCCGTTGTGCCCGGCGTGGCTGCCACCCAGTTTGAGCTTGGCTTCACCCGGAACAATGTCCAGTTCGTCGTGGGCCACCAGTATTTCTTGTGGCTGAATCTTGAAGAACCGGGCCAAGGCACTGACCGATTTACCCGACAGGTTCATGAAGGTCTGGGGTTCGAGCAACCACACCGTTTGGCCGTTAACGGTGGTGCGTGCCATCAGACCGTGGTAACTGCGCTCGGGCACCAATGACACTTTGAGCTCGCGCGCGACCGCATCAATCCACCAAAAACCGGCGTTGTGGCGGGTGTCTTCGTATTCGTTGCCCGGGTTGCCCAGGCCGACTAAGAGTTTGATCATGGTGCGTTATTATCCTTGGCACTCGGTGAGCCGGCATGAGTGCCGGGGCACCAAAGCAAAAGGCCCGCAGTGCGGGCCTTTTGCAGGAAGGCGTTTCAGCCAAAGACGAGAAGATTACTTCTTGCCTTTGCCCTTGCCTTTGGCGTCTGCAGGTGCAGCGGCCACAGGGGCTGCCACAACTTCTTCCACAGGAGCCACCGCAGTCACCAAGACTGGGTTTTTCTTGCCGTGGGTCACAGGCTTGCAGCCAGCGGGCAAAGTGATGTCATTCAGGTGCAGCGACACGCCTTTGGTCAGGCCAGTCAAGCTCACAGCAATGAACTCAGGCAGGTTGGCGGGCAAGCAAGCGACTTCGATTTCGGTCACGACGTGGTTGATCGTGCACTTGTCGGTCTTGAAGGCTTCAGACTCTTCTTCGCCGCTGAAGTGCAATGGCACTTTCATGTGCAAAGTGGTGTTGGCATCGACGCGCTGGAAGTCGATGTGTTGCACCAACTGCTTGTAGGGGTGCATCTGGTAGTCACGCAGCAAAACCTGGGTGGACTTGCCGTCGAATTCCATCTCGAGAATCGAAGCGTGGAAAGCTTCTTTTTTCAGGGCGTGCCACAAAGCGTTGTGGTCCAGCTCGATGAGTTGGGGGGCCGTTGTGGAACCGTAAACGATACCAGGTGTGCGACCGGAATTGCGGAGACGGCGGCTCGCACCCGTGCCCTGCTTGGAGCGCTCAAAAGCGACAAATTTCATACATTTCTCCTTCTAGGGTCCACCGCGACCAGTGCGACCCTGACTCAAAAAAGCCAGCCAGTCCACAAGGACGGCTGGCCGCTGTTGGCCTCTTTCCGATCAGCTTGGATCGGAGAACAGGCTCATCACCGACTCACCGTGCGCAATCCGGTTGATCGTTTCGGCGATCAGCGGAGCCACGGAGAGTTGGCGAATCTTGGCACACGCTGCGGCTTCTGCCGACAACGGGATGGTGTTGGTGACCACGACTTCATCGAGGGCTTCGCCCTTGGCGATGCGGTCGATGGCCGGACCCGAGAAAATCGGGTGGGTGCAATAAGCGTAGACTTTTTTGGCGCCGCGTTCTTTCAGCACTTCGGCTGCTTTGACCAAGGTGCCTGCCGTGTCGATCATGTCATCCATGATCACGCAGTTGCGACCGTCGATCTCGCCGATCACGTGCATGACTTCACTGACGTTGGCTTTCGGACGACGCTTGTCGATGATGGCCAAGTCGCATCCAAGTTGTTTGGCCAAGGCGCGTGCTCGCACCACGCCACCCACGTCTGGTGACACGACGATCAGGTCGTCGTAATTTTGCTGGCGCAGGTCGCCCAACAAAACAGGCGACGCATAAATGTTGTCGACCGGGATGTCAAAGAAGCCCTGAATCTGGTCGGCGTGCAAGTCCATGGTCAGGACGCGGTCAACGCCAACGGCTTGCAACATGTTCGCGACCACTTTGGCCGAGATCGGCACGCGGGTAGAGCGTGGGCGGCGGTCTTGACGGGCGTAACCAAAGTAAGGAATGACGGCACTGATGCGACCCGCCGAAGCGCGTTTGAGCGCGTCGACCATGATCAGCAGTTCCATCAGGTTTTCGTTGGTTGGCGCGCAGGTGGACTGAACCACAAAAACTTCGCGAGCGCGGACGTTTTGTTTGAGCTCGACGGTGACTTCACCGTCAGAGAAACGACCCACATCGACAGCGCCGAGCTGTGTGCCCAAGCAACGGGCAATTTCGGCCGCCAAAACAGGATTGGCGTTGCCGGTGAACAGCATGTATTCGGGGGGGAGTGAAGCAGGCTGCATGTGCATTCCAGCGATCAGAAAAAAGGGCCTGTACGAATGAACGTATTTGGCAGGGGAAGAAGGACTCGAACCTTCGCATGCTGGAATCAAAATCCAGTGCCTTAACCAACTTGGCGACTCCCCTACACGGGTTGACCGCTGAAACAGCGATCTACCGATCAACTTTCGCTGGATGCCCAGCCCAATAAAGGGTGAACTTCCATATTGCTGCATTTGCGCATTTGCCAGTGGTCTGGGACCGGACTCGGCGTCATGCCTGTTGTGCAATGTGCGAACACTGCACTGCCAGAACCTGTCATCTTGCTGTTCATGCCTGCTTTAGAAAGCACTTGAAGTGCCTTATAAACATCAGGACAGATTGCTTGAGCAACAGGTTGCAGATCATTGTGACCGAAGTCATATGGCGCTGCAGCGAAGACCGAAATTATAGCAGGCTTTGTGGCGCGTTCAAGCTCTGGGTGCGTAAAAATTTGAGAAGTCTCGACACCTGAGTCGGGTTTGAGCACCCAAAACTGCGCCGGAGGCAAGGAAATCGGGGTGATTTGCTCGCCCACGCCCTCTACCCAAGCGTTGTGTCCACGCAAGAAAAAAGGCACGTCCGCACCCAGTTGCAGCCCCAGTTTTTCGAGCGTGGGCAGGCCCAGCTTCAATTCCCACAACTGGTTGAGTGCCAGCAGGCATGTGGCTGCGTCAGAAGACCCGCCGCCCATGCCAGCTTGGGCCGGAATCTGCTTTTCGACGGCGATGTGTACGCCCTCTGTGCAGCCCGTGTGCCGTTGCAGCAGTCTGGCGGCGCGGGTGATCAGGTCGTCGGCAGGCAGAGCGATGGTCAGGTCTTCGCGACTGATGGCACCGTCTGAGCGTTTTTCGAAGTGCAGGGTGTCGCACCAATCAATGAGCATGAACACCGATTGAAGCAGGTGATAGCCATCAGGGCGTTGGCCTGTGATGTGTAAAAACAAATTGAGTTTGGCCGGTGCAGGCACGTCGTGCAGCTGTTTCATGGGCAAGATTATCGTCAGCGTCTGGACGTGTCTGGTCAGCGGTCGAGCAGGATGCGCAAAACAGCTTCGGGCGCAGGGATGCTTCTGCGTGCGGTCAAACGGCCTTCGGGGTGTGCGGAAAAGTCCACTTGCCAGCCGGGCACATCGGCGGCTTTGCCCTCCAGCCATTCAAACAGAGCGGCAATGGGCAAGTCTGTGCCAGTCAGACGTTGGCTCAGGCTTTGCAGGTTGCTGCTTTCGGTCTTGTCTTGGCCTTGTTCTAGCCAGGCGGCGTGGGGCGTCCAGCTGAGGCGTGCCAAGGTGGTTCCGATGGGGCTGAGCAAAGTCATTTGGCCTTGTTCGGCTGAGCCTTGCAGTTCAAAACTGGCGCTCCAACTCTGCGGTGGCGTGCTGAGCAGTTGCAGCGCCAGACGCCCGGACCAGAACGTCGTGGTGTCAGTGGCTTGGGGACGCGGGGTGGCGCAGCCTGCCAAAGCCAGCATGCCCAAACCACACACGCTCAACCATGCTCGCCGCTGTGCCGCGTCTCGCTTCATGGTTTGAAGTTGAAGCGTTTGAGAGTTTCAACCAGGGTTTCGTTGTCGGCTTTGAGCAGCAGGCCTTCGCGCCAGATGGTGCCAGCTTCACGGGTTTGGCCTGTGGTCCAGAGTACTTCGCCCAAGTGGGCTGCAATCTCGGCATCGGGCCTGGATTTGTAGGCCGCCTGCAAAATAGCCAAAGCCTCTTTGTGCTTGCCCTGACGGAATGTGACCCAACCCAGGCTGTCTTGAATGTAGGCGTCCTGAGGAGACAATTGCACGGCTTTTTCGATCAACTGTTGTGCCTCGTCCAGGCGAATATTCCGGTCCGCCAGCGAGTAACCCAGTGCATTGAATGCGTGGGCGTCTTGGGGGGCTTTGGCCATGAGTTGGCGCAGCAGGGCTTCCATCTCGTCAACGCGTTTGAGCTTTTCGCAAATCAGGGCCAACTCGGACAGCAACTCGGTGTCATCGGGTTTGTTGTCCAGCGCCGCTTTGACCAGTGTGTAAGCGGCTTGGGCTTCGCGGTGTTCACGCAGCCAGAACGATTGGGTCAAAACCTTGCGTCGGGCTTGTTCTGCGTTGGCAGGTTTGATCTGTGCCAGCACGCGTCGTGCTTCGTCCAAGCGACCTTGTTGGGCCAGCAGGTCGGCTTGTCGGCTGGCCAATTTGATGGGGTCTGCGCCAGCAGGCATTCGAGCCAGCCATTGGTTGGCTCGTTCCAGTTGTCCATTTTTTTGAGCGATTTGCGCCAGCGCCATCAACGCTTCGGCCAGTCCGGCTTGGTGTTCTGGTGTTTTGCTGTTGGCGATCAGGTCCACATACTTTTCGAGGCGTCTTTCTGCCTCGGGCAGCTGGCCGTTTTCCTGCAACACCAGGCCATGAATCAACCAGCCTTCTGCGAAATCGGGGTGTTTGGCGTTGAGTCGCATCAGTTGCCCAACGGCCTCTGCAGAAAGCTGCAGGGTGAGCAAGGTCCTGGCATAGCCCAAGCGCAATTCAGGCACGACATCGGTTTTCATGGCCGCGTCGACCATCGGTTTGAGGCTGCTGTTGGCGCTGACCATCAAACTCAGGGCCAGTACCAATGGGCCTGTGGCCTTGGGATCTGCTGCGTGCCCTTTGGTGGCAGCATCGACTGCGCGGCTAATTTGACCTGCGTCGCGCCGCATGCGGCCCACGGTTGTCCACGCAGATGCAGACGTTCGGGGATGGTTGAGCGCTTGGGTCAAAGCTTTTTCGACCACGTCAGCGGCCAACTGCTTGTCTTGCACCACACCAAACAAACGCGGCACTGAGGTAATGGCACCCGGCTGCTCGTCGAGAGGTAGTTCATGAATCGATACAGCGAGGGCTTTGCCGGCTTCTTCGATGCGGTTCAAGGCAAGCAAAATTTGAAGCACGTAGCGGTTGGCTTCAATCGCGGTGGGGATTTCTCTTTTCCAGCTCTGTGCCGCTTGCAACGCGGCATCGCCGGAGCGGGCTTGCAGTGCCATGTCGACGGCGCGTTGGAACAAGGCCGGGTCGCGGGTTTTACGGGCGGCGTCGAGCAGGATGGAAAAACCACTGCCTGGCGAGCCTTGGCGGGCATTCAACTCACCCAGCAAAATTTGGTAAAACAGGACGGCGTCGAGGGCCGACTGTGGGGGCGGAGCCTCTGCTTGGGGTGCTGCAGGCTGCGCCCAAGCACCGACGACGCACGAGGACAAGACAGCAAGTCGAAACCAGAATTTCATGTCGGCCATCATAATCCAGCCACCTTTTAATCAAGTGCGTCCAGGGCAGATTGCCCTCTTCGGCGCCTAACCCTTCGCATGCCTGAACTCCCCGAAGTTGAAGTGACCCGTCGCAGTTTTGCGGACCGGATAGCCTCCGCCAAAATTTTGGCTTTGCACATGGGCAAACCCCTGCGCTGGCCCTTGGGGCTATCACCTCAAGGCTTAGTGGGGCAGCAGGTGCTGGGTGTTCGCCGACGCGGCAAATACCTGTTGCTCGATCTGGATCAGGGTTTGTTGTTGGTGCACCTGGGCATGTCGGGCAGCTTGAATTTCGCGCCCACTCAGCCCGAAGCCGGGCCGCATGACCACATGGATCTGGTCACCGACAGGGGGGTGTTGCGCTTGCATGACCCGCGCCGTTTTGGTGCGGTGGTCTGGGCTCCCTCAGAGGCGTCCCCCGAAGCGCAGAAGTTGCTGGGGCGGCTGGGGGTGGAGCCGTTGAATGGCCAGTTTGATGTCGCCGCTTTTGCCGACGCCCTGAAAAAGCGCCAGTCCGCCATCAAGCAGGTGCTGTTGGCGGGCGATGTGGTGGTGGGTGTGGGCAATATTTATGCCTCAGAAGCTTTGTTCATGGCCGGTATCCGGCCGACCACCAAGGCGGCGCGTTTGTCCAGGCCGCGTGTGGCCAAGTTGCATGCCGCCATTGTTCAGGTGCTGACCCGCGCGGTAGAACAGGGCGGCAGTTCACTCAAAGATTTTGTCAGCGCCGAAGGCCGTACCGGCTACTTTCAGCTCGAGGCGGCCGTGTACGGCCGTGCGGGTGAGCCTTGCCGTGTCTGTGGCACCCCGATCCGGTCCATGCTGCAAGGCCAACGCACTACTTTTTATTGCCCCGTATGCCAGAAACCTTGATGCGTCCACTCCAATATTTGCCCGAAGGTTTTGCCCGTCTCATGGTGGATTGGCAGCGCCAGCACGGCCGCCAAAGCTTGCCGTGGCAAAACACCCAAGACCCTTACCGCGTCTGGTTGTCCGAGATCATGTTGCAGCAGACCCAGGTGACGACCGTGCTCGACTACTTCCCCCGGTTCTTGACACGTTTTCCTGATGTGACTGCTTTGGCTGCCGCGCCACAAGACGATGTGTTGGCGCTGTGGAGTGGCTTGGGGTATTACAGCCGCGCGCGCAATTTGCACAAGTGTGCGCAAGAGGTGATGGGGCGCTTTGGCGGGGCGTTTCCCCGCCGTGCCGAAGACCTGCAAACCCTGCCGGGCATTGGCCGCTCCACCGCTGCCGCGATTGCGGCGTTTTGCTTTCAGGAGCGTGCAGCTATTTTGGACGGCAATGTCAAACGCGTGCTGACCCGCGTGCTGGGCTATGGCGATGACTTGGCTGTGCTCAAAAATGAAAGGGCTTTGTGGGCTCTGGCGCAAGAACTGTTGCCAGAAAAACCAGCCGACATGCCGCGCTATACCCAAGCCCTGATGGATTTGGGTGCCACCGTTTGTTTGCCGCGCAAGGTGCAGTGCGAAGCATGCCCGGTCAGCGGTTTGTGCCAGGCCAAAGCGCAGGGTGAGCCTCTGGCTTATCCCGTCAAGACTCGCAAACTCAAGCGCTCCAGCGCCACTTTGTGGTTGCTGTGGGCGGTCAATGCACAGGGTCAGGTTTGGCTGCAAAAACGGCCCGACAAAGGCATCTGGGCGGGCTTATTCAGTTTGCCAGTATTTGATTCAGAAGATGAATTGCTGGCGGCTTGGGTGCAAGGGCATGGTACGAACTACATTGAGCCGTGGAAGCATGTGTTGACCCACCGTGATCTTTATTTGCACCCCGTTCGGATGACGGGCAGCGTTCAACATTTACCGGCCTGCGACGGTCAGTGGGTGGATGCTGCGATGTGGCCCAATATGGGCTTGCCTGCCCCGATCAGGACCTTGTTGATGGCCTGATTCACGGCAGGTCCTTGGCTTTGGCCTCGACCTCCAAAACGAATGACGTCAGATTGCGTCAAGTTCGCGATGCCGTTTGAGTGTGAGCCAGCGGGCTCCAAAGTTGTGTGCCAATTGCTCGACCATGAAGACCGAGCGGTGTTGGCCCCCGGTGCAACCGATGGCCACCGTGACATAGCTGCGGTGATCGCGCTCAATGGCAGGAATCCATTGCTTGAGAAAGCCTTCAATCTGAAGCTGCATTTGGACGAATTCTTCTGACTGGCGCAGGTAAGCCTGCACAGGCTCATCACGTCCGGTCAAGGGTTTCAATGCGCTTTCGTAATGCGGATTGGGCAGCATGCGTACGTCAAATACATAGTCTGCATCGGTGGGAATGCCGCGCTTGAAAGCAAAGGATTCAAACACCAGCGTCAGCTGGGCCAAGGGGGCGCTGACCAGGGTTTTGATGTAGGTTTGCAGTTGAGCAGAGCGCAGCAAACTGGTGTCAATGACGTGTGCGCGTTCGCGCAAGTCGGCCAGCAATTCACGTTCGAACTCGATGGTTTCAAAAAGCGCTTTGTCACTTTGGGGCTTGCTGCCGCCCGACAAGGGGTGTTTGCGGCGCGTTTCTGAATAGCGGCGCTGCAAGGTGTCAGAGGTCGCGTCCAAAAACACAGATTTAACCGTCATGCCCATGTCGCGCAGCAGGGCCATTTGCTCGGGCATCAGGTGCAATGAGTTGGCACTGCGCACATCGATGGCAATGGCCAAGCGTTGCTCTTTTTGCTGCTCTTCGAGTTTGACAAAGGGGATCAACAACTCGGGTGGCAGGTTGTCGACGCAGTAGTAACCAGCGTCTTCGAGCGCGTGCAAGGCGACCGATTTGCCGGAGCCGGACATGCCGGTGATCAAGATGATGTCCATGCTCAGTTGTGTGTGGCTTTTCGGCCCGTGGATTTCAAAGGGGCATCGCCCAGCATTTCTCTGGCGTGGGCCAAGGTGGTGGCCGACAGCTTTTCGCCACCCAGCATGCGGGCGATTTCGCTCACGCGCTCTTCGCTTTCGACAGCCCGCACCTGGCTGCTGACTTGTCCATGGGCAGCAGCTTTGCTGACCAGCAAATGGTGGTCAGCACAGGCGGCTACCTGGGGCAGGTGAGTGACGGCCAACACTTGGCGGTGCACACCCAGCTGTTTCATCAGGCGGCCCACGGTTTCAGCCACAGCGCCACCCACACCCGAGTCGACTTCGTCAAAAATCAGGGTGCCGGCCTCGCCCAGTTCGCTGGTGGTGACCGCAATGGCCAGCGCGATGCGAGAGAGTTCACCGCCAGAGGCCACTTTGCCCACCGGGCGGGGTGTGCTGCCTTCGTGCCCGGCGACCAAAAAGCTGACTTCTTCGAGGCCATGCTGCGCAGGCGCATCCAGCGCCTGCAGTTGCACTTCAAAGCGGCCGCCTTGCATGCCCAGTTGTTGCATGGCACTGCTGACGGCTTGGGCCAGTGGCTTGGCCGCCTGTTGGCGTTGGCGAGAGACCGCTTTGGCTTCTTTCATGCAGGCTGTTTGTGCGGCTTGTTCGGCTTTTTGTAGGCTGTTCAGATCGGCCGCGGCATCGAGTTGGGCCAATTCTTGACGCCACGATTGGCGTGTCAGAGGCAATTCGTCGGGTGTTTTTTTGTAGCGGCGAGCCAGCGACAACCACTGGCCCATGCGTTCGTCGAGTTGGGCCAGGTGTGCTGGGTCAAGGTCGGTTTTGCGCAAGTAGCTGTGCAGGCTGTGTGCCACGTCTTCGGTTTGGGCTTGGGCCGAGGTCAGCAGGTCGGCCAGCGCATGGAACTCAGGCTCAAATTGCCCCAGCGACTGCAGGGTTTGAATGGCGCGGGACAACTGGCGCAACGCGCCGCCCTCGTCATCGCCTTCGAGCAAAAGGGTGGCTTGGTTAGCCCCGTCGATCAAGGCCTGCGCGTTGGCCAAGCGGCTGTGCTGTGCGCTCAGGTCTTGCCATTCGCCCGCTTGGGGATTGAGTTTTTCCAGTTCACCAATTTGCCAGGCCAGCCGTTCGCGTTCGTTGGCCAATGTGCTTTGCGCTTGCTGGGCTTCGGCCAGGGCTTGTTGGGCTTGTCGCCAAACTTGCCACGCGGCTTTGAGTGGTCGGATATCGGTGCCCGCATAGGCGTCGAGCAGGCCACGCACCGCGTCGGGGCGGGTCAGGCTTTGCCAGGCGTGTTGGCCATGGATGTCCAGCAGTTGTTCGCCCAGTTCACGCAATTGTGTGGCGGTGGCCGGGCTGCCATTGATCCAGGCGCGGCTTTTGCCCGAGGTGTCCACCGTGCGGCGCAGCAGCAATTCGGCGTTGGCATCAAAACCGGCGGCTTCGAGCCAAGCTTGGATGGCGTGCGTGGGCTCGAATTCGGCGCAGACTTCGCAGCGGTTGGCGCCTTCGCGCACCACACCCGATTCGGCGCGGGCACCCAAGGCCAGTTGCAGAGCGTCAATCAAGATGGATTTGCCAGCACCGGTTTCGCCGGTCAGCACGCTGAAGCCGCTGTCCAGATCGAGTTCGAGTTCGTGCACGATCACAAAGTCGCGCAGGGTGATGTGCGTCAGTGCCACGGCTTAAACGCCCTCGTTCCAGTGCATTTTTTTGCGCAAGGTGTCAAAGTAGTTCCAGCCTGCGGGGTGCAAAAAGCGCACTTTGTGCTCGGATCGTTGCACCGTGATGCGGTCACCAAGCATCAGTTCGGCCAGGGATTGCATGTCAAAGTTGGCACTGACGTAGCGCCCAGCCACGATTTCGATGCTGATCTCTGACGATTCTGGCAACACGATCGGGCGGTTAGACAAGGTGTGCGGTGCGATGGGGGCCATGACCCAGCCACCAATGGACGGGTGCATCAATGGGCCGCCCACCGACAGTGAATAAGCGGTGGAGCCCGTGGGCGTGGCGATGATCAGGCCGTCAGCACGCTGGGTGGCCACAAAGCGGCCATCGACTTCGACGCGCAGCTCCACCATGCCGGAGGTGCCGCCTCGGTTGACGACCACGTCGTTCATGGCCAGTGCGCTGAACACGCTGCGCTGGTCACGCATGACGTGAGCTTGCAACAAGCTGCGGTCTTCGGTCTGGTAATTGCCTTGCAGCATGGGCTGCAGCACATCTTGGTAGCTTTGAATCGGGATGTCCGTGATGAAGCCGAGACGCCCCTGGTTGATGCCGATCAGGGGCAGGGCGTAGCGGGCCATCTGGCGACCAATGCCCAGCATGGTGCCGTCGCCGCCAATCACCAAACCCAAATCGCACTGCTTGCCGATCTCGGCCATCTCCAGCATGGGGTATTGGTTCAGGCCGGTGTGCAGGGCGGTCTCTTTGTCCAGCACCACATCGCAACCTTGGCGTGTCAGGAACTGGGCCACATCGTCCAGAACACGTCGCGAACTCTCAAGCCCCCCACCGTGGGCGGTGGTGTGGTACTTGCCAAAGAGCGCAACGTGACGGAATTTGGATCTCATCCGCAAATTACATCATTAAAATGACCGGATGCTAGATGATCGTGCCAAGTTATTGCTCAAAGCGCTGGTTGAACGCTATATCGCGGACGGCCAACCCGTGGGCTCGCGCACGCTCTCCAAAGCCTCGGGCCTGGACTTGTCGCCCGCCACCATCCGAAACGTCATGTCGGACTTGGAGGAGCTGGGTCTGATTGCCAGCCCGCACACCTCTGCCGGGCGCATTCCGACCAGCCGAGGTTACCGGCTGTTTGTGGACACCATGCTCACGGTTCAGCGCGATGGTCTGGAGACTCCGGCGCTGACGCCAGACCAACCGCAAAGGGTGATTGCCAGCGCAGCCAATTTGCTGTCGAACTTGTCCCACTTTGTGGGCGTGGTCATGACGCCGCGCAGACCGTCTGTGTTTCGTCACATCGAGTTTCTGCGATTGTCCGAGCGCCGTTTGTTGGTGATCATTGTTTCACCTGAAGGCGATGTTCAAAACAGGATCTTGTTGACGGAGACGGACTACTCCCAAAGTCAGCTGCTGGAAACTTCGAATTTCCTCAACTCGCACTACGCCGGCATGGCCATTGAGCAAGTGCGCAGCCGGGTGCAGCAAGAACTGGTCAGTTTGCAAAGCGAAATCGCCACGCTCATGCAGGCTGCCGTCAAGGTCAGCACCGAGGCTTTGGCCGAAGACCAAAACGAAGTGGTCATCGCGGGCGAGCGCAACTTGTTGTCGGTGAGCGACTTTTCCAGTGACATGGGTCATTTGCGCAGGGCGTTTGATCTTTTTGAGCAAAAAACCCAGCTCATGCGCTTGTTGGATGTGTCCAGCCAGGCCGAGGGTGTGCGTATTTATATAGGCGGCGAGAGCCAGATCGTGCCCATGCAGGAACTGTCGGTCGTCAGCTCCCCTTATGAGGTGGATGGCCAGATTGTGGGCACCCTGGGCGTGATCGGCCCGACCCGCATGCCCTACGACCGAATGATTCAGATCGTCAACATCACCTCGCGCTTGGTCAGCAACGCGTTGAGCCAGTCTAAATAAATGGCCGTGTGGCCCGACTACAATCAGCAGCTGTAGTGGGGCGTTAGCTCAGTTGGTTAGAGCAGAGGACTCATAAAAATTGTGCACCGAGGCAGGAAACTCCTCGCGTGAATGGCGTCAAATTCGGTGAAAGCTAAGTGCAGCGATGCATACGCCAATGCCGAGCCAAGCGCAGTGAGAAATCACTGTGAAGGTGTAGAGACTAGACGGCGCCCGTCTAAGGCGAAAGCTACGATGAAGGCATAGTCCAGGGAGTGGCGAAAGTCACACAAACCAGAATCCTTTGGTCCACGGTTCAAGTCCGTGACGCCCTACCATTTACCACCCATGAACTGTTCTCCATACCGTTCATGCATCCTCCTGTGGCCCTGTAATTGCGCCATTCTTGAAAAAACCTCTTGGCCGTGAATGGCCAGGAAATCGGGAGTGGGCCATTTTTTGCCCAGAAATCTCTCTCTTTCTCTGTTTTCTCTTGGTCGTATCCAAGGGCGCGACCCAGGATTCATGCGTGTTCGGACTAGGGAGTTTGATGTGAATTTTGCGTACCATAAATGACTAGGGTACAAAATTCATCGCTGATTTAGGACGGCAGAGCCCGAACAGGCGTGTTTAGGCTGGGGGCGGTCGGTCAGGTTTGGTCGCTCAATGCCGGCGGTTGCCGATACCTGACATTGGCCGATGCGCCGGGTAGCAACTGCGATGACCAAAGGCGAACGCTGCGACCCCACGAATAGTTTGGACCACATCACGACTGGCCGTCTTCCCCTTTAAATTTTTCGAGATCGCCAATCTCATCTTTGTCTTCATCCTCAGTGAAGTAGAGGTCGGAACCGATAGCGCTCATCCGCTCAAGTCGTTCTTTCCTTTCTTCCTTTCCCATTTCTTGGTAGTGGTGTTCAAGCTCGTCTATGACGTCTGCTTTCGATGCGTCTGACCTAAAACAACTAAGGTAATCGGCTACCAGTGCAGGGTCAAAATCCAGCGGCCGAGTTTCCTTCAGGAGTTTGAGGTAACCGGTGCTCGGCTCAACATTCATGAAAAATCAGTAGTGTCCGGTTAAAAAGTGAATAAATTCAACTGCTTAGCGTTGTCCGGTGTTGCGTTTGTGTAGGCATCGCTCTGCAAGGCGCATGAAATCGAGGTTTTCTCGAAAACAGACACCGACAAAATCTGTAGAAAAGTGTAGAGCGAGGCATTCAATTGCAACTCCTTCTTGACAATGGCAATCAGCACGTAAGTGGCCACGGCGCACCAAATTTGCGTCTTGACCGCGTTCTCGCTGGTACCCAAAAACTTCTTGATGCGCAGATGCTGCTTGATCCATTTGAAGAACAACTCGACCTGCCAACGGTTCTTGTACAGGGCTGTGATGGTCAACGCTGGCAGTGTCATGTTGTTGGTCAGAAAGACCAGCACCTTTCCCGTCTGCGGGTCCTTGAACTTGATGCGCCGCAAGTGCTCGGGGTAGTCCTTGCTGGCGTAGTGCCCATTGAGTGCAATGGTCTGATCGCAGACAAGGCCCGTGGTTTTGTCTACAGGAGCCGAGTACATACGACGAGAGTTCATATTGCTCTTGGCACGGGTCACGAAGAAGGCCGCGCACTGGTGCATGGTGTACAGGCGAGAGAAGTCCAGATAGCCCCTGTCCATGATGTAGAAAGCGCCCGCCTCGATGGGCAACATGTCCAGCACATGCACATCGTGCATCTTGCCGTCGCTGATGTGGATGAAGGCTGGAATTGCGCCGCGCAAGTCCAGCAAGGTGTGCATCTTCACAGCGGCCTTGGTGGAGCGAAACGGTGCCCAGTCGAACAACCCCAGACACAGGTCGATGGTGGTGGAGTCCAAGGCGTAGACGGTGGCATCCAAATCCACGACCATGGGTTCTTGTGCGTACAGTCTGCGGGCTCGGTCGATCAATCGCATCGCCAGAGCATGGTAAATGCGCCAGTCGCGAGAGTTCAAGGCATCGGCCAGCGTCGAGCGTGCAGGAGTGTGGCGCATGCCCATGTGAAAAAGTTTGGGCTGATTGGCCGTCAAACACGCTTCGATGTCGCGCAAAGACTCGCGCCAGGTCAGTTGGGCAAACGCCATGATGCGAAACAGCTCCGTACAACTGAGCGTGCGCACCCCGGCATCGCCGCGATGGCGATCGACGATGCGACCAAAGGTCTTCCAGGGCACAAATTCCATGACCTGCGCGAACAATGTTTTGCCTGCGTTCATGGGCATCTCCAGGTGATTGAACCCCTGGAGCATGCCTAGTGCGCAAAATCAAATTCAAATCGTGGACACCCATGAAACCTCTGAAACCCTTACCGTTACTCGCTTGCAGCGAGTTGGCTATCAAATAAACCGGACACTACTGATGAAAAATATAAGCAGCTCTTTCCAAAGTACATCTTCATCGCTGATGTCGACTTTGCGCAGAAATACGCTCTGGGCCTTCGAAGCGTTACGCAGCTCGTAGGTGTAGAGGTTGAGTTCACGGGCGCGGTTCTCAATGATCTCGTAGGTGTTTTGCGCGATCTTGTGTACCGTGCGTTGAATGAACTTGCGGTATCTGTCATCGTTGTCAATGCCGAAGAATGACCTCCCCGCTGGGAACTCAATCCGCAGATGTTTGGCTAACAGTCCTTGAACCGCCTTCGCTTCCTTCGCGCCTCGGTAAGCCGAGGAAAGCGAGAATCTGTCATACCGTAGAGTCTTGTAGAAGTTCGAGAGCAGACTTAAGAGGTCGTTGTGCGGCGTGCCAATCCCAAGGTCAGCATGTGGGCGAAGCCGAGCCACCAGATCGAGGTGGTTGTGAGTGATGAGGGACTGTTCAAGGGCCTCCTGGTCGCCCACTTCCGTGTGCTCGAAAAGGACGACCGCGATCTTCAGCAAGCGCTCTAGGCCCACTGAAAGCTCATACAGGAATTCAAACAGCTCGTCGTCAATATCAAGCTTGGACATCTCATGGAATCGACGCAACCCGTTGTAGATGAAGGTGCCGGAGATGTGAATCTCTTCTCCAAGGGGGAAGTTCTTCCAGAAATCTGTCGCGTTCATTCGTCGGCCTCCTGTTTGACCCGTCAACTGCCTATCCGATGATCACCAAGCAAGGCGGCTTCTCGCTGGGAGCGTAAGGCGGCAGCATCACTATAAGGCCGACCTTCGACGGGGAAAGCGGCCCTGCCATTCACGAACTTTGCTCGAAGAACGTGGAAGCCACCTACCACCATCAGCCAACCTCCTGAAACCCCTTCGCCTCAAAAAGGGGCCGCAGATCTTTCAGCGCGTTGATCGGAACCGCCACCCACAGGAGGTCTCGGGCGCGAGTGGACGCGACGTATCCGATGCGGCCGACTTCTGTACCTACGCCCGCGAGCATTTCCTCGGCGTGGTCCCTGAGAGTCATGTATAGCACGGCGTCCAAACTTTCTCCTTTGGCCTGGTGCACGGTGTCGACCCGCATTGAGGTCACCTTGTCATCGGCCAAATCTTCGGCACTCGCCAGAGCACCGTTTGGCAGATCGGTCTTTTTCAACTTAAGCCCGAGATTGGCGGCGGGCGTCAGGCCGAACCTGGTCTGGAGCTTGTCGAGTAAAGTCTTGACGTTGACCACGAGTTGCGGATGCCATTGTGTGTCAGCGGTCAGGTATGCCGACGGCAATCCGGCCTTCGGATCGCGCGTGAAGGCCCAAATCTCGCGCCGCAACGCGCGTGCATTCGGGAATTTGCTTGGTAAGGTTCCCGGCTGAGTGATGTAGCTCACGAGACTGTGCGGCGGCTTGTCCAGCAATGCCGCGACGCCAATGGCCACGCGCTGAAAGGCACTCCGAAAATCCATCTTCTGGTCACGCGACAGGGCGGCTGCGGCAAAAATCTTAACGGTACCTTGACCGGCAGGCGCCGCGTCCCCGCGTACCTCCTCGGCTAAGCCCCGACCACGGCAGAGCACAGCTGAACGCTGGGGGTCGGCACCCGCAACCGTTAGCGCCTGCTGAAAGGCAGTGATGAGCTTGGCATGCTGGTCACGCTTGTATCCCGTGAAGAACACGCCATGCAGTGTGGCGGGGGCGACCCTCTCAGGCACATCATCGCGTCCACACAATCCATTGGCGAAGCTGACGATCGGGGGCACCGACCGAAAATTGCGCTTCAAGGAATACGATAGTACGCCAGGGCGCTCGTGGTACTCACGCAGGAACTTGCCGTCTGCGCCCGCGAAGTCGTAGATGCCCTGGTTAGGATCGCCGATGAGCGTCACGCACGCGCCGGCATCGATCAACAGCTGAAGGATTCTTTGGTGCACTGAACCGATGTCCTGGGCCTCGTCGATCAAGATATGCGGGTAGCGGCGAACCACCACCTTCAGAAGCTCCGGACGCTCATTCAGTGCCCGGTATGCCCAGTAGCGCCCGAGGTTGTGAGTGTATGCGCCGGTCTTGCCCAGGCGGCCAATGAGCTCGCGGGCCACGTGGTTGTCTAACAGTTCGACTTTGTTGTTGCGCGTGTAGTAGAAGCACTCTTCGCCCGCGACAAAGGCGACGTGCAGTTCGGTGATCGGCAGCGGATATGTTGGCGTCTTGAACGTGAAGCCGCCAAGGAACGCCTCGCCGCCGGTCACGAGGTAGGCCGTCTGGGATGACCCCATCGTGCGATGTCCGTGAGGGCGAAGAATGGTGCTGGTGATGAACCCGTCCAGCGTGTCAATCTCAACCCGGTCCCGGCCCACACCCGCCGGAAGGTCGCGAGCCAGCACGATATAGGCCTTGTGAAACGTGTCGACGGCCACATTGGAGAACGAGAGCAGTGCGACACGCCCGCGCGCGTTGCCAAGGTTTCTGCGCACCCGGACGAGGCGCTGCACTGCCGTCTTGGTCTTTCCGCTGCCCGCGCATGCAATGACGCACATAGGCGCCATTGGCGCATCGACGACTGCTTGTTGCTCTGGTGTCAGTGCGCTCATGGCTTGCCGACCGCTTGGCAGGCATGTTTAATCGCCTCCCGGATGTAGGCCGGCACCGTGAAGGGCAGTTTGGGATCCGCAATGACCTGCGCCAGCGCCTGGGCGAAGCTGCCCTTTTGCACGTTACTTCTTGGTCGTTCGAACATGCCACAAAAAAGCGCTTTCGCCTTGGCCGTATCGTCGGCTGCAGCGTCGACAGTCGCGGTCAGTGCGGTTGCGATTTTTGGATGCAGTTCCTTCAGCGCGGCCAGCATTGGCTCCCTGTTGGCAGGCTCAAGGGCGAGGTCGTACTCAAAGGTCTTGAGGCCGTGGAACACCTTCACATGTGCGTCCTCGCGGGCCTTCATCTTCGCGGTGTTGGCAGATAATGTGATCGAGTCGCCCGGCGCCGGGTACACGGGCTCGGCTTCGTCGTCCTCTGGCGGATTTCCGGCGCCGACAGCCGCGGTTCCGACAAGTGCAGCTGCTACTCCCGGGTCGGCTGCACCGTCCGCCTTCTTCGCGGGTGCGGGTGCGACGGGATCAGCATCGGTCAAGACAGCAACTGGAATCTTCAGTGCCTGTTCGCCGAACAGCGGGAGGAACGAATCGAAGTTCAACCCTTCCACGCTGATCAAGCTCACGCCATGCTGCCGCAGATCGTATCCGATGCGCTTGGCCAGCGCGTCGACCATCATTAGCTCGGCCGCACCCTCGACAAAGATGACGCGACGCGCGAAGAACAGCTCGGCGCGTGTGACGTCTAAGTAGCGTTCGAGCTTCTCGCGCTTACCTTTATCGAATACGACGTTGCGCGGGAAGAAGGTTGCAACTGACCCGTCGCCCGTGTCGACTAGGCAAACCAGACTGTCCAGGTTGGCTATGCTTGCGAAGTTTGGCGAATGACTCGTTACGAACAGTTGGACCGGCTTTTCGCCGTCCACGGCCTTGATGGATTCGAGGTACTGCAGCAGCACCGCCTGCAGCTGCGGGTGCAGATGTGCCTCAGGCTCTTCAACGATTAGTCCGCGATAGCAGGAATCGGGATTCTTCGTGAGTTCGCTAAGGACCACCGCCATAAAGATCAGGTTGTTGAACCCCAAGCCGTTCTGCTCAATCTCGAAGGTATCAACCAGCAAGGACAGCCTGGACCTTAGGCTCTTGAAGTCGCTCGCGCTCAGACCCACATCAAGCAGCTGTGCCAACTGCGGCCCCAGCATCGATTGGTGGCGGGTATTGATCGCCTCGTGAGTGCTGACGATTGGCAAGTGTTTCTTGAGCTCACTGTCCAGTCCCTGCAGCGCCTTGTTGATCCCCTCGATGCCCGCGTCGGTCGCCAGGAGTTGCAGCAGCCTCGCCAATTGGCTGGTGCGTCCCGGCTTCAATCCCTGCGACGCGTCCCGAAGCGGGGGCAAGTAGACGCCGCGCAAGTTCTCCATCATGTCTGCATTGAGGCCGACGTCTTCGTGCTCGCCACACCAGCGTTTTGCGCGAAGCCTGCCGGCTTTATCCGGCTCGGAATAGCGGATCGTGATATGTGCCTCCAGCTTGCCCATTTTGTCGGGTACAAGGGCCGCGAGGAAGTCCGCCTCGTCATCGAGTTCAAGTCCGCCGAAGATGTACTCGAATACGATGTCGCCGGCGGGAACACCACCATGCGGCCGGTGCACATCCTCCTCACCGACCCGGGGGTATGGCTCGTCGTGGCCTGCCAGCAGTGCTCTCAGCGCGTCAACGACCGCCGTCTTGCCAATGTTGTTCCCACCGACTACGACGTTCAGACCGGGCTGGAATGTCAGCTCCGCATGAGCGAGCTTGCGGAAGTTCTTAATGACCAGTTTGGCCAAGTGCATCTTTTTTCCTCCCCTGCGCTAACAGGTCTATAGCGTTGTACGGATCACTGATGCTAGCTATGTTAGGGAGGTGCCGCAAACTAGCCGTTACGCTGCCCGCGCCGAGGCGGCCGATGACCGCAATCTGGCCTGTTCGGCGAATTCGGGGTCCGACGACGACCGACCGCATCCGCTGCAAACTTGTCGGCTATACCGTGATGTCCGCTACGATCCTGGCAAAGGAAGCGTGTTGCCCGCACGGGTGAGAAACTCAATATTGCAGCGGCGACCGTGCCCAAGTTCAGCGCGAGTGCAGCCTTCAAAGCTGCTGTGAAGAAAAAGAAGTGATTTAGCTTGCTCAGATGTGCTGACCCTCGGGGCCGTTTCTACTGGTGCATTTGCTTGGCGCGTAAATACCATAGTGCAATGCGTGTACCCGACCGCAGACCGCGCAGGTCACCGGCTCACTCAGTTGTCGGCGATGGCCTGGAACTTTGCATGCTGCTCACTCCACAGGGCCGGAATGGTGTTTTTGGTGAACCAATGCAAGTTCAGTCCCATGGGCTGGGTGCCTTGAAGGATGCTGTCGATGATTTTGGGATCCAGCAGTGTCAAGCGCATGCATTCATTGACCGTGGCCTGATCCAGGCCTTCCTGCCTGGCAATTTCAACGCCACTGCGCACAATGCACTCGTCGATCAGCCGCTGCCAGTAAAAGGCCCGTGTGAGTCCTTCAACCAATTTGGTGTCCGGTAGCTGGGCTTGGTCTTTGATTACCTGGGCGACGTTTTCTGGGGGCTCAACAACGCTGCGCCCACCGCGTTTGACGAACTTTAGTGGGATGAACGTGCTGAACTCCACATGATTTGGGGTGCTGGCCACGCTGTTGCCCACCGACTGTGCGTTATTCATGCAATCTCCAATTCACGCAGGTCATATTCCAGTTGTTCATATCCGGCCAGGTTCTTGGGCGGAAGGCCGATCAGTGCGCCCCAGGCCTCAAATCGCCAGTCCACATGCAAGCCTTCCGGTGCAACAGTGATGCGCTTTATCAGTGTGCGCACGATGTCCTGTTTGGCCTGAGTGGCCAACTGGTCCCAAATGCCTGCCGTGTTTTTGAAGAACAGCACCATGGCTTCAGGTTCGGTCAGCTTGGGGTTTAGGCTGCACACCTGCTCCCAGCATTTGTGGACCATCTGACCGGAACGCAGTACCTCGAGCACCTTCTCCATCACGGATTTCTCTATGCTCCCCGCAGGCAGATTGGCAAATTCCACGGTGCCAGCCCCCATTTTTTGGTTCTTGTTGACCACGTAGTAGCGGTAAAGCTTGCCGCTGGTCTTGCGGGTGGCCATCGGCAGGTAGAGGTCTCCATCGGCCGTGAACATCATCCCGCGCAGCAAAAAGCCGTGCCTGCATTTTTGACCGAAGGTGTCGCGAGCCCGGTCCCGGCTGTTCTGGGCCATGATCTCTTGCACACGGTCCCATTGCGATTGATCAATCAGAGCCTCGTGTTGGCCTGGATAAAAGTCGCCCTTGTGTCCAATATCGCCGATGTACAGGCGGTTGTGCAGGATGGTGTACAGAGCCTGCTTGGTCAGTGGCTTGCCGTTCTTGCTCGTGACGCCTTGCTCTACGAGCTGCTTGACCATGAGAGTGGTCGACCGTGTGGCGATAAACGAGTCAAATATTTGCCGCACCACCTGGGCCTCCTCTGGCACCACCACCAACTTTCGGTTGTCCACGCAGTAGCCCATCGGCACTGGTCCGCCCATCCACATGCCTTTGCGCTTGGAGGCGGCGAATTTGTCGCGGATGCGCTCGCCGGTTACCTCGCGCTCGAATTGAGCAAAGGACAGCAGGACGTTGAGCATCAGGCGTCCCATGGACGTGGCCGAATTGATCTGCTGGGTGACCGAACTGAAGCTGGCCTTGTACCGGTCAAAGAGCTGAATCATCTTGGCAAAGTCAGCCAGTGACCGCGAAAGTCGGTCGATCTTGTAAACCACCACGATGTCGATCTTGCCGTCCTGGATGTCTTGCAGCAGGCGCTTGAGGCCCGGGCGGTCCATATTGCCGCCGGTGAACCCTGGGTCTTCGTAGTTGTCCTCGACTTGCTCCCAGCCTTCGGCGCGCTGACTGGCGATGAATGCCGCGCCAGCTTCACGCTGCGCATCGATGGAATTGAAGGCTTGATCCAGCCGTTCGTCGGAGGAGACGCGGCAATACACCGCGCAGCGCTTGGGAGTGACTTGTTGCGTCTCGCTCATGTCTTCTTGCCTTTCAAGCCAAAGAAGGCGGGGCCTGACCACTGTGTGCCGGTGATCAACTTGGCAATGGCCGACAAGCTCTTGTACCGCTGGCCGTCGAATTCATAGCCGCCAGTGGGTAGCACCGTGACCTTGTATTTGTGGCCATCAAATTCACGAAAGAGCGTGGTGCCCGGAAGCAAGGTCCGGGTGGATGGGGCAGCAGTCTTGATCTTCGAGAACCGGGCACCGTAGTCGGCCAGCATGTCGCGGGTGCCGCTGGGCAGGGCGCCATAGGCCTGCTCTTGCAACTTGTAGATCAAGCGTGACTCGATGTGCGTGCGGTTGGGCCGGGCCGGGCGGTGCACAAAAAATTGATCCCACAGGGCCCATAGCTCGGGCACTTTCATATTCGGGAGCGCGTGGAGTTGTTCGGATATTTGGCCGGTGCGCAGGATGTCGCGCATCGGTGGGGCGGTGTTTTTCAAGGCTGTGACTCCAGGTGGGTAGACGGGTTTGCATTGACGCTCTGGTGGGCATGTAAGTCGAGGAACTTGTCTCGATCAGTCGCATATACCCAACTGCTGTGCGCCTGCGTGAGGGCCTTGTGTTGATCTACGACCGCTTGTGCGATCAGGTGGGCGATTTGCGAGAGGGAGAGGTACCCACTTTTCTCGGCCGGATTGCCTTGGACTGGGGTTTGAAAGTGGTTCATCGAGGTGCTTTGGTTGATCAAATCTGACCCCGGAAATCGTAGCCAAAACACCCAAATTCGAGTCGTTGTTTTAGAGGGCCAGCAACGAGCTTGAGAGCACAAACCCGCATGAATCCGGGCTTTTTCTGAAACCTCCCAGCAGCCATGCGGCTTGGCGCAATGGTTTTGACAGATTTTCAAAAAGCTGTATATTCATCCAGCAATCTGGCGAAAACCACCAAAAGCCCCAGGACAAAGGACCAGGGGTTCAGACGCCTCATTGCCCAACGAAAAACAACAAGGAGACATTTGTGAGCCGAAACCAAACCTACGCCGACATCTTGCTGAGCCTGCCTGTCGACGACACCCTCAAAACCTTCATCGAGCGTCATGCCTTGCCCATGCCTGAGAGCTGGGTATGGAGCGACACGGTGCAGACCTCAAGACGCCTATCGGGCTGATTCAGGCGCACCCCGTGGTGGCCCAGCGTGACCGCATCGTGGCGGGGCTGCATGCCAGCACGCTGCTGGCCCACCCACTGGGCAAACAGGCCATGTTCCAAGCCGCCCATGACCGCCCGGCCGAACTGGTGGGGCTCATTGCCTGCAAGAGTGACCTGCACCGGGCCTTCTGGCTGTACGTCCACCACCCGGCGCTGTTCGAGGCGGCGGCGGAAATCGAATACCTGGACCACCATGGCCAGCAAGCCCAGCAGCATGACCTGGGCCTCAAACGGACCATCAAGCGTGACGAGGTGTCGATCGCAGCATTCGGTGACGCCATCAAAGGCTTCTACCAGCGAGAGTTGGGGTGTGGGGAGGTGTGCGTGGTCAATGTGCTGGACCGGGCACGCGCCACGCAGCTGATCTCCATCCATGCCAAGGACCTGGCCACGGCCAAGCTGGAGTTTGAGGGCAGCCAGTTGCAGCGGAGGGTGGGCAGTCCGAACATCCACATGGTGCTCGAGTACGCCCAGGCCACTGGTGTGGCTCGCACCATCATCCGTGGCGGGGCCAAGTACCACGCCATGCTGTGTGAGGCCTTTGCCAGGCACTTACTTGGCGTTGATGCTGATGCCCAGCGGATCCAGACGCCACGTCTGAACCTGTCCACGCTGCGCTTGGGGCTAAACATCCCGCAGGCCATCGATGACGGATTCGTCGGATTGCAGGTCAAGAGCGTGACCGTGGTCAGCGGTTGCGGGCGGCTCAAGATGGAGTGCACGGCGAGTGCCGCCAGCGATCAGCGCTGCGTGACGGACCTGCTGCAGGACTACTTTGGGGCAGAAAACCCGCTCGCACGCGGCTGGACCATCCAGGCAGCGGTGCTCAACTTTTATCTGGCACCGATGCAGTGCAAGAGCCGCTGTCAGGTGGTCAGTGTGGAGATCACCAGCAAGGGGCGACTGAACCTGCACAAGTTCGATGAGAAGCTGCGTTCACAGTTGGAGGGTTACCTGGTTCAGCTGGGCATCCTGAAGACCCAGCAGGTGCTCAAACCCGACCGAGAGCAGGAACAGACTCAGGCCGTGGCTACCAGCTTGTTCGAGTGAGGTGTGAATGGAGTTGACACCCAATCAACAAGCCATCAGCTTGGCCGCTTTGATGTTTGTGCGGGGCAGCGCATCCTTTGAAAGCAGCCTGCATGATGAAGAAATGGCAGCGCTGCATGTTCTCAAACAGGCGAAGGCGGTTGTGCCGGGTGTGGTCAACAGCCGCGATGCCGTTTGTGCTTTCTGCGGCCTGTACCGTGGTCCGATCTTCAGGAACGATGAGGGTCTGATGGTGCAGTGCCCCGACTGTGGCCCGTTTGCACTGGATCCGGCCAGTCAGCGCAGTTGGAGACTGGACGACGAATGGTTGATCCGCAAGTTGCGCGGCGCGCTGGACATTTCGCCGCACACCACGACGACTCAGATCGTCGATGGGGTGTGGGACATTGGGCGGTACAAGAAACGACCGGTGGTGCTGGCGCGTCGGATTGACCTTGTCGAACGTCACGGGTTGAGGATTTTTCATGGACCTGAGCCACGCAGTCAAAGTTGGGTAATCACGCCACGGCCTTTGGTGCGGTCACCACTGGAGCCGCTGGCAGGAACGGCTACTTGGTGGCAACTGGAAGACCGGTTTGCTTTGCATGGCTTGTCTTTGCGGTTGCTCGATCCGGATCAAGGTGAAAATGCCGACGACTTGCAGGGCAACACACCAGGCGAGGCTTTCCATGGGCCGTTCAGTGAAGACTTCACGTGGGTGCATTTGGCGAACTGGCTTTATGGCCCTATCAGATTGACCGACGCGCAGGCTAAGCTGTTCGCCACGCTTTGGAAGCACCGTCACCAAGCGCAGTCAGCTGAATTTCTTATGAGAGAAGCGGGTCTTGCTAGTGAGCGGCCAATAGACGTATTCAAAGTTAAGGCAATAAACCGTGGAGATCCGGTATACGAGGGGCCGTTGCAAGCCTATGGGCATCTGGTGAGCCGGCAGCGCAGGTTGGGCCTGTACAGATTGCATGTTGAGTAAATTTTAGAAATAACATTAGACTAACGATGCTGGGTCCCTTGAGGTAAAGATGAGCCAAGAAAATTCAACATCAAAATCAGGTGCAACGGCATCGCCAGTTGTCCCGCGAAATAACTTTCTTGGTTTTTCTACTGAGGAGCTTGCAGGGCTGTCAGTGCAGGAGATCGTTGGAAACGAGCCGGCAGTGAAAATGGTGATGCATTACTACAGGCAACTATCCGAGGAGAATGCTGCTCTAAAGAATGACCTCAATACCGCAACGACTTATGTGTCGGGTTACGAGTTGAAGAGGGTAGACGTTTCCGTTGGAGCAGGCCTCCAGTTCGTTGGCTCATTGTTTCTTGCCTTCGCTGTGAACATTTTGACCGGAGACGGAAAGCCCATTCCTGGCTATCTTCTGCTTGTTGCAGGAGTTGTTGGACAGGCTGTTGGTCTTTATTTTTCGCTTCGCCGGGAAAAGAAATGACAGTTCGGTACATCTTTAATACGAACGGTCAATACGTCGCATTTATTCAGGGCGAAAACCTGTTCTCGCCTGATGTCGAGTGGCTTGGATTCATTCGAAATGGAGTTGATGTGTTCTCGAGGGATGGCACATATATGGGGCAGCTTCTCAATGACGATCGAATTGCCAGGAATACGGCGATTTCACCGATGCCTGTAATCCCTCCCTTTCCACCTTTCTCTCCCTTTCGTCCGTTCGCACCGTTTCCCAGGTTGCGCAAGTCTTCACTCCCTTGGGGCTGGAAAGATGTATTTGAGGATGGTCCTCCCGGATCACTCAATCGGGAAGATTTGTCAGCATTTCAACAGCTCCTGGGCAGCCAGCTTGTCGCTGGTGATGGGGTATTTTTGGGAGTCGTTTCCAAGAACAGGATGGATCCCAATTCTCTGGGAAACAGTTTTGGAAGTTTTGGAAACCGGTACAGTGCAACCTCAATTTTTAACCCGTACTCTCAGTACGGTAGCAAGTACAGCGCGTATTCCCCATTTAATCAATTTTCTACGGCTCCTCCGGCGTTCATCAAGAATGGACAGGAATTGGGGCGGCTAACCATTAATACCCATATACCTCGGCGCATCGATCCTGAGAAGTTCTTTCAATGGTTCGAGAAAATTTGATTTTTGGTCTTTGAGACAATCTTCGGCAGCAACCCTTTAGATCGTTGGCCGCTGGGGCAAGATCTACATGCGCACCAAGGATTGTTGTTCCATCAATTTCTATTGATTAATACGATTCTGTAACTCGGAGCAAGCCGCAATGATTTCGCCAAAACTTGGCTGGTGAGTGGAAAGCAGCCCATCTTCCAGCATCGCGCCGTAGTCTCTTTCGAGTGCCTCGAGCGCCCCGCCCTCGGGGATGATCTGAATTTCAGTGCTGACGGCTACCTTGTAGTCAATCGAGTTCTTCTGGCCATCTTTTTCAGCAAAAAACATGGACTTGTGTTCCGCCACTGCGCGAGCAAGTTCAACATCATCGATTGCTGCTTGAGCATGGCCCGAGTTAGCCATCGCGGCCAGGTCATACCAGTGCCGTGAATAGCGCTCACCGCGCAGACGACCTTGTCGGCAGTACACGTGCGCGGCCGTGGCCTTTTCCCAGAAAGTGCGTTCAGCGGCCATCACCAAGGGTTGAGCCGTTGGGAACACGATCCCATTAATTGCCGGTGCCATGTCACATGCGACGGCGTGTCGTTGGTGGGGTTCGCCCGTGGCTCTGCCACCAAACTCCAGCTGAATGGTGGATGCTGCGTAACCAGTGCCGACCTTGATGGGCTCATAGGCCAAGATCAGCTTTTCTTTCTCATTGCCAGCAAGTGACAGGCTGGCCTGCAGCCCATCGCGCTCCAGAGCCGACAGCAGGATCGGAAGCACTTCGCCCTCAATCCACTGCGGCAAACGATCGCGAACTCTGTCAGTTATTTTCTTGGCTTGACTCGCTGAAGTCGGGATCGGATTACCGTCGCGCAGCAGGTCCGGAACCACCTCGCGGATGTCGTAGGTCAGGTCGATGTCTTCCGAGAAGCGGTCAATGATCTTGTAGACCTTGGACAGCGACGTGCCACCTTTGAAGGTCAGTTTCTCCGCAAGGGCTGATTCGTAGATGGCAGACAAGGTCCATACCACCCAGATGTCTTTTTCCAGAAGATGCGGAGGGCGCCCGGTCTGAGCAGCAGCCACTTCGAGTGCTTCAGCCTGGTCTTCGCGGCTGAGCGTGAACCATGAATCAGCCAATTGCGACCTCGCTTACTGCTTTTGCCATCCAGCTTGGTAGTCCCGCTCGTGCCTGGCGCATGGCTTCCCACTCTTGACGGGGCAGTTTGCTCCTGAGGACTTGCAGAACCTTGGGCGCCTGTTCCGGGCCAAGCCAGATGAGCGCACGAATGGCTTTGCCCGCTGGGCGCTTGCCCAGCAGCATTTGCCACCGGTTGCCGTGCTTGAGCTCAACTTCCCGATTCCCCAGTTTCAATCGCCGCGAGGGGCCAGATGTCAGGTAGACCTCACGTGTGGGGACCTGTGTGGTCAGCCCTAGTGCATTGGCTTCGGCTGCTCCGCTGGCCACCACGGTCTCTCCGCTCGTGGACTCGATTGCTTCCACCACGGATTCGGTCGAGGGTGGACGCACACCAAAGCGCCCCTGAATTGGCAGAGAGTAGGCGCCTCGGCCCACCCTGAGCAGCTTTCCTTCACGTGCCAGGCGAGAGAGGGTCTGATCAATAGCCGCCCGAGAGCCCAGGTGCAGGAACTCCTTGGGCGAAAGCAACCCTCCCTCGGGGAGGGACTGCGCTTGCGAGAGGATGGATTGGGCGAGTTGGCTCATGATTAGGCTCTGTTTGTCAGAAGTTTACTAGATTTTCTGACAAAAAGGCAAGCTAGGGGAGTTGAGAGGGGAATCGGACGGGTCAGCCGGGGATTAAAGAACTGGAGATATCGCCAAAGTTCCTTAATCAGTTCCTTAACAGTTCTTTATTGATTTCCTGAAATAGCAGCGTTGTCCCCCAACTCTTCGAAAGGAGTTACCAATGCTGCTAGCAACACCAGCACTCGAGGCGCCAGTCTTCCTGAGCGCCACTTCCCCTGAGTCCACCATGCCCAAACAGCTGGTGCTGACCGAGGCTGACCTGGCCTCCCGATGGGCCATGAGCCCTAAAACCCTGCAGCGCTGGCGTATGACTGGCACAGGGCCGACCTATCTCAAACTGGGTAAACGGGTGAGCTACCCCCTCAATGCCGTGATCGCCTTCGAGAACTGCGTCCAGCATGTCTCGACCTCCAAGCGCATCCCCGGGAAGGCAGGTGCGGCATGAACCACCTGCAATTGCAGCAAGCTGCGCTGCCGGACCTTTCCGTGAGCCAGATCAGCCGTCTGCCCAAAGACCAGCTGGCCCATTTCAGCAACGCGGTGCAGCAGCTCAACAACTGGACGGTGCAGATGCGTAGCCGGATCAACCGGGCCATGGAAATCCGCTATGCCGACCAGATCCGCCACGCAGAAAACCTTGGTCAGGAGGAAGCGGCCAGGTTCTGCATCGATGACGGTGACCTGCAGATCGATGTCTCGCAACCCAAAGAAATCGTCTGGGACCAGCAGCGCTTGACACAGATCGCTGAGCGGATGGTGGTGGCCGGTGACCGCGTGCAGGACTTCATGCAAGTTCAGTTCTCGGTGGCCGAGCAGGACTACGCCCGTTGGCACCCACTGCTGCGCGCGGCATTCCAGCCCGCCCGCAAAGAGCTGATCACCGAACCCACATTTCAGATCCGCTGGGTCGGCGAAGTCCAGCTTTGAGCGGACTGCCACTTGGACAAACCAGAACACAACCCCACACAACAGGAAAACCTTCAATGAACCACGACAGCTACAACCAGACCGCAACCTACGGCCAATCTTCGACCCACGGTGCCCCGGGTGCCTGGTGCGACTTCAATGACGCCGATGCCCAGCAAGGCGAGTTCAACCTGATCCCCAAGGGCACCCAAGCACTGGTGCGCATGGCCATCAAACCTGGTGGCTATGACGACGCGAGCAAGGGTTGGATGGGCGGCTATGCCACAGCATCGGATGAAACCGGCGCAGTGTTTCTGTCCTGCGAATTTGTGCTGCTCACAGGGCCGTTTGCCAAGCGCAAGATCTGGAGCAATGTTGGTCTGCACTCCAACAAAGGGCCGACCTGGGCGCAGATGGGACGCAGCTTCGTCAAAGCCGTTCTCAACAGCTCGCGCAACATTCACCCCGACGACGGCTCCCCAGAGGCGCAGCGTGCTCGCCAGATCCGCAGCTTCGGTGATCTCGATGGTGCCGAATTCGCAGCCCGGATCGGCATTGAAAAGGATGGCCAGGGCGAGTACCGCAACATCATCCGGTTGGTGATCGAGCCTGATCACAAGGAATACGCAGAGCTGATGCAGGCCAAGCTGCAACGCGATGGTGGCATGGGCGGGGACTCTGGTGGGGGCTCCGGTGGAGCTCCGGCAATGGCCTCGCCTGCATCGGCGGCACCAGCCCCCCAGCAGGGGACCAATTACACCCCTCGCCCTGGTAATGCGCAGTCTCGGCCTGCATGGGCGCAGTGATAGCGACTGTGCATGAAATGCTGGGTGTGTTTCCGTCAAGCCAAAGGCTTCGGTCATGTGGATCTTCGCTTCAAGGTGGGGCACCCCAAGAGGTACCCCATCGACTGGATCTTTTGCTCACAGCGTTGCCAGGCCTGTTTCCACCGGCTGTACGCAGCCGGTGTCCGGGTACTCGAGCGCGAGGGCACTTTGCCGACGGGAGCTGGCTTGATTGATCCATCGGAAGCCGAACTGGCTGCCATGCAGCAATGCCTCAAGCCGCTGGGAGAAGCCGCCGGTGAAATCTGTATGGACCGACCACTGTCGAGCTACACCCAGCTAGAGGCCCTGGCACTGATCAATGCCGTGGTCACGACTTATGTCGAGGCCATGGTGCAGGAACACGAGCGCAGCAAGTATCCACCTGTTCGCATGCAACTGGATCAATCGCCATAGAGGCAACTATGGGTCGATTGACCTGAATCCACCGCAGGACGCAGCGTCCTGCGGAATCCAACTTCAACCAACCGATGCGGGTGAACCAGATCACCTGCAGGGGAGACTATTTCATGAATGAACCTGAATCTTTGGCCTCGCCATTGAGCCTGCAAGCAGCAGGCGAGAACGACTTCAGCGATGAGCCGCTGCTCACAGCCAAACGTGCATCAAAAGCGCTGAACCTGCCGCTGTACTACTTCACCAAAACAGCAAAGCGCAAAGCCCTGGGGTTACCGTTTTACTGCGTGAATCGGTTGGTCCGCTTCAGATTGGGTGAACTGCACCAGTGGCAGATTGCCTATGCCCATAAGCTGCTTGAAGAACAAGACGCAGATCTCCAAGAGGGAGGTGCGCATGCTTGATTTCAACGATGCCCCTACTTCGACCACGCGCAAAGTAGCAGGTGATGCCTCCGATGCCAATCGAGAGAAATCCGAAATCCGAACAGTCCTCAATGACCAGCTGGCCCTCCTGGTCGTGGATATCTGGCCCTCGGGCAAGCGCCGCCAGAACAAATACCTGGTGGGCGATGTGATGGGTGGTCCGGGCGACAGCCTGGAGTTGCTGCTCTCTGGCCCCAAGGCTGGCCTATGGACTGACCGCGCCACGGGTGAAGGTGGAGACATCTTCGATCTGATCGCTCGCTACTACAGCCTCAATGTGCAGACCCAATTTCCTCAAGTGCTTGAGAAAGCCCGGGAATGGCTCGGCCGTGTCTCGACCATGCCGCCCAGCGCCGTGGCAGCAAGCAAGGCCAAGGCACCAGTGGTCGATGAGCTGGGGCCCCCAACAGCCAAGTGGGACTACCAGGATGCCAGCGGCAAGCTCATCGCGGTGGTGTACCGGCACGACCCTGAGCCTGGACGCAAGGAGTTCAGGCCCTGGGATGTGCGTCGCCGCAAGATGATGCCGCCCGAGCCCCGTCCGCTGTACAACCAGCCCGGCATGCTCAAGGCCGATCAGGTGGTTCTGGTCGAAGGAGAAAAGTGCGCCCAGGCCCTGCTCGAATTCGGTGTGTGCGCCACCACGGCCATGCACGGCGCCAACGCGCCCGTTGAGAAAACCGATTGGTCGCCGCTGTCGGGCAAGCATGTCCTCATCTGGCCCGATCGGGATAAGCCCGGCTGGCTGTACGCGGACCGTGCCTCTCAGGCCATCCTGCAAGCAGGAGCCAAGTCATGCGCCATCTTGCAGCCTCCCGCAGAAAAGCCCGAAGGCTGGGATATGGCCGATGCGCTGACCGATGGCTTTGACATTGCTGGATTTCTGGCCGTGGGCGAGCGTATGCCGATCACGCGTGAATTCGGCGCAAACGACATCGCCTTGCCGATCGAGGGCATCGACTATTCCACCGAAGATGGGCTGGCTTTGGCGTTCTCGCACCAGTTCGCCGAAGACTGGCGGTACTGCGCCCCTTGGTCAAAGTGGCTGGTCTGGAATGGCGTGCGCTGGAACGTGGACAAGCAGCTGCACATCATGCACCTGAGCCGCACGGTGTGCCGCAGCGCCGCCATGTTTGCCGAGACACCGCGCATGAAAGCCCGCATGGCCAGTGCAGCCACCATCTCGGCTGTTGAGCGTCTTGTGCGATCGGATCCCAGGCAAAGCGCCACCGTTGAAGAGTGGGATGCCAATGTCTGGCTGCTCAACACGCCTGGCGGCATTGTGGACCTGCGAACCGGCGCGCGTGGACCGCACGACCGCGATCGACGTATGACTAAGGTGACCACAGCCTCGCCGCAAGGCGAGTGCCCGGTCTGGCGAAATTTCCTGGTCAACGTCACGGGGAGCGACCAAGAACTGCAGGACTACCTGCAGCGCGTGGTGGGCTATTGCCTCACGGGCGACTTGAGCACCCACGCGCTTTTCTTCCTCTATGGCACGGGGGCAAATGGCAAGTCGGTGTTCGTGAACGTGATCTCCACGGTGCTGGGCGACTATGCGGCCAATGCGCCCATGGACACCTTCATGGAGTCGCGCACCGATCGTCACCCCACCGATCTGGCCGGTCTGCGCGGTGCCCGCTTCGTCTCGGCGACAGAAACCGAGCAGGGTAGGCGCTGGAATGAGTCCAAGATCAAGGCGATCACGGGTGGTGACGACATCACGGCTCGCCTGATGCACCAAGACTTCTTCACCTACAGGCCGCAGTTCAAGCTCCTGATTGCCGGTAACCACAAGCCCGCGATTCGCAACATCGACGAGGCCATGCGCCGCCGCATGCACCTGATCCCCTTCACGATCACGGTTCCTCCAGAAAAGCGTGATCCGCTCCTCACCGAGAAGCTTCTGGCCGAGCGCGATGGGATCTTGGCCTGGGCGCTGGAGGGCTGTCTGCAGTGGAAGAAGCTGGGACTCAAACAGCCCCAGAGCGTGGCCGAGGCCACCGAGGAGTACTTCGAAGCCGAGGACGCCATGGGCCGGTGGATTGCTGAGCGCTGCAACCAAGGGCCCAGCCACAAGGCTCTCACGGCCACTCTTTTCAACGACTGGAAGCAGTGGGCCGAACTCAGTGGCGAGTACGTGGGCACACAGCGCAGGTTCTCGGATGCCTTGCTCACCAGGCGTCTGGAGAAGTGGCGCAACTCCATGGGCGTGCGCGGCTACGTGGGCCTTGACCTCAAACAGCCCACCTCGCTGCCTTCACGTGCCTATCCCTACAACGACGATTGAGAGACAAACCCAATGAAAAATATTTCAAAAATCAAGCTGATGGCCAGTTCTCTGACACAACTGACTCTATTGAACATTTGTTCTTTACGCGTATACGCGTATGCAGATAAGAGTCATAGATGTTTGAGTGCGGCAAAAGCGTCGGCCGCATTGTCAAAACCGGACAAGTCCGCTTTTGACTTCCCAGCGGCGCACCGGAATATTGCGTTTGGAGGGCAGGTATGAAGATCCCTCCAGCACGTTACCCATCGCCCCTTGGGCGCATGCAAGCCATTCCCATGGATGTTGAGGCCACCAAGCGCCAGGGATGGCGCGATCAGCACATTCTGGTCATCTCGGATGAGGACGAGCGCCTGGACTTTCTGGAGCGCCAGCTCATTCGCAGCATTGGCGAGCGGCTCTATGGTCAAAGCCATGGCCAAGGCCAGGGCCACCCCACGGGAGGTGGCCATGGTTGAAGTCTGGACAGTCGAGACGGTGGCAGACCGATTTGTAGATGCGGCCAGAACCGCCAGGCGCCTGCCACGCGTGATGGTGCAGGGCTACGCTAGCACCTGGCCCATCGTGATCCTGCCAAGTGATGCCTACCCGGATCCGCACAAGGTGTACCGATTGCCGCCCCCGTCCCCCAAGGATGTGGAGCGCATGCTCGAAGTGATGCGTTGGGTGCAGTTGCTTGAACTGGACGAGCGGCACCTGGTGTGGATGCGGGCCAAGCGCTTTGACTGGGTGGAGATCAGCAAACGCTTTGCCTGTGACCGTACGACGGCGTGGAGACGCTGGAAGCGGGACATGCAAGTGGTGGCTGATCTGCTCAACCGGCAGGCGCAGTCACCGCAAAAGTGAGGCCTGTCATCTGGAGAGGAAATTAGCGTGTTTTGGCGGTCATGCGCGGCGCTATTGACGCTCAAGCGTGAATGCGCGGTTTTTGGGGCCAAAACACGCTGCAACATTTCGGCGATTTGCAGCTACATTTTCGTCTACGGTGGACAAACGAGTGCAAAGAAAGTGATGACAGTCACACACAGTCGATGACACCCCGAAACTTCCCCGAAACAGTCGAGAAAGAGTCAAAGACAGTCGATGACATCGACGTCTGCTGACTGTTGTCCGACTCCTATCGATGAACTTCGATTTCTCCAGAGGCCTCGTACTCCGTCAGCTTTTCCAGTGGCAGGTACACAGTCGGTTTTCCCTCGCGGAGAACTTCCAGACGGCTATGAATTTCTGATCCCACTTCGTAGGTTCCAGCAATCAGCGGCGTAAAGCCTGCTCCGGATGCTGTGGCCTCAGTCGGGCTTTTGCGGGCCAGAACCCCGCGAACTACTTTGATTTGCACTGCTGAACATTCTCGTTTTGCGGTCGATTTTACCGGTC